>Ga0207428_10000253_pt1 | contig 73122 bp, 56 predicted proteins | sample RhiMethybrSRZTD1_FD_187600 | JGI IMG/M metagenome (GOLD analysis project Ga0207428, IMG submission 187600) | Populus rhizosphere microbial communities from Tennessee, USA - Rhizosphere MetaG P. TD hybrid SRZTD1 (SPAdes) (version 3) | ecosystem: Host-associated > Plants > Roots > Rhizosphere >... | reverse complement strand
CGCACCCGAGCCCTCGCGGCCTGGCTGCATCACTACAACTGGCATCGCCCACACACCGCGGCTCACGGCCTTCCCCCGATCACCCGGATTGTCCCCGCCGACAACCTGGTGAGACTCCACAGCTAGCTGTCGATGCGATAGACCCGGCGCACGTTCTCCCACAGCATCTTCGACTGGATCGCCGTCGAGATGCCCCGGAACTGCTCCTCGATCGCCTTCTGCGAGAAGGGCCAGGTCCCGTCGCGGTGCGGATAGTCCGAGCCCCACATGACGTTGTCGGGCGCGATCTCCGCCATCGCGCGCACGCCGTGGAAGTCCTTCTGGAAGGTCGCGTACATCTGCCGCTTGAAGTAGGCACTCGGCGGCAGCTTGAGCCCGAGGTCGTCGGCCAGCCGCTCCTCGTAGGTGTCGTCGAGGCGCTCGAGCATGTACGGCAGCCAGCCGATCCCGCTCTCGCCCAGGATCAAGGTGAGCTTGGGATGGCGCTCGCAGACGCCGGACAAGATCACCGAGGCGCAGATCTCGTCCATCTGCAGCGGCGCGACGACCGTCCACGAGCCGGCAGACGCCGGGCTCTGGATGCCCTGCACCGCGTAGCCGACGGTCGCGGCGCCGCCCTCGAAGACGTGGAACGAAATCACGACGCCGGTCTCTTCGGCAGCCGACCATAAGGGCTCCCACATCTGATGCCACACCGGGAGCTTCGAGCCCCACGGGACGAAGACGGCGCCGTGCAAGCCGAGCTCGGCGCAGTGGCGCACCTCGTCCGCCGCCGCGGCCGCGTCGTGGTTCGGCAGGCAGCCGAGCCCGAAGAAGCGCCCGGGCGCCGAGCGATTGAAGTCGGCGATGTAGTCGTTGTACGCGCGGTACACGGCGGCGAGCGTCTCGTGATCGGCGATGCCGCTGTGGGTGAAGAGTCCGCGCGAGATCCCGATGATGCCGTAGATCACCTCGGCCTCGACCCCGTCGCGCTCCTGGTCCTGGCGCCGCTCGACCGAATTCGACGGCCGCGTCTGCGTGCCCGAGGCGAAGCCGGCTTCGGCCAGGATGCGGCCCCGCCGCCCGCCGGTCACGCCCGGGCCGTACACGCCCCACGGTCCGAGCACGGCGTCGCCCGAGACCCACACCTTGCGCCCGTCGCGCTCGACCACGCGCGGCGCGCGGTCGCGCCACGTCGACGGCATGCGCGAGGTGAAGGTGTCGGGCGGGAGGTAGATGAGATCCATGTGGCTGTCGGCCGACATGACTCTGAGTGACATCGCAGTGGCTCCTTTGCTTCGCGCGCGCGAGTGAACGCGAGCGTAGTCCCACTCGCACGCGAACGCAAGAATCCGGAAACACCGGATGGCACGGTCAGAGTGGCCAGAAGCGGACAGTCTGGCTCAGCCGTGTCCAGCGCCAACTTTCCGGCCGGTGGTCCAAATCTAGAAGAACCTTTCGGTTTGATTTTTCTGGAAATCCGGAATCTCGTGGCATTTTGCTTGCTCCTACTGCACTTCGCCGCGCGCACGAGGCGACCGAGATGGTGCCCGACGGCAAGGGAGAGTCATGAGTCTGGTCAAACGAGTCATCGCAGCGTTGCTGCTCACCGGCGCCGCGGCCCTGCTGCTGGCGTCCTCCAGTTTCGCGCAGGAGCGGGTGGGAGTGGTGACCACGATCGAGGGCTCCGCGACGGTGGCGCGCGTGGCGCTGCCCGAGCCCCGGCCGCTCCGCTACAAGGACGACCTCTTTCTCCGTGATCGCATCACCACCGGCGAGCGCTCGCTCATCCGCGTGCTGCTGGGCGGCAAGGCGACCGTCACCGCGCGCGAGCGATCGGTGCTGACGATCACCGAGGTGCCGGGCCTCGCCACGATCCATCTCGGGTCGGGGCGCGCGGCCGTGGCGGTCGTCAAAGGGCTGATGAAGCCGGGCGAGGTCATCGAGATCCGGACGCCCAACGCGGTCACGGCGATCCGCGGCACCGTCGTCATCGCCGAGGTCTCCCCGGCGCCCGACGGTCACCGCTCCACGATCACGATCCTGAAAGGGCTGGTCGACGTGACCAAGCTCGACAAGACGGGCGCGGCCACCGGCCCCGCAGTGAAGGTCGGCGCGCTCGAGCGCGTGTCGGTCGTCGGCGCGCGGCCGGTTCCGACGCCGGAGAAGATCTCGCGGGAAGCGGCCTCCGCGCTCGCGTCGGACTTCAGCGCGGTGCCCAGGACCGCGCCGGCGGCCAGCACAGAAGCGCTCAGCGCCGAGGCCAAAAGCATCTCGCTGCGCGAGGCGATTCAGCTCACCGGTGGCGTCACGCAGACCACGAGCACGACGGCTTCGGTCGGCGTCACCACGGCGGGCGCCGGCCAGACGGTGACGACGGTCGTCGGCGGCGTCGCCAACACGGCGAACGGCGCCGTGAACGCGGTCGGCAACGGCGTCGCAGGCCTCACCGGCGGCGCGGCCAACACCCTGAACGGCGTGACCGGCGGCGTGAGCAACACGCTCGGCGCCGTAACGGGCGGTGCCACGGGCGCGCTCAGCGGCGTGACGGGCGGGGCCACCGGTGCCTTGACCGGCCTGACGGGTGGCGCGACCGGCGCACTGACGGGCGTGACGGGCGGGGCAACTGGGGCCCTGACGGGTGTGACCGGCGGTGCGACGGGCGCACTGACGGGTCTGACCAGCACGGTGACGCAGACGGTGGTTCCTCCAGTGACCAGCCCGGTCACCAACCTCGTGACCACCGTCACGAATCCGGTCAACACGGTGACGAGCCCGGTGACGAACACCATTCTTCCCAACCTCTTGCACCGGTAAACAGACGAGTCCCTTCGCGGAAGCGCGAGGGACGAAACACGCGGTGGGTATCGCTGCCCGTCGCCGGCAGAGGCCGGCGACGGGCAGTTGTCTTTAGGACGGTCTAGTTGGCGCCGGGATAGAACGCGTCGCGGCCGCGCTGATAGGTCCGCTGGATCTGGGCCGGGTTGCGTGAGACCAGCGGGCGCATGAACATCGGATGCGTCGCGCTGCGCACCTCGTGCTCGATCGTGAACAGCACCTTCGACGTCTCCGGATCGACGATGTCCTTGAACCGGTACTGGACGGGGTTCGACTCCTCGCTGACCAGCCCGCGGTCTTTCAGCCACCGGTGCGGACCCGAGAAGTTCGTCACGTAGATCGCGATGTGATGCCCGTCGTACGGCACCTCGGGCTCGTTGGTCTCGCGGAAGATCAGGTGCTGCCTCACGCCGACCTGAACCTTCGCCGAGGTGTTGCCGTTGAACGTGACGCTCGCGGGGGCGCCCATCGCCATCTGATAGAACTTCGCGATTCCGACGGCGGTGTTCGGCCGCACGTTGAACTCCACGTACGGGACGCCGAGGGTCATGTCGCCGAACTCGGGGCCGGGGGCGTGGAAACGCATCTTGTTGCCCCACGGGCACGTGACGCTCACGTACTTGTCGTCGGCGGCGCACATGAACTGCGTGCCGCCGAGCTTCTCGCGCGCGCTCGTGAGCCGCATCTTCAGGCCCTCGAGGTCCGGTATGACGAATCCGATCGTGCCGCGGAGCACTTCCGGCTTCCCGGTCGGCATGTGGAACTGTTGCTGGCCCGCGTTGATCCACATGTTGTCGGTGCCGGTCATGATGTACGGGTCGCGCGTGAGCCCGAGCGCCGTCACGTAGAAGTTCGTCGCGGTGACCTGATCCGGGATCTTCACGTTGACGTGCTCGAGCAAGATGATGTTGCCGAGATCCTCTGCGCTCCGATCGAACACCCTATCGCCTGGCATTGTTGCCCCCCTCCGTCTTGGCCCCCCGTCATGGGACGCTCACGCGTAGGATAGCCCGATTTCGATCGCGGGGGTGGCAGGGAATTCCGTACGCCACCCACTGCGCCTGGCCGGCGGCGTACCCCCTGGCGGGACGGCTCAGTCCCAGAGGCGGGTGGAGAAGTAGCGCTCCCCGATGTCGTTGAACACGGTCACGAACCGGCCCCGGCCTTCGCGCCGCGCGACGCGCGCGACGCCGGCCATGTATGCGCCCGACGACTGGCCCACGAAGAAGCCGGCCGCCGCCAGCTGGACGCACATCGCGTACGCCTCGTCGACGGTGACGGGCACCCGCTCGTCGATCAGCTTCTCGTCGAGGATCGCCGGGACGATGTCCTCGGCGCGTCCGAGCGGCTTGAGCCCCTCGACGCCGGGAAACGCCTCGGGGATGATGCACACGAGACGGATCGCGGGATCGTGCTCCTTCAACCGCCGGCCGAGCCCGGTCAACGTGCCGCCGGTGCCGACGCCGACCACGACGTGAGTGATGCGGCCGCCGGTCTGCTCCAGGATCTCGACCGCGGTCGTCTCGTAGTGGGCCCGCCAGTTATCGTGGTTGCTGTACTGATCGCAGAAGAAGTAATGCTCCCGACGGGCTTCGTAGCGCCGGCGCACCTCGCGCAGCGCCTCGTCGTAGCCGAGCAGCGCGTCGGTGAAGGTGAGCTGCGCGCCGTGCGCGCGCATCCGCTTCTTGCGCTCGGCGCTCGCGTTGTCGGGGATGACGATCTCGACCGGCACGCCGATCATCCGACCGATCATCGCGTACGCGATGCCGGCGTTGCCCGAGGAGCTATCGAGCACGGTCTTGCCCTTGAGCCGTCCGTCGTCGAGGGCGCTCAGGAGCATGCGGAGAACCGGACGGTCCTTCAAGGAGCCGCCGGGATTCAGCGACTCGAGCTTGGCGAACACTTCCACGTCGGGCAGCTCGCGGCGCAGGACGTCGATCGGGACGAGCGGCGTGTTGCCCACCGCCCGCAGCGACGGATAGCGGTCGATCAGCGCTTTGATTCGTGGATCCCAGGGCATCGCGTCTATCTCCCCGACCCGGACAACGGTCAGGGGAGATTCTATCGTCATTGGCAAGCGCCGGGCGGCCCAGTCCGGGTGAGGCGCGCCCGACGAGATCGGGGGTTACTGGCGGCGGGGATCCTCGGCGCCCACAGCCGCGGTGGCGCGCGCCGTCACGCTCGCGATGGCTTCGAGGAGCATCTCGTCGTGGAGCGGCTTGCACAGGTACGCGGCGGCGCCGGCAGCCAGGCACCGGGCGCGCGTCTCCGGCTCGTCGTGGGCGGTGATGATGATGGTCGGGAACCGCGCCCCGGATCCGGTCAGGATCCGCTGGAGCTCGAGGCCGGTGAGCCCGGGCATCTGCAGGTCCAGAACGAGGCAGTCGGGCTCACGCGTGCGCAGCGACTCGAGGAGCTCTTGGCCCGACGCGAAGACGACCGCGTCGAGCTGGGCGGCGAGGAACAACCGTCGAAGCGACTTTCGGATCGATTCCTCGTCGTCGACCACGGCGATGAGAGGCCTGCGTGACAACTGGCTCATATCGACATCTTTGATAGTAACAGACCCCATCGAACGGCTTCGCGTTGGACCAAAGTCGGATTGCCCTGCGACCCTCGGATCCCCTATTCTCCGGAAATCTCGGGGGTCACTGGGGTACCGTCGAGCGCACCCGAGACACGAGGTTGTGAGCGCGGCTATGGCGAATTCCCTCGGTCAACCGTCCAATCGCGAGCCGTCTCGCTCGTCCGCTGCTCCGCGTCCCGGCGGAGAGACCGGGGATCAGCCGATCGTCTTCGTGATCGACGACGATGACTCGGTGCGCCGTTCGCTCGAGCGGCTCCTGCGCTCGGTCAATCTCGATGTGCAAACGTTCAGCACCGCGCGCGAGTTCCTCGCCCAGGGTTTACCGGATCGTCCCTCCTGCGTCGTCCTCGATCTGAGACTGCCCGGCCCGAGCGGGCTGGAGCTGCAGGAGAGCCTGATCCGGGCGGGACACGACGTGCCCATCATCTTCATCAGCGGCCACGCCGACGTGCCGTCCAGCGTGCACGCCATCAAGGCGGGCGCCGTCGATTTCCTTCAGAAGCCGTTCAGCGACCAGGCGCTGCTCGACATCATCCATGGCGCCCTGCGGCGTGATCGCGCATCGCGCCAGGAGCGTGCGGAGATCGCCGGTATCCGCATGCGCTTCGACACGCTGACGCCCCGCGAGCGTGACGTGCTCGGCCTGGTCATCCAGGGCCGCCTCAACAAGCAGATCGCCGGCGACCTCGGCATCAGCGAGAAGACGGTGAAGTTCCATCGCGGCCGGGTGATGGAGAAGACGCAGGCCGGATCGGTGGCCGAGCTGGTCCGTCAGGCCGATCGTCTTGGGTTCAAGCCGGCGACTGGCCGCGAGCGATTTCCGCTGGGCGGACGCGAGGTCTGACCGGCGCGGCTCACACCGCGCGCACGAGGCTGTCGTCGCGCGGCAGCAGCAGACGAAACGCCGATCCGCGCTCCGTGTTGTTCCCGGCCCAGAGCTGACCCCCGTGAGCCGTCGCGATCGAGCGGCAGATCGTGAGGCCGAGGCCCAGCCCCTGCTGCTTGGTGGTGACGAACGGCTCGAACAGCTGGTCCAGGATGTCGGCCTGGATCCCGCTGCCGTTGTCGAGCACCGAGACGGCGACCGTGTCGACGTCGACGACGGTCGTCTCGATCAGCAGCAGGCGATCGTTCGGCTCGTTGGCGATCATCGCCTCGCACCCGTTGACGATCAGGTTCAGGAGGACTTGCTGGATCTGGACGCTGTCGCCCCGCACCTTCGGCAGCTCCGGCGTCAGCCGGGTCGTCACCTGCACGTGGCGGGTCAGGATGTCGCTGCGCGCGAAATCGAGGACGTCCCGCGCCACCTCGTTGAGGTCGAGGATCTGCCGGTTCGACTCGCCGCGCCGGAACATCGCGCGTAGGCGCCGGATGACCTCGCCGGCGCGCCGGTCGGCGCTGGCGATGTCCTCCAGGATCTCGTCGATCTCGCGCAGATCGACCGAGTCGCGCGCGAGCATCCGGCGCGCGGCCTGCGCGTTGCTCAGGATCGCGGTCAGCGGCTGGCTGAGCTCGTGCGCCAGGGCGCCCGACAGCTCGCCGAGGATGGCGACGCGACCCAGGTGCGCCAGGACCTGACGCTGTTCCTGCGTCTCCCGCTGGACGCGCTGGCGCTCCGTGACGTCCCGAATCGTGGTGATGACACACGGATAGCCGCCCATCTCCACGGCCTCGGTCGCCAGGATGGTCTCGCGCATCTCACCCGCGCGGGTGAGGAGCCGCGCCTCGACGTCGCGCACCGGGCCTGGCGTCTCGATCAGTCGGCGCAAGGTCGCCTGATCCGGCGGCGCGGCGCCGGCCGGCAGCTCGGCCAGGCTTCGGCCGATCGCCGTCTCGCGCGCGTGACCGAACAACGTCTCCCAGCGGTCGTTGACGTCGATGATCTGACCGTCGCTGCGCCGGCTGATCACCATCGCGTCGGGGCTGGACCGAAACGCCCGGGCGAACAGCTCCTCGGAGGCGCGGATCGCCTCGTCGGCCCGCTTGCGGTCGGTGATGTCGACGTTGACGCCCAGGAGCCGGACCGGCTGCCCGCCGTCGCGCACGACCTCGCCCTTGCCCATGATCCAGCGGACGCTGCCGTCGTGGTCGACTGTCCTGAACTCGATGTCCCACGGCGCTCCGTGCTCGATCGCGGAGGTGATCGCCTCGGCCACCACCGGCTGATCGTCCGGATGCACGACTCGCAGGATGGCGCCGAACGGCGTGATCACGGACGCCAGAGTCGACGTGGCCACGCCGGGCGGCAAGCTCCAATCCCAGATGCTCATCTGCGCCGCGTCGAGCGCGAGCTTGAGGCTCTCCTCGCTGTGGATGGCCGCTTGCTCCGCCCGGCGCCGCTCGAGCATGACCGCGCTCAGCAGCAAGAGCGGGATGGCGGTGAGGATCAGGCAGAGCTGGATCGACAACGCACTGTCGCTCGGCGAGCTTTCCACGAACGGGCCGATCCGGTGCACCGCGCCGCGCGTGGCGAGCAGCGCCACGACCAGGGTGGCGGTGCTCGTGCCGAGAGAGCCGAAGCGGACGGCCGCCCAGACCAGGAACGGCAGCGGCGCATACAGAAGCGCCTGCACGCCTTCCAGCCCGGGGTTGCGGTACATGAAGACCAGGATGCTCACGCCGAGGAGGCTCGCGGCCAGGCCTAGGCCCTCGGCGACGGTGCGCGCCGATATGCGCCATAACCGGCTCATGTCCAGGTGAGCGCACGTGACGATCATCGGCACGAACGTCAGCTCGGCGAGCACGTTCGAGAAGAATCGGGTGCGCCAGTGCTCCCAGAACGAGCCTTCGAACCGGCCCACCAAGGTCACGAAGCCGGCGTCGACGAAGGTCGACGCAAACACGCCGACCAGCGAGCCCAGGACGAACACGCCCACATGGCGTGAGTTGTCGAATCGCAGCGGACCACCGGTGAGCCGGCGAATGACGAAGGCGCCGATCAGCGCCTCGGAACAATTGCTCACGAACCAGAGCAGGATCATCGTGACCGGTAAATCGTTCGCGAGCTGGATCGCGAGATGGGCGGGAAACGCCGACAGCAGCAGCCAGCCCCAGGAGCGGGTCGGCGCCAGCAGCAGCACGGCGAGCAGGATCGCGTTGGGCGGCCAGAGGGTCGAGATCGGCGAGGGGTGGATCGTCAGCGCGAACCCGATCTTGGATCCGAGGAAGTAGCCGGCGCACACGAGCAACGCGACTAGGAGGTGCGACTGAGCGGCGGTCGGGGCCTTCCTGGTCATCTCTGCTTCACCACAACCTCGGCGGAATTGTGTCACGGCTTCGCCCGACGGGCAAAAGCGGCCTGGGCGCCTCGCTGGTGGGACCGCCGATCAGCGCTGGGGACGCAGGCGTGCAGCGAACTTCCGGCCTTCTGCTGCAGCGCCGTTCACGATCAGGAGCCGGGTATCCGGTGGCGGCTGCGAGAACATCGACCCGGTCGCCTGGCCTCCGCGCTCACCCTTGAAGACGATCCTGCCGTCGGCGACGGCCACTGTGCCCCGAACGTCGAGGAGACCGATCTGGCGAGTCGACGCGGCCCGATAGGCGCCGTTCGAGTCGATGATGATCTCGAGATAGTCCTCGCGGTCGCGCCCACCCTCCATCTCGAGCAAGCCGGCCCATCGTCCCGCGAGGCTCGCGACGTCGCTCACCGCGATCGGGCTCGGCGTCGCGGTCGAGCCGCCGCTCGCGCAGGCGGCGAGGCCGAGGGCGATCATCAGGACCAGCACGCGCGTGGGCCATCCGTCAGCTCGCATCCCTCGTCCTCCTGAGCCCGTGATCGCCGGGCGAGTGGGCAAGCAGTCTACCGCGTGCGCCCGTCATTGCCCGTGAAAACGTGCTACCGTTCACGGGGCAGCTGGAATCAGACTTTGGTCCCAGGCTTGCCGCGGGCACTGGCGCCCGATCATCCGACCAACGTCCCATTGAGGACAGCGGCACCCGGCGTGTAACACGAATAGCCACAAACCAGCCTGACCGGAGGACCAACGTGCGTACGATCCTTGATCGTTCAATTCTTGCCTCGATGATCGTCGGGCTCCTGTTCGTCTCGGCGTGCGCCAAGCGCCCGGTGGCGACCGTCAGCCAGGCGCCGGCTCCGGCGCCCGCGCCGGCACCGGCCGCGCCGCCGCCGCCCGCGCCCGCACCGGCTCCGGCGCCCGTGACGCCGCCGGCCCCGCCGCCGGTGGCTGCGCCGGCGCCGCCGCCGCCCGCGCCGCGGCCGGCGCCGCCCAAGGAGTACCGTGCCGACGACGCGCTCAAGCCGATCCATTTCGCGTTCGACTCGGCGACGCTGCGGCCGGCGGACACGAAGATCCTCGAGGCGAGCGCCGCGTGGCTGGCCAAGAACGGCGACTATCTGGTGCTGATCGAGGGCCACTGCGACGAGCGCGGCACGGACGAGTACAACCTGGCGCTCGGCGACCGTCGGGCCCGCTCAGCCATGAACTACCTCGTGGCGAACGGTGTGAAGAGCGACCGCATCACGATCGTCTCGTTCGGCGAGCAGAAGCCGCTGTGCACCGATAAGAACGAGGCGTGCTACTCGAAGAACCGCCGCGACATGTTCCTGATCAAGGAGAAGTAGCGAGGGAGAGATCGGCGGAAGCGCGCGGCGCGTCGCTGCGCGCTTCCGCCTCGATCGGTTCTTACCGCGCCGCGCTCTCGGCGCTCACGCCCTCGTTGAGCACGAGCACTTCGACCCGCCGGTTCTGCTGGCGCCCCGCCGCGGAGTCGTTGTCGACCGCCGGATACTTCGGCCCGTAGCCTTTCGTCGTGATCCGCTCCGGCGCGACGCCCCGTGACACGAGCTGATCGCGGACGGCGTCGGCGCGCTGCTGGGACAGCTTCAAGTTGAAATCCTCGTTGCCGGTGTTGTCGGTGTGGCCTTCGATCAGGAGATTGCGGTTCGGGTTCTTCTTCAGGAACTCGGCTAGCTTGTCGATGCTCCTGAGACCGCCCGCGGCCACGTCGGCCTTGCCGGTTGCGAAGAGGACGTCGCCGACCGTCAGCACGATGCCGAGATCGGTCTGCTTCGCCTTGAGGTCGGAGAGCTCCTTGGTGAGCGCCGCGCTCCGCGCCTGCTCGGCGGCGCGCGCCTTGGCCTCGGCCTCGACCTGGGCGCGCGCCTGCTCGGCCTCGCGCGCCTTGGCCTCGGCGTCGCGCAGTCGCGCCTCGGCCGCGGCCCGAGCCTGATCGGCCTCCCGGCCCTTGGCTTCGGCCTCCGAGCGCGCGGCCCGGAGCTCGCGGTCGCGCTTCTGTAAGATCACGTCGGAGGTTTCCTTGCTGAGCTGCTGCGCGTCCTGCTCGGCCTTGCGGCTGGCGCCGGCGAGCGACGCGATCTGGGCCTTCTTCTCCGCGAGATAGCCGAGCTGCTGGATGTCGTCGAGGTCCTTGGCCTGCTCCGCCGCCTGCACCGCTTTCTGCGCGTCCGCGAGGCGGAGCTGGGCGTAGGCCTGCACGTTCGGGTCGGCCTGGCCCTGTCGATACGCGGCTTGCGCGCGCTCGAGCTGAGCCTTCGCCGCTTGTTCCTTCTCGGCGGAAGCGCAGCCGGCCACGACGGCCAGGGGAAGGACTGCCGCGACGACCCAGCTGATCCGAGCGCTGATCCGACTCATGTCCTTCGCCCTCCGAAATCGACTGGAGCTACTGAGGAAGCCGCTCGAGCTCTTGGCGCAGCGCCTGGATGTTCTGCTTCATCTCGTCGACCGCCTTGGTGACGCGCACGTTGGTGGCCCGCGCGCGCGCGTAGTCGGCGTCGGCCGCCGCCTGATCCGCCAGACGTATCGCGGTGTCGTAGTCACCCTTGGCCATCGCCGCCTGCGCGTCCTTGAGCTTGTCCTCGGCCGTCCGGAGCTCGGTCGGCGCGGTCGTCACGGCGCCGCTCTGCTGCGCCTCGTCGATCGCGCGCTCGGCCTGTGCGACCTTGGTGCTCGCCAGCGGGCGCGCGCTCGCGCAGCCGGCCGCGACCAGCGCGATCAAGCCCACCGAGACTGCTGCCAGGCGATGTCGGGGAGTCCAGTCGCTCACGGGCCGCCTCCTTCAAGGCTCTTCGGCTCGAGCGCACCGAGGCGCGCATGCGAGCTGTATCGAGAATCTAGTGACGGCGCCGACGGCACGCCATCGGACAATCGGTCCACGGCGCTCGGACATTGGTCCAACCGGTCGGGCGCGCAGGCGAGCCGGACGCTCAGGCCTGGCCGAGCGCGCGATTGATGCCGGCGATCAGGATCTCGTCGTTGAACGGCTTGCGCAGGTAGTCGATTGCTCCGGCGCGGCGCGCGCGCTCGCGCGTCAGCGTGTCGTCGTGGGCCGTGATGAAGACGACCGGAATCTGCCGTCCCGCCGAGACGAGGCGGTCGTGCAGCTCGAAGCCGCTGAGGCCGCCGAGATGCACGTCGAGCACGAGGCAGCCGACGGCGGCCACGTTTCGCGCCGCCAGGAACTCTTCTGCGGAGGAGAACGCCTTCACGTGGAACCCGCTGGCGCCGAGGAGTCGCTGGAGCGCCCGCCGGAGCGAGACATCGTCGTCGATCACGCACACCAAGGGTAACCGGACCTCCTGATCCATCGGAGCGATACCCAAATTGCGATCGTCTCCCTGGAGCCCACGCTAGGCGACGTGGACATCCCATCGCCATGAGGTCTTAGTCCAGTAAGGTCTAGCCCAACACCCCCGGCGCGTGCTCGATGCGGCCCGCCGACAGCGCGCCGCTCTCGCAGGGAATCTCGACGTATACGGTCAAGCCCTGGTCGGGATTGAGCGCCGCCCGGATCCGCCCGCCGTGCGCTTCGACGATCGAGCGGCTGATCGACAATCCCATGCCGAGACCGCCCGGCTTGCTGCTGACGAACCGCTCGAACATCCGCTCGAGCTCGGCCTGCCGGACGCCGACGCCCGTGTCGCGCACCGCGATCTCGACGATGTCGGGCGGGTGATGGCTCGTGGTGACTACGATCCGGCGGCCCGCGTCGCCGCCGCCGCGCTCGATCGCCTCGCTCGCGTTGACCAGGAGATTCATGAGCACCTGCTGGAGCTGGACCGGGTCGCCCGCGATCGGAGGCACGAACGGATCGGACACCCGCAGGGCCGTGATGTTGCGCCGGCTGAGGTCGTGGCGCAGCAGGCTCACGACGTCGTCGACCAGCGCGTTGACGTCGAGGCCCGCCTGCGGCGCGTGCTCCTTGCGCGAGAGCGCACGCAGGCGGCGGATGATCTCGGACGCGCGGCGGGCGTCGGCGGCGATGTCGGCCAGCGCCTCGAACGCGTCGGTGTGCTCGATGCCGCGGCGCTCCAGCAGACGGATCGTCGCCTGGGCGTTGGTCACGATCGCCGCCAGCGGCTGGTTGATCTCGTGCGCGAACGACGCGGACAGCTCGCCGAGCGTGGTGACGCGGAGCGTGTGAGCCAGCTCCTCGCGCTGACGGCGCGCCTCCTCCTCCGCCTGGCGCCGCCGCGTGATGTCGATGTACGAGATCACCGCGCCGCCCTCGGGGCGGTGGAACGGCTCGACGGCCATCTCGAACCAGCGCTCGCCAGTCGGCGTCCGGCACGCGTACTCGAGCCGCGTCCCGTCGCACTCGCCGGTGAGGACGGCGTTGACGGCCTGCAGCGCCTGCCCGGCCGTCGCATCGCCGCCGGCGACGGCCCGCAGGCAGACGTCGAGGTAGTTGGCGCCGACCGCGACGCGCTCGGGGGCGGCGCCGGCCTGATCTTGCAGACTCGTCCACGCCTGATTGACGGCGAGGATGACGCCGCGCCGGTCGATCGCCATCACCTGGCCGTAGAGCGACCCGAAGATGGCGCTGCGGAGCGCGTTGCTCTCGAGGACCGCCTTGAGCGCAGTGTTGAGGGCGGTGATATCGATGATCGACCCGACGTAGCCGGCGAAGGCGCCGTCCTCGGCGATGCGCGGGACGCCGTGATCGAGGATCCACCGATCCTCGCCGTCGCGCCGGCGCAGCCGGTAGTCGATCGTGAACGAGCGCCGCTCGGCGACCGCGGCCCGGTAGAGCTCTCCGGTCAGCAGGCGATCGTCTGGATGCACGCTCTCGATCCACGCCTCGCCGACGTCCTCGTCGGCCCGCCGCCCCGTCATGTCGAGCCACCGCCTGTTGACGTACGTCCGCCGTCCGTCGGAGCCGGCCATCCAGATCATCAGCGGCGCGGTGTCCGCGAGCAGCCGGAATCGGCTCTCGCTCTCCCGCGCGGCGCTGGCCGCGCGGCGCCGGGCGAGCGCGTTGGCGATGACGTCCGCCACGAGCCTCAACCGCTGGACGAGCTCGTTGGGCCAGGCGCGCTCACGGCGAATCGTGCTGAACACCAGCGCCCCGATCGTATTGCCTTCGACCATCAGCGGGAGCGCCACGAACGAGCCCGTCGCGTGTTCGGCGAACGCACGCCGGTCGATCTCGGCCTCGTCGGGCAGCTCGCTGAGGCGCGACACGACGACCGTCTGGCCGACCTGCAGCCGCGCGCCGGTCCACGGGAAGTCCTTCGTCTCGACCAGCCGGACGATCGATTCAACGCCCTGGCGTGTCCACGAGTGCGTGACCACGATCGTGTTGCGGCGCCGGCCGTCGATCTTCAACAGCGAGGCGCGGTCGACGTCGAGCTCCTCGACGATGCGGTGCAGCGCCTTCTCGAGCTCGCCGTCGACCTCGTGGACGGACAGCGTGATGAACGCGGCGGAGAGGTCCGAGACGAGCGTCTCGAACCTCAGCCGGTCGCGGAGCGCCCGCCGCGCCCGCCGGCGCTGAGCGCGGTTCACGAGCAGCCCGGCGATCAGGCCGGCCTGCAGAACGAGCAGCGCGACGCCGCCCACGATGTACCGACGATACTGGTCCCACACCGAGCGCTCGCGATAGCGCACGATGCTTCCCGGCGGCAGCAGGCGCTCGTCGATGCCCCAGCGCGTGAGCTGGCGCCAGTCGAAGGCGTAGAGATTCGCCTCGGGCGTCATCGGGCCGCCGTCGCCCGGCCGCTCGCCGCGCAAGACGGCGAGCGCGACGCTCGCGACCTGCTGCGCGGCGGCGGTGAAGCTGTACACGTGGCCGCCGATGATGCCGTGGCCGAGGAATGTCTCGTACAGGCCGTAGATGGGCGCGTTGGCCACGCTCGCGATGCGCGCCAGGGCCTCACGCGGCACGGTCGGTCGTCCGTCGCCATCTTGCAGGATGTGCAGGTACAAGATGATGGTGTCCGGCGGCTGTGCGGCGGCCGCCTCGAGCACCCGGGACATCGGACCCTCGCCGAGCTCGGCAATCTCGAGGTGGGGGGCTAGCGCCCGAAGCTCGCGCCGAGCCTGTGCGGCGTAGATGCGGTCGTAGGGCGACGTCCCGGCGACCACCACCGCCCGCCGGGTCCTCGGATGCAGGCGCAGCGCGAGCTCGAGCGTCTCGCGCATCTGAACTCGCGGGATCACACTGGTGATCGTCGGCGGCAGCGGCGTGACCGTGGGACGCGACGCGCCGATGGTGACGATCGGTGTCGCCGGAAAGATCTGGCCGCTGTGTGTGGCGACGACCTCGAGCGCCGGCTCGCCGACCGTGATCACGAGGTCGAGCTTCTTGTCCGCGTACCGCCGGCGCAGGAAGTCGACCTGCATTTGCCGGTCGCGGGGCGACGAAAATCTGGAGACGTCGAGTGACTCGCTATAGACCTCGACCGGTCCGCTCGGGGCGGACACCAGGGCGCCGCGGAGGCTCTCTTCGAAGACGGCGTTGCCCGGCAGCTCGCGGCGCTCGCTCAGGAGCACGAGGACCCTGCGAAGCGGCTCGTCGGCCACTGCCGGCGCGATGCCGGACGCGAGCAGCGCAAGAGTTACGAGCGCGACCAGCGCCATCTTGAGCGAGCCTGGCATGTCGGCGTGCGTCCTCCGGGCCGGTATTCTGTCACAAGCCGGCGGCTCGTCGAGCCGCCGGATCGAAGGCTACCTCGAGCGACGGAGCGTGGCCGGAAGCCCGCCCGACACCTCGCCGGTCATCGTGTTGTCCTTGACCCTCATTTGGCCGAGCGTGACCCGCTCGAGCGACAGGTTGATGAGCTCACCCTGCACGCTACCTTTGACGGCGCCGGAGAGATCGGGCCGGCCGCCGATGGAGATCTGACCGTTCACCGCGGTGCCACTTTGCGTGAGGTTCATCGTGACGGGCGCGAACTGGCCGCCGGTCCCGGCGCTTCCAGACCAGGTGCCGTTGACGTCGGCGGTCGGCGCGTTCGCCGCGGCCATCTGCGCCTCTCTGGCGGCCCCGCACCCGACGGTGGCGGCGACGAGGACGGTGAGAAGAGCGAGCGTCCGTGCTCTGGACATGGACTCCTCCTGTGTCCGTCTTTTTTGGACGCTGCCGCGGTTCCCGACAATGGGACCTTCGGCGCAGGCTGCCGTTGTCGGACTAGACTTACGTCCCATAGACCCGCGTCGAAGGCATGCTTACGGTCGGTCGTCCTGGCCACGACGGGAGGTCTCGATCTGACGTGAAGCCGCTGTGGGTCGCCCTCGTGCTGACGACCGCGATCGCGGCGCCGACCTACGCGGAGACGCCGAAGGCGGAGCACGGCGCGACACTGACCGTCTGGAACCGCCCCATCGTCGTCTTTCGCGCGACGGTCAGAGAGATGCGCCCGACAGAGCGCGCCGCGCTCGCCGCCCAACGCATCCACGCGCTGCCCGACGACGTGCGGGCCGAGGACATCAAGGCCGAGCCGTTGACCCTCGGGGACTTGCACGGCGTCGGCATCTTCGCGCGCGAGCGCGGCCTCTTCGGGATCGCCGAGGGGGACATCGATCCGAGCGCCGGAGAGACGCTCGCCGGCGTCAGCACGCACGCCGTTGAGCAGCTGCGCGCGGTCATCGGCGCCCGTGCAGACCAGCGGCGCCCGGCGGTCATCGCCAGGGGCGTGGGGCTGTCGCTGGTCGCGACCCTCCTGCTCGTGCTGGTCGTCTGGCTGGCGTACCGCGCATCGGACCGTGCGCTGGCGCGCCTCGCGCGCGCGTCGGCGCGACGCGGGATCTCGATGCTCGGCGCCGCCGCGTGGTCGGTCGTCGAGGGTTTCCGCCGCGCGTGCGTGCGGTTGACGGCGTGGGGAGTGGCGCTCGTCGCGGCCTACCTCTGGCTCACTTTCGTCCTGCACGCGTTCCCGTATACCCGGCCCTGGAGCGATCGGCTGGGCGAGCACCTCGGCGATCTCGTGGCCCAGCTCGGTGCCGGCGCGCTCGGCGCGATGCCCGGTCTGTTCGCGGTCGTCCTGATCTTCCTGATCACGCGCGGCGTGGTCCGGCTGGTCAACGCCGCGTTCCAGAGCGTCGAGAACGGCGCGCTGAAGCTCGGGAACTTGCATCCGGACACGGCGCGGGCAACCCGCCGGATCGCGGGTACGCTGATCTGGATCTTCGCGCTCACGATCGCGTACCCGTACATCCCGGGCTCGGATAGCGATGCGTTCAGGGCCATCGGCGTCTTCGCGGGCCTCGTGGTGTCGCTGGGATCGGCCAGCTTCGTGAGTCACGTCATGGGCGGTCTGGTCGTCGCGTACGCGCGCGCGGTCAGAGTCGGCGAGGTGGTGCAGGCCGGCGATATCGTCGGCCGCGTGACCGAGGTGGGCCTGCTCTCGACCCGGCTCGTCACCCCGCGCCGCGAAGAGATCACGATTCCCAACGGCACGCTCGCGGGGCTGACCGTGACGAACTACTCGCGGCTCGCCGGGGGCGACGGTATCGTCATCGCGACGACGGTGACGATCGGCTACGCCCAGCCGTGGCGGCAGGTGCACTCGCTGCTCCAGCTGGCGGCCGAGCGCACGCCCAACGTCCGCAAGGAGCCCAAGCCGACCGTGGTGCAACGGGCGCTGTCCGACTTCTACGTGCAGTACGAGCTGCGCGCGCACATCGACGACTCGGTCGATCGCTCGCGCGCGCTCTCGGATCTGCACGCCCAGATCCAGGACGCGTTCAACGAGTTTGGCGTCCAGATCATGTCGCCCGCGTTCGAGAGTCAACCGGACGGCGCCGTGGTCGTGCCGCGAGCGCGATGGTTCGCTGCCCCCGCGCATCCGCCGGATGCCTCGCGCGCCGGCTCCTAGCGACGGCCGCATCGCTTCGCCGCCGTGGTGGCGCCGCCGCTGGTGGGTCCCGGCGCTGACCGTCCTCGCGCTCATCGCGGCCGGTGCGGCGGTGCTATGGCGTCCGGGCTTCGCGATGCGCGAGTCGAAAGCCGGGCCGGCGCCGGTCCCGAGCTACGTCGGTGCGGCGACGTGCGCGCCCTGCCATCGCGAGCAGCACGAGCTGTGGAAAGGCTCGGACCACGCGCGCGCGATGCTGCCGGCCGGCGAGCAGACCGTGCTCGGTGACTTCGGCGGCGCCAGGTTCACGAAAGACAGCGTCACGTCGGCGTTCTCGCGCCGCGATGGCGGATACGTCGTGCAGACCGATGGCCCGGACGGCGCCTTGCACGACTACAAGGTGGTCTACACGTTCGGCGTCTCACCGCTCCAGCAATATCTGATCGAGTTCCCCGGCGGCCGCTATCAGATCCCGAGCATCGCCTGGGACTCGCGCCCGAAGGCGAACGGCGGACAGCGCTGGTTTCACCTGTACCCGAAGGAGAAGATCGACCACAAGGACGTCCTGCACTGGACCGGACCGACGCAGAACTGGAACTCGATGTGCGCCGAGTGTCACTCGACCAACCTCCAGAAGCGGTACCGGCCGGGCGAGGATCGCTTCGAGACGACGTGGGCCGACGTCGAGGTGGCGTGCGAGGCGTGTCACGGACCAGGCTCGCGCCACGTCGAGTGGGCGCGTCAGGCGCCCGAGCGCCGCGCGGGCGCCTCGGCCTCGAACGGGCTCGTGTTCGAGCTCAAGGACCCCGCGGGCGGACGCTTCACACTGGCGCCCGGCGAGCGCATCGCCCGTCGCACCGCGCCGCCGGCATCTCGCGCGGAGGTGGAGACCTGCGGCCGGTGCCACTCACGCCGCGCGCCGGTGTGGAGCGACTATCAGCACGGCCAGCCGCTCGGGCAGACGTACCGCGTGGCGTTCCTCGACGAGAGCCTCTACCACGCCGACGGGCAGATCCTCGATGAGGTCTACGAGTACGGATCGTTTCTCCAGAGCAAGATGTACGAGGCCGGCGTGACGTGCTCGAGCTGTCACGAGCCGCACGGCGGGCGCCTGCGCCAGCCCGGGAACGCGCTGTGCGCCCGGTGTCACGCGCCTGTCGCGTACGACGGACCGCAACACCACTTCCACAAAGCGAGCGCCGAGGCGACGCAGTGCGTGTCGTGTCACATGCTCGAGCGCACGTACATGGTCGTGGACGGCCGACGCGATCACAGCTTTCGCGTCCCGCGGCCGGATCTGACGGTGAAGCTCGGGACGCCGAACGCCTGTAATCAGTGCCACACGAATCGCCCCGCGGCGTGGGCAGCCGAGAGCGTCGCCAGATGGTACGGTCCCGATCGGCGCGGCGGCTGGCACTATGCCGAGGCCATCCACGCCGGGCGCACCGGCCGGCGCGACGCGGAGAGCCAGCTCACGCGCGTCGTCATGGATCCGGCGATACCCGCCATCGTGCGCGCGACCGCGCTAAGCCTGCTGGCGCGCTACATGCGGTCGGAGACGCTCCGTCCGCTCGAGGCCGGCTTACAAGATCGCGACCCGCTGGTGCGCCGCGCCGCGGCCGCGGCGCTCACAGTGCTGCCGCCCCCACGGCGGCCGCCGCTCGGACTTCCGCTGCTCGCGGATTCGGTCCGCAGCGTGCGGCTCGAAGCGGTGGCGAGCCTGATCGAGTCGCGGGCGTCCGTGAGCGGCGCCGACGCAGCGGCGCTGGATCGCGCGATCGCGAAGTACCGCGAGGCGCAGGCCGGGAATGCGGACCGCGTCGAGTCGTACGTGAACCTGGGCGCGCTCGAGGCGCAGCTCGGCCGCGCGGAGGCGGCCGAAGCGGCCTATCGCGCGGCGCTGAGAATTCAGCCCGCGTTCGTGCCGACGTATCTCAATCTGGCCGACCTGTACCGCCGGCGCGGGCAGGAGGACAAGGTCGTCCAGACGCTCGAGCAAGCCCTCAGGATCGATCCGAAGAACGGCGACGTCTACGAAGGGCTCGGCCTGTCGCTGGTCCGTCAGAAGCGAATGCCCGACGCGATGCCGATGCTCGCGAACGCGGCGAAGCTCCGGCCCGACGTCCCGCGCTACGCCTACGTCTACGGCATCGCGCTGAACCAGACGGGCGACGTGCGCCGGGCCATCGCGGTGCTGACGGCTGCGCACGAGCGCCATCCGACCGACCGGGCGATTCTGCTCGCCCTGGCCGAGTATCAGCGCGACGCGGGTGACGCCAAGAGCGCCGCCGGCTGGGCGCGAAAGCTCCAGGAGCTCTCGCCCGAGGACGAACAGGTCCGCCGATTGGTCCAGAGCCTCGAGCGGTCGGGTGCAGGCTCGCGATGAGCGCGCGCCTGGTCGGCTGGTGCTCGGTCGTCGTCGCGCTGCTCGCCGTCTGCCCGGCGGTCGCGGCCGCCGCGGACCAGGGTTCCGCAGTGGATCGCGGTGATCCGCCGAGCCAGGAGCGCCCGCGAAACGTCCTGCTCCTCTACGCCACGCCGCGGCTCATGCCGGCGGTCGTCACCTTGGACGAGACCATCCGCTCGACGCTCACCGCGCGTGCGGATGGCCCCGTTTATTTCTATACCGAGTATCTCGATCTCACGATGTTTCCGGGCGGCGAGCCCATTCCGGAGCTCCGCGCGCTTCTCAAGCGCAAATACGGCCACGTGAAGCTCGACCTGCTGGTCTCCGCCGCGAGCTCCGTTCTGCGCGCGATCCTGCCCCACCGCGACGAGCTGTTTCCCGGGGTGCCCGTTGTATTCGTCGCGGTGGACAGGGCGATGACGCGAAACCTCGCGTTCGCCCCGGACGTGAGCGGCGTGTGGCTGGCTGCCAGCTGGTCGGGCACGCTCGACGTGGCGCTGGCGCTCCGGCCGGCGACGCGACGCGCGATCGTCATCACGGGTAGCGGTGTCGTCGACCGCGTGTGGCTGGCCGAGGCCCGGCGCCAGCTGGCGCCGTTTCAAAACCGGGTGGAGATCGAATACGTCACGGATGTTGCCGTTGCGGATCTCGTGCGCCGGGTCGCGATCTTGCCGAGTGACAGCGTCATCCTGATGGGTCCGGTCACGCGTGATACGACCGGCCAGGACCTCGTCTCGGTGGAAGTCGTCCGGCGCGTCGCCGCCGCTGCCTCGGTCCCGGTCTTCGGCCCATCGGAAACGTACGTCGGCGCCGGCGCCGTCGGTGGGTACGTCGTCAGCTGGGAGCTGCAAGGCGTGCGCGCCGGGGAGCTCGCCGCGCGCGTGCTGCGCGGCGAACAGCCGCCGCCGGCCGACGGGGCGACGAACGTGCACATGTTCGACGGGCGCCAGCTCGAGCGCTGGGGGCTCGACGAGCGTCGACTGCCGCCGGATAGCATCGTGCGCTTCCGCGAGCCGTCCCTCTGGTCGGTCTACAAGTGGCACATCGCCGGTGTCATCGCTCTCGTCGTGACACAGGGCGCCTTCATCAGCGCGCTCCTGGTCAATCGCGCCCGGCGCCGCCGAGCGGAGGACGAGGCGCGGCGGCAGCGCGAGGAGCTGGCGCACGTGCTGCGGGTCACGACGCTCGGCGAGCTGACGGCCGCGCTGGCCCACGAGATCAACCAGCCGCTCAGCGCGATCGTGACCAACGCCAACGCGGCGCTTCGGTTCTTGCGCGCCGAGCCGGCCGAGATGTCCTCGGTGGCCGAAGCCCTGGCCGACATCGCGGGCGACGGCGAGCGCGCGGCCCGGGTGATTCAGCGGCTGCGGGCGCTGCTGCGCCGCCAGCCTGGGCCGCGGCTCAAGGTCGACGTCAACGCTGTGGTGGTGGACTCGATCACGCTGGTCGAGGCCGACCTGGTACGCGCGGGCATCCTGGTGCACCTGGTGCTCGCCGACTCGCGGCCGTGGGTCGTGGGCGATGTGGTGCAGCTGCAGCAGGTGATCTTGAACCTGGTAGTGAACGCCTGCGAGGCGATCGCCTCCGCGAAGAACGGGCCGGGCTCGATCACGATCGTCACCGGCGAGCCGCGGCGCGGCCGTCTGACGATCGACGTCCGCGACAGCGGGGTCGGCGTGGCGGAGTCGGAGCTCGAGCGGATCTTCGAGCACTTCGTCAGCAGCAAGCCGCAGGGGCTCGGGATGGGGCTTGCGATCAGCCGCTCGATCGTTCACGCCCACGACGGACGGATCTGGGCGACTCGCAACGCCGACCGCGGTCTCACCCTGCATGTCGAGCTGCCCGCCCGGACGGACCGTGCAGACGACACCGCCGCGCATGCCATCGAGGCGGGCGCTCATAGCACCTAGGTCCCATAGCGCGAGCGCGGCCGACCCAGGCTAACTCCCCCTGACGGAGAGCCCGACCGGGGCGAACCGAAAGGAGATCAGCATGACATCGTTGGGACTCGGGATGCTCGTCACGATCGCCCTCATCGCGGGCGCCGGCGAGACGATGGCTCAGGTCGCGGGGACGACGTTGAAGGCGGTCTCGACCGCGGAGCTGCGCGAAGTCGCCAAGGGCTGGAGCGTGAAGAAGCAGATCCTCGGCAAGGACGTCTACAACGAGGCCGGCGAGAAGATCGGCGAGATCGAGGACATCATCGTGACGCCGAACAAGTCCGTCTCCTACGCGATCGTCGGCGTCGGCGGCTTCCTCGGCATCGCCTCGCACGACGTGGCCGTGCCGGTCGGCCGCTTCAAGCAGCTGGCCGGGCGCGTCGTCCTGCAAGGGGCCACCAAGGACGCGCTGAAGGCGATTCCCAAGTTCGAGTACGCGAAGAACTAGACAGGCTCGGACACCGGGCGCGCTGCGATCCGCGGCGCGCCCGTCTTTCGTCTCTGCTCCATCGCGACCGCGACCAAGGTCGCGAGCTCCTCGATCTTCCCGGAGGTGTCGAGATGCTGAGTCGATCGCTGTGGGTGGTCGCGTGTGCCCTCACCCTGTCCCTGGCGCTCGCCGGCCGCGTCGCCGCCGACGAGATCCTGTTCCTCAACGGCGACCGGCTGACCGGCAAGATCCTCGGCGCGGACGGCAACAAGCTGACGATCAAGACCGAGAGCGCGGGCGAGATCACCGTCGACATGTCGAAGGTCAAGACGTTCTCGACGGACGAGCCGGTCGTCGTCAAGACCGGCGATGCCGCCACCGTGCGCTCGAAGATCTCGGGCGGCGCCGACGGGACGGTGCAGGTCGTGCCGGAGGCGGGCGGCGCCCCCCAGATCATCAAGCTCAAGGACCTGGCGCAGATCAATCCGACGCCGGTGCAGTGGACGGGCTCCATCACCGGCAACGCGCTCATCACGCGGGGTAACTCGCATACCGAGAACGTCGGGGTCTCCCTGAACGCGGTGCGCCGCGGCGAGCACGATCGGATCACGCTCGGCGGCGGCTACTACTATGGCCGCGAGAGGGACAAGGACACCGACGAAGACAACACGACCATCGACAACTGGTTCCTGCTCGGCAAGTACGACTACTTCCTCACGAAGAAGTTCTACCTCTACGGTTCACTCCGCACCGAGCACGATGCGATCGCCGATCTCGACCTGCGCCTGACCGTGGGCGGTGGTGTCGGCTACCAGTGGTTCGAGACGCCCGCGTTCAACCTCGCGACGGAGGCCGGCGTGGCGTGGATCTACGAGGAGTTCAAGCACCAGAAGAGCGAGGATCACTGGGCCGGACGCCTCGCGTATCACGTCGACTGGACGCCCCACAAGGCGGTCAAGCTGTTTCACAACCTCGAGTGGCTGCCGGCCTTCGACGGGCCGTTCGAGGACTACAATCTGAACGCCGACGCGGGCCTGCGCGCCACGATCATCCAGGGGTTCTTCGCCGAGCTCAAGATCGAGCTCCGCTACGACTCGACGCCGGCCCGCGGCGCCGAGAAGGAGGATCTCCGCTACCTGGTCGGCGTCGGCTGGTCCTTCTGATCACCCGCGGGCGGCTCCGGCGGGCCGGGCGGCGTCTGGAGTAGCCGCACTTCCTGCTGGGGAAACGGAATGGCGAGGCCGGCCTCGCGAAGGGCCGCGTACACGGCGATCCCGACCTCGCTCTTGATCGCGCCGAAACGGCCGAGCCGAGCGGTCCACGCCCACACCTGGAACCGAAGCGCGCTGTCGCCGAAGCCGACGAAGAGCGCGAGCGGCGTGGGCTCGGCGAGCACGTCCGGATGGCTCTTGGCCGCCTCGCTCAGGATCTTCAGCACGTCCTCGGGGGCGCTGCCGTAGGCGACGCTCACCTGGATCTCGAGGCGCCGGCGCTGGTCGAAGGGCGTCCAGTTCGTGACCTTGTCCGACACCAGCTGCGAGTTCGGGACGACGACGTCCGCGCCCTCCCACGTCCGCACCGTGCTCGACCGGATCCCGATCCGCCGCACCTCGCCCTGCACGTCGCCGATCTGCACGGCATCCCCGACGCGCACCGGCCGCTCGAACAGCACGATCAGACCGGAGACGAAGTTGTTCACGATGTTCTGCAGGCCGAAGCCCACGCCGAGGCCGAGGGCGCCGCCGAGCACCGTGATCCGGTCGAAATTCAGCCCGAGCGCCGCCAGCGCGACCAGGAAGCCGACGAAGACGATCGAGTAGCGAACGAGGCTCGAGAGCGCATAGGGCAGGCCCGGCCGCAGGGTGAGGCGCGGAAACACGTCCTCCTCGAGGACGTAGCGGACGATGGACGATATGAGGAACGCGACGTAAATCGTCGCCGTGAACGCGGCCACGTCGGCGAGGGAGACGCTGAGCGCGCCGACGGTCAAGGTGGCGCCGAACACGCGGCGCACGCCGGAGACGACGCCCGGCAAGAGGCTGAAGTAATCGAGCATGCCGACGATCCAGCCGAGCATCGCGATGACCCGCAGCGCGGCCCCCGCTCGCCATTCGATGAAGGCGCGGTGGTTCTCGACGAGGCGCAGCGCGTTGAGGGGCCAGACGCGCAGCGCGAACGCGACGAGGCCTTCGGCCAGACGCCGCCCCGCCGCGAGGATGAGGCCGAGGTAGCCGCTGTTCAGGATGCCGGCCGCCAGCAGCCGGGCCAGGCTCATGTTGCCGACGATCCCGGAGACGAGCGCCACGGTCAGCGCCGCCAGCGCGACACCCGCCACGATCTGCTGGGTCCGGCCGAGCGTCGAGGCTCCACGCGCGTCGAGCAGGTCCTTCATCCTTTCGGACCGCACGAAGAGGCCGAACAACACCACCGCCGCCAGCAGCTCGAGGATGAAGATCGTGCGCTCGAGCAACGGGAGAGGGAGCACGAGGTCCCGGAGGAGATCGACCAGGAAGAACGCGGCCAGAGTGTAGAGCGCGGAGCGTAGCTGCGGTGTGATGAGCCGCCGCACGACCAGCACCATCGGTACCAGCAGCCCGACCTGGGCGACGAGCCTGGCCATGCGCGGCTCACCCGCGTAGAGCCAGGATCCCCCGAGCAGGCCGAGCACGAGCCCGGCCGCGATGGGCTGATCGAACAGCACACTCAGCGCCTGTGCCGCGGTCGGCGTGGCCTCGAGCCGGTGCGCGCGTCGCTTGGCGCGCCAGAGAAAAACGATCAGCGCCAGGATCAGGATCGCGTGCAGGGCGAGACGGTCGGTGTGGTCGCGGGCGAATCGCCGCACCACGTCGATCTGGCGTTCCAGGGCAGCGCCGACCGCCGCCACACTGGCCACCTCGGCGGGCCGGGCGCGCCAGATCGGCGGGCTCTCCCGAACGAACAGGTCGCTGACGGCGCGCTGTCGGGCTTGCTCGACCTCGGCGAGCGCCTCTTCGCAGCGCGAGAGCTCGCGGGCGACGCGATCTTGCAGCACGAGCATCGCGCTGCGTTGCCCGTCGAGCTTGGCCTGAGTCTCCGCGATCGCGCCGAGCACGTCGGTGATCCGCTGAAAGACCGCGGGCGGGACCTTCGCCGCTCGGGCCTCCGTGCGCGTCAGCGTCCATGTTTCCGCTAGCGCGACGAGCGCCGCGCGCTGCTGCTCGAGCCAGGTTGCCCGGACCGTGAGCGTCTCGACCCATGTGGCCAGGCCCATACGGCTCGCCTGCCAGAGGTCGGCCAAGGTGTCGAGGAGCCCGAGCTCGGCGCCCGACTGGAGCGTTTGCCTGGTTCGATCGACCCGCGCGTCGAGTCGGCTCGTGACCGGGCCGAGCTCGCGCTCGATCTTCTCGATCTGCGCGCTCGGCCGAAGGTCTCGCTCCAGCGCCCGGAGCAAGCCGTTGACTTCTTCCGCGCGCTGAGAGATCTCGGCGACGGGAATTGCTGCCGGGGTCGACGGGCTCGCGGCACGAGCTGCGGGCGTCACGCCGGTCGACGGGCCCGCGGCACGCGCTGCGGCGGTCACGCCGGTTGCCAGCGCCAGCAGCAGCAAGAGCACGAGCCCCGCACGCTCTCGGTGGGCGCGCGGTCCCGGAAACTGCGTTCGGTCGTGGTGGACGTGCACGGGCATGGGGCTCCTGGTCGGGGGCCAGGCTACCTCGCCGAGGCGATCGGGCTCAAGACGAGACCTTGGTCCCATGCCGGACCTTGACCTGCGCCGAGCCGACAGTGCAACATCCCGCTTCAATGGCTATCGATGGTGCGCACTTCGTGACCACGCGACGACAGTGCTGCCGCGGACTCCTGGCCGCGCTCGCCGCTTCGGCCCTCGGCGGCTGCGCGAGCACCGCGACCGGTCCATCGCTGGTGTCGACCAAAAAGGAGCGCGAGCTCGGCCAGGAGGCGGCGAACGAGGTCGAGCAGACGATGGGGCTCGTGCGCGACCCGGCGCTCGTGGGATACGTGAGCGAGATCGGGCGCCGGCTGGCGGCTCAGACGCCCGAGCGGCCGGACACGGTCTACGAGTTCCACGTCGCCGACGACACCGAGCCCAACGCGTTCGCGCTGCCCGGCGGATTCGTCTACGTGACGCGCGGGCTCCTCGCGCTGGCCAACAGCGAGGACGAGCTGGCCGGCGTCATCGGCCACGAGATCGGCCACGTCGTCGCGCGCCACTCGGTTCGTCGTCTCGAAGCCTCGACGCCGTTCGCCGTGCTGTTCGGCATTCCGAGCGCGATCGTGGGCGTCGTGAGCCCCACGCTCGGCGGCATCCTGGGCGGCGTCGGCAAGCTCACGAGCGGCCTGGTGCTGGCGCCGTACAGCCGCGAGCAGGAGCGCGACGCGGACAAGATCGGCATCGGGCTCGCCGCGCGCGCCGGCTGGGACCCGGCCGGGCTGCCGTCGATGCTGCACACGCTCGAGCGCGAGGAGGCGCTGGCGGGCGGCGATCCGTCGCGAGTCAGCTTCTTCGCCAACCATCCGGCGACCCCCGAGCGCGTCCGAGACACGACGGCGGCGGCGCGAGCGTTGACGCGCGGCGCCGCGCGGCCGATCGCGGGAACGCGGGCGGCGTTCCTGACGCGGCTCGACGGCCTGGTGGTCGGGCCCGACCCGGCCAACGGGATCTTCGTCAAGAACGTGTTCCAGCATCCGGACCTCGACCTGGCGCTGGAGGTGCCCACCGGCTGGAAGACGCGGAATGTTCCGGCGGCGGCGATCGCCAGCGAGCCCCAGGGACGCGCGGTGGTCGCGCTCGAAGCCGCCGCCGAGGGTCAGGATCCGGTCGACGGCGCGCGCAAGGACGGTCTCGACGAGCGCCAGGCGCAACAGCTGACGCGAGGCAAGATCGCCGGGCTCCCGGCGGCGCAGCTGATCGTGCAGGACCGCGAGGCGCGCATGCACCTGACGTGGATCGCGTACCGGGGAACGGTGTACCGCGTGGCCGGCATCTCGGCGATCCGGAGCTTCGAGACGTATCGCGAGGCGTTCGCGCGGACCGCGTCGAGCTTTCGCCCGCTTCGTCAGGACGAGCGGGAGAAAATCACCGAGGCGCGCCTGCGATCGCGACCCGCGCGGCGCGGCGAAAGCCTCGGCGAGCTCGTCGCGCGCGCCGGCGGCGTGTGGAAGGTCGATCGCACCGCGGTCGCCAACGGCGTCGCCGCCGACGCGAAGCTCGCGGACGGGTTCCCGGTGAAGCTGCCGATCAGCCAGCGCCACACGGCGAAGCCGCCGGCGAGCTAGATCAGCGGCCCGCTCACTGCGCGACTTCGACCGGCGGCGGAGCGTACGGCTCGGGCGTGAACGCGTCGGCCCTCGGCCAGTACATCCGCATCTGGAGCGAGAACGGGCCCTTGGGCGCCGGCAGCCAGTTGGTCTCGAGGCTCGGGCCCGGTGAGCGCGTCTGCACGTAGATCGTCACCGAGCCGTCGAGACCGGACTTGAGCCCGCTCGTGCGGTCCCCGATCGAGTAGCGCCGGATCGGATTCGCGATCATCAGCTGCGAGGGCAGCCCGTACATGGTCATGGACCAGAAGCTCTTCACCGGCGGCACCTGCGCCTTGCCGAACCGGATCACGTAGCGGTTCTTCGACCCGTCGAGCGCGTTGCCGTTGACGTCGACCTGCGTCGCCGGGTAGAGGGCTTCCTCCTGATCGTTGCCGTAGAGACCGAGCCGCGCCGCGGCGGCACGCACGAGATAGTTGCCCTGCATCCGCTCCCGGTTGCCGAAGGCGCCCATGACCAAGGTCCAGCCGTTTTTCTCCGCGCCGAGCTTCTGCGCGGCGATCTTGGCCCGGGCGCCGGCGACGCCGTCCTCGATCGCGCGGCGGACCTCGGGCGAGAGGCGCGCGGCGTCGAACCGGCGATTGGGCCCGATGCCGAGCGTCGCGAAGCGCTCGAGCAGCGCCTGCTCGCTCGGGTGCGGCGCCAGCTGACCGAGGAGGAAATTGGTGTAGCCGATGAAGCCGGCGCCGTCGGCTCGATGTTGATCGAAGTGCGGGAACTCCAGCGCCGTACGCTTGACCGCCGGGCGGCCGAGGAACTTGCTCAATGGCGCCAAGGTGTACTGCTTCTGGATCGCGCGCACGGCGGCGACATCGGCGGGGCCCTGCACGGCGGTGCGGATGATCGCGTACACGAGGTGGCCCTCGCTCCGGAAGACCGAGGCCGCGCGCGCCGGCTTGTCGCCCGTCCAGCCGGGCCCGGCGATCACGTAGTAGCTCTTGTCGAAGCCGGTGACACGCGAGCCGATGTAGCCGAGGTTGTGCGTGTAGAGATCGATGAGCTGCACCGAGTAGTAGCGCTGGTCGCGGATCGCGGGCACGCCGATCACGATCGGCTCCGCGCGCAGGTCGAGCCACGCCGTGGAGTAGAGCGTGTCGTTGTTCGGGCGCACGACCGCTCTCGACTCGGGGCCGGCCAGCGCGGTCGCGTGATGGAGCTGATTGAACGGCCCCGTGTACGCCTTCGACTGCGGGTCGATGGCCTGGACGAACATCGTGCGGTAGTTCTCGAGCATCGGATACGCGAAGACGTAGGCCTCCTCGGCCACCGCCTTCGCGTCGTCGGGCGAGATCGTGTCGGCACCCGGCGCCGTTCCGGCGCCGAGGCCGATGGACGCCGCGAGCACGACGGCCGCCGCTGCGGCCAGACGAACGAGTGGTCTCACGCGCTCATGGCGTTGGGGTCACGTCGAAGACGTGATAGCCCCACGCCGGCATGTCGAGATAGAGTCCCTGGCCGACCAGATCGCCGCCATCGCGCTCGTAGGTGATCGTCGGGTTCATGAGGTCGCTCAAGATGATTTTACGTCCGGCCAGGTCCCGATCCGGCACGTTGAGGTAGCACTGCCCCTGCGTCGGACCGTAGTTGACGGCGACCAGCAGGCGCCGGCCCCGACCAGACCAGCCGAACGTGACGAAGCGCTCCCACGTCGGATTGTCGTTCCACGCCGGCCGGGCGGCCAGGAGCCGCCAGTCGCCGTCCCGCGCCTCAGGGCGCCGCATGCAGGCCATCAGGTGCCTGTAGAACGAGAGGAGCTCGCGGTCGACCGGCTCGGCCGCCCGCCGGCGCAGATGGTTGGACGCGCGCAGCCGTCGTCCGGAGCGCTGCCCGTCGTGGACGAAGCGAAGCCCCGGGGCCAGCAAGGCCACGGTCGCCGCCGCGCGGTGCACCGCCGGTGGAAAAACCGCCGCCGCGCGGGGCTCGTCGTGGTTCTCCAGGAAGCGCGCGGAGCGGCGCTGGTAGTCGGGATCGGCCAGGAGATGGCCGCGTACGGCCACGCCGTCCCGCGCGTGCAGCCGGTCGTAGAAGCGCTTGTCGTACGTGTAGTCGAACCCCTGCTGCTGTAACGCCCACTCGAGGTCCCAATAGGCCTCGGCCATGAACACGAACTCCGGCCGGCGCTGACGCACGCGCGCGGTCGCCGCGGGCCAGAACGGCTCGTCGACGGCCGCCTGGCCGTCGGCCGGAAGCGCGCGATCGCCCCAGGTGCGCTGGATGACGTCCGGTATCACCAGCATCGCCATGTCACAGCGGACGCCGTCGCACTGGCCGGCGAGGCTCTCGAGCACGCCGACCATCGCCTCGCGCAGGCCCGGGTGGCGATAGTTCACCTGCAGGGTGTCGGGCCAGCCCGGGAAGTAGGGATCGCGGCCGTGAGCCAGCACGCGGCCGCCCAGCCGCGGATCCGTGCGAACGTAGTTCTGCGGCTCGCGCGCCAGGTCGTCGTCGGTGCCGCGCACGTAGTATTCGGGATGCTCGCGCGTCCACGGATGATCGAGCGCGGTGTGGTTGGGCACGAAGTCGAGCATCAGCCTGACGCCGCGATCGGCGAGCCGCTTGCGCAGCTCGGCCAGCGCACGCGGTCCGCCGAAGTCCCGGTTGACGACGTAATCCTGGACGGCGAAGGGGGAGCCACATACGTCGTCGACGGTAAAGTCAGGAAGGAGCTCCCGATACTCCGCCTGCCACTCCGGCTGGCGCCGGGACACCTGGCGTCCGGCCTCGCCGGTCTGCCACACGCCGAGGAGCCACACCCAGTCGAACCCATCGGCGACGATCTCGTCGAGCGCCGAGTCGGGCACGTCGTCGAGCGTCGCCGTGCGGCCCAGGGCCGCGCCGAGCTCGGAGAGCCACACCCGGGTGTTGATCTGATAGAGCGCCGGGTGACGCCGCCCTGCCGCCATGCTCAGCGCGACGCCGGTGGCGCGTCCTGGAAGGCGGCGGTGATGCCCTGCGACAAGAGTCGCGCCGGATCCAGGAACCCGAAGATGTTGATCAGCCCGCCGACCAGGCCCGTCCAGCCGGTCTGGTGGCTGGCGCCGAGGCCGGCGCCGTTGTCGCCGTGGAAGTACTCGTAGAAAAGAATCAGGTCGCGCCAGTGCGGATCGGACTGGAACTTCCCGGCGCCGCCGTGCACCGGCCTGGCGCCTTGCTGGTCGCGCAGGAACGGACGCGCCAGACGATCCGCGATCTCCCGCGCCACCTCGAACAGGGTCATGCGCTTGCCCGAGCCCGTCGGACACTCCACGGTGAAGTCGTCGCCGTAGTAGACATACAGATTCAGGAGGCCGCGGATCAGCAGCACGTTCACCGGCAGCCAGATGGGCCCGCGCCAGTTCGAGTTTCCGCCGAAGAGCCCGCTCGTGGACTCCGCGGGCTCGTAGTCGACCCGGTACACGTCGCGGCCGACCGAGAACGTGTAGGGGTTTTCGCGGTGATACCGCGACAGCGCCCGGATGCCGTACGGGCTCAGGAACTCGCTCTCGTCCAGCATGTAGCGCAGGACGCTGCGCAGCTTGTCCTCGTTCAAGAGCGCCAGCAGGTATCGTCCGCCGTGCCCGGTGCGTCCGGGCGCCACGATCGACGCGGCCAGGGTCGGATGGCGCCGGTTGAACTCCCGGACGCGCTGCAAGAACAGCGGCAGCCCGCTGACGTCCGGCGGAAACACCGTGGAGGCGCAGATCGAGAGGAGCCCGACCATCGATCGCACCTTCAGCCGCACCGCGCGGTCGCCGGGCAGGCGCAGGACGTCGTAAAAGAAGCCGTCCTCCTCGTCCCACAGCTCGTCCTTGTGCGCGCCCACCCTGTCCATCGCCGACGCGATCCACATGAAGTGCTCGTAGAACTTTGCGGCCATCTCCTGGCGGACCGGCTCGTACACCGCCAGCTCGAGCGCGATCTGCAGCATGGTCTGCGCGTAGAACGCCATCCACGTCGTGCCGTCCGCCTGCTCGAGGTGGCCGCCCGTCGGCAGCGGCGCGCTCCGGTCGAAGACGCCGATGTTGTCCAGACCGAGGAAGCCGCCCTCGAACACGTTGGCGCCGGTGAGGTCCTTGCGGTTCACCCACCAGGTGAAGTTGATCAGGAGCTTCTGGAAGATCGACTTCAAGAACTCGAGATCGCCCCGGCCGCCGTGCACGGCCTTGTCGTGGCTGTAGACGAACCAGCTCGCCCATGCGTGCACCGGCGGGTTCACGTCGCCGAAGTTCCACTCGTAGGCGGGGATCTGTCCGCTCGGGTGCAGATACTGATGATCGAGCATCAAGAGCAGCTGGCTCTTGGCGAAGTCGGGATCGACCAGGTTCAGCACGACGGTGTGGAAGGCCAGGTCCCACGCCGCGTACCAGGGATATTCCCACTTGTCCGGCATCGAGATGACGTCGGCATTCACCATGTGCGACCACTGCCCGTTGCGGAGCCACGTTCCGCGCGCGGAATACGGGTCGACCCCGTGCTCCTTGAGCCACGCGCCGACGTCGTAGTAGTAGAACTGCTTGCTCCACAGCATGCCCGCCAGCGCCTGGCGCATGACCAGCGCGCGGTCGGCGTCGAGCGAGGGCGGCGTGATCGAGGCGTAGAACCGATCGGCCTCCTGCTGGCGCGCGCTGAACACCGAGTCGAACTCGCGCCCGAGCGCCGCGGCCGGCAGCACGGCGAGCGCGGCGGACGACAAGCGCAGCTGGATCTCCGCACTCGCGCCGGCGGCGACGGTCACCTGGTAGTGCGCGGCCGCCTTGGTGCCGAGCTGGGCCGGGTTCACGGCGTCCTTCTGGCCGTGGACGAGATACCGGTCGATCGCGTCCTTCACCCATGGGCTCGGGTTCGGCCGGCGGAAGATCCGCTCGGCGTTCGTGTCGTTCTCGGTGAACAAGAGCGTCGGCTCGCCGCCGCAGTAGAGATAGTGCTCGCCGAGCTCGGCGTGCGAGGCGGCGACAACGCTCACGCCGTGCGGGCCTTCGAGCCGTCGCAGGCCGAGCTTGGTCGTCTCGCCGCCCCAGGACCAGGTGTTGCGAAACCAGAGCGTCGGCAGCACGTGCACGGTCGCGGCCTCGGGCCCGCGGTTGGCGACGGTCACCCGCACGAGGATGTCTTCGGGCGACGCCTTCGCGTACTCCACGAACACGTCGAAGTAGCGATCGGTGTCGAAGATGCCGGTGTCGATCAGCTCGTACTCGAGCTCGTACCGGTTGCGGCGGCGGTTGGTGGCGACGATCTGGTCGTACGGAAAGGCGGTCTGCGGATACTTGTAGAGATACTTCATGTACGAGTGGGTCGGCGTGCTGTCGAGGTAGAAGTAGTAGTCCTTCACGTCCTCGCCGTGATTGCCCTCGCTGTTGGTGAGCCCGAACACCCGCTCCTTGATGATCGGGTCCACGCCGTTCCACAGGCCGAGTGCTAGGCACAGGATCTGCTTGTCGTCCGAGATGCCGGCCAGGCCGTCCTCGCCCCAGCGATACGCGCGCGAGCGCGACTGATCGTGGCTGAAATAGTCCCAGGCGTTGCCGGTGTCGCTGTAGTCCTCGCGCACGGTGCCCCACTGGCGCTCGGAGAGGTACGGACCCCACTTCTTCCACGGCGACTCTCGATGGCGGGACTCTTCGAGGCGGCGTCCTTCTTCAGTCATCGCGCGACCTCCGCGTGCATGCTCGGCGGTAACGTGCGCAGGGTGCCACGGGTCCGAGGGGTCGGAAGTGGGACTTTCGTCCCATTCGGAGCGCCCGGGCCTCGTGCTATGTCGTTCCGGACCTCGGAGCACTCCAGAGGAGGCATCGATGAAGACCGTGATCGTGGGGCTCGCCGTCGCGGCGGTGCTCGTGTTCCAGGCGTGCCGGTCGACCGGCACCCCGAGCGCGGGTGACGCGCCGGTAACGGTGAGCGAAACGGGCGAGGCCGGCATCGTGACGATCCGGGCCTGGGTCGACGCCGTCGACAAGGCGAACCGGACGGTCACGCTCAAGGGGCCCCGCGGCGGCACGGTCACCCTCGACGTCAAGGATGAGAAGAAGCTCGACGCAATGACGGTCGGCGACCCGGTCGTGGCGGCATATATGGAGGCGCTGGCGCTCCAGATCAAGCGGATGCCCGGCGGTACGCCAGGGGTGACCGTGAAGGAAGCCCGCATGACCTCGGGCTCGGGCGAGACGCCCTCGGCGGCCATCGGCCGCGAGGTCGTCGTGACCACCACCATCACCGCGGTCGATAGAAAGGCACAAACCGTGACCATCACCGGACCGAAAGGCAACAAGGAGACCATCAAGGTGAAGAATTCGGCGGCCTTGCAGGGCGTGGAGGTGGGCGACCTGGCCGAGCTGACCTACAACCAGGCGCTGGCGATCACCCTCGAAAGAGCCGGTCTATGACGCGCGCGCTTCGTGTGTCCGCTCTCGTCGCGCTGGCGCTGTGGCTCCCGGTCGGCGCGGGCGCGCAGGATCTACAGGGTACGTTGAAGAAGATCAAGGACAGCGGGACGATCACGATCGGCTACCGTGAGCAGTCGGTGCCGTTCTCGTTCAAGGGCACTGACGGCAAGCCCGCCGGCTACTCGGTCGACCTCTGCCAGCGGATCGCCACCGGTGTTCAGCAGCAGCTCAAGCTGTCCAAGCTCGACGTCAAATGGGTCGCGGTCACGCCCGAGACGCGCATCAGCTCGGTCGTGAATGGCACGATCGACATCGAGTGCGGCTCGACGACGAACTCGCTCAGCCGTCAGGAGCAGGTCGATTTCAGCCACATGACGTTCGTCGACGGCGGCAGCCTGCTCGTCAAGGCGAGCCAGAAGCTCGCCGCCTTCCAGGACCTCTCGGGCAAGAAGATCGGCGTCGTGCCGGGCACGACCACCGAGACCGCGGTGAAGAACGCGCTCCAGAAGGCGTTCGTCACCTCTCAGATCGTGCCCGTGAAGGATCACCGCGAAGGTCTGAGCGCGCTGGACGCCGGGACGATCGACGCCTACGCGTCGGACCGCACGATCCTCATCGGGCTCGTGGTCACGGCCACCGATCCCACGCAGTACGCGATTGCCGAGCAGTACCTGTCCTACGAGCCGTACGGCTTCATGCTCAAACGAGGGGATGCTCCGTTCAGGCTGGCGGTCAACCGCGTGCTCTCGAGCCTCTACCGGTCGGGCGAGATCATGCAGATCTATGGACGCTGGTTTGGCAAGCTCGGCCAGCCCGGGAATCTGTTGGTCGCGATGTATGCCCTTCACGCCCTTCCGGAATAGCGCTGCCGATAAGGGCCCATCCGCTTCGTTGGCGGCTGGACCCTTCTCGACAGCGCTTCGAACGGGCGCCTAGCCGCTCGTCTCCACGCGCGGCTGATATGCTGGCCGGGCCATGAGTAGCGGCTCACAACGGCTCGGTCGAGTCTGGCGGTTTGTTGGGTATGCCGCGGGCGGGTTGGTGCTGCTGGTCGTGGTGCTCGCGGTCGGAACCTGGCTCGCCGTGCGCGCCTGGGGTCCCGAGCTCGCGCGCGAGCGGCTCGAGACGGCGCTCAGCTCGGCGCTCGGGCGCCCGACGCGAGTCGAGGGCGTCTCGGTCGAGCCGTGGCTCGGCCGCGTGGTCATCCGCGGCGTCACGGCCGCCGCGCTCGACGGCGAGCCCGGTCCGCACTTCATCAAGCTGGCCCGGCTCGAGGCCAACGTCGGCATCAGCAGCCTCTGGCGCCGCCGTCTCGTCCTCCGCTCGATCCGCTTCGACGATGTCGACCTCCGACTGCGGTCGGGAGGCGGCGGGGCGCTGCGCGAGATTCCACTTTTGCCGGAAGTCGTGCGCGCCGGGCCGATCGAGATCGAGCTCGGTCCGCTCGAGCTCAGACGGGCGCAGGTCTCGTACGACGATCCGGCCAACTCGCTGCGCGTCCAGGCCCGCGGGCTCGCCGCCACGCTTCGGCCCGGCCGCGACGCGATGGCGACGACCGTCGCGGCGCGAGAGGTCACGTTCGACGCGCCGCAGGCGCGCGAGCGGATCGAGGCTCTCGACGCGGCGATTCGCATCGCGCCCACGCGGCTCGAGATCACGCGGCTCGCCGGGATCTGGGAAGGTCGCCGCGTCACCGTCGCCGGGCGCGTCGACGGGCCGTTCGATCAGCCGCGTCTCGACTTGACGGCTCGCGGCGATGTCGACGCGGCGGCGGTCGGCCGAAAGGCCGGCTCGGCGTGGGCGCTGGCCGGCGTGGTCGGCGTCAGCGCCAGGCTGGAGGGCGCGGCGTCAGCACCGCGCGTGACCGCGGACGTCGCGTTCGACGACCTCACGGCCGGACCGGTGAGAGCGCGCGCGGGCAAGGCGCACGCGACCCTGGTCGATGGCGTGCTCTCGCTCAGCCGGGTCGAGGCGCGAGCGTTCGACGGCGCCGTCAAGGGCTCGCTGGTGCTCGAGCTCCAGCACGTCGAGCGCGCGCATCTGGTCCTCGAGGCGCGAGGGGTCTCGATCGCCGCGCTCGAGGCGCTCGGCCGCACGAAGATCGGCGTGACCGGGCGCCTCGACGCCGACCTCGACGCGCGCGGCGACCTGCGCGATCCGGTGCACGCGCGGAGCCAGATCCGCGTGAGCGCGCACGAGACCCGGCTTCCCGGTCAGCTTGCCGCGCTCGGCCCCGGCACGGTCGACGCCGAGGCGCGCGCCGAGCGCGGCGTCTTCGACATCGCGCGCGGCGCTTCAAGCTGGCCCGGTCTCAAGCTCGACGCCCGCGGCCGCGCGACGGTCGACGGCCCCGCGACGCTTCACATCTCGGCAACCGGAGAGATCGCGCGGCTCGCCCCGCTCGTCGGACAGAGCCGCGCCGGAGGCGACGCGGCACTCGAGGCGGATCTGGCCGGCCGCTGGAACGATCCCACGCTCACCGGCCGACTCGAGCTGCGCGCTCCCTTCGTCGCCGACTATCGGGTCGACGCCGCTGTGGTGCCGTTCGAGCTGACGCGCCGCTCGCTCTCGCTGACCGCCGCCAGCGCGCGCCTGGGCCGCTCGCGTCTCACCGCGTCGGGCACTGCAGCGTGGCCCGCCGCCGCGCCGCCGGCCGTGCCCTCGCCGGAGGCCATTCGCGTCGATCTCGCCGCGCAGACCGACGAGGCGCGCCTCGAGGACGCCTGGCCGTGGCTGCCCGCCGCCGCACGCGGCAGCGGACCCGTTCGCGCGACGGCGCAGCTCAAGGGCACGCTCGCGTCGTGGCGGGTCACGGGCCAGGCGAGCTCGAGTGCTCTCGCCTGGCCGCCACCGGCTCCCGAGACGCGCGAGCTGAGCGTGACCTTCGAGGCGACGCCGGAGCGGCTCGAGGTCTCGGCGCTCCGGACCGTCGTGCTCGAGGCGCCCGTCACCGCGAAGGGGCGGTGGCGCTGGGCGGGCGGCGGCGAGGTGGAGGCCACCACCGGCGCCTTCGATCTGACGCGGCTTCCCGGAATGCCGGAGGGCATGCGGCTCGAGGGCCGCGCGCGCGCCAACGTCGCCGCTGCCCTTCGCGACGGCAGGATCACCGGGTCGGCGCGGCTGCGCGGCGAGCGCCTGGCGCTCGGCGGCTATGCGCTCGGCGCCGGAACCGCGGACGTCTCCGTCGACGACAACGCGCTCAAGGGGGAGCTCGCGCTTCCCGAGTCGCGCATCGCCGCGACCGCTGAGGGCCGGCTCGACGGCGTGGTCGCGACGCGGCTCACCGTGACCGATGCCGACCTCGGGCCGCTCCTGCGCCAGGCTCGCCCGGAGGTCTTCAACAACGTGGGCCTGCGACTCTCGGCCTCGGCGACCTTCGACGTGCCCGCGCGCGATCCGCGCTCGGCGCGAGGGCTCGTGCGGCTCGAACCCGTCGCGATCGAGACCGGCGACGAGCACTGGGACGCTCGCGGCCCGATCCTGATACGGCGCGAGCCCGGGAAGCTCACGCTCGAGCGAATGGAGCTGGTCGGACGTCTGGGCTCCGCCACGGCCACCGGCGGGGTCGACGACGCCGGGACGATCGACGGCACCCTGCGCGGCCAGGTGCCGCTCGCCCTCTTGGCGGTGCTCCGTCGCGAGGTGCGCGAGGCGTCGGGGCGCGTCGACCTCGACGTGCGAATCGGCGGGACCACGTCGAAGCCGAACGTGCTCGGACGCGGCACGATCGCCGGCGGCGTCGTCGCGGTGCGCGATCTGCCGTTCGTGATCCGCGACATGGAAGGCCGCATCGTTCTTTCGGCGGCGCGAGTGCGGATCGAGGAGCTGAAAGCCAACATCGGCGCCGGCACGGTCCGCGTCACGGGCGATGCGGCGCTCGACGGCGCGAGCCTCGGCCCGTACCAGCTTGCGCTCACCGCGCGCGGAGTCGGGCTCACGCCGGTCGAGGGCCTCGATACCGTCTGGAACGCGGACCTCACGGTCGTGGGACGCGAGGCGCGCGGCGTGGTGCGCGGCGAGGCGCGCTTGGTGCGCGGCTCGTATTCCCGCGATCTGTCGATCCTGCCCATCTTGATGAACAGCGGCGCGCGCGGCGAGCCGGCCGAGTGGGGCCGCGAGGTCGCGCTGCAGGTCGGCGTGCGCCTCGACGACAACCTGGTGGTCCGCTCGCCCCAGGCCCAGGTCCGCGCGGGCGGCTCACTCTCGCTGCAGGGCACGGTGGCGCACCCGGTCGTCCTCGGCACCATCGAGACACAAGACGGGCGCATCACGTTCCGCCGGCATCGGTTCACGCTCGAGAACGTCGTCGTGCGCTTCGACGATCCGCGCCAGATCAATCCGTATCTCGACGTGCGCGCGACCACGCGGATCCGCACGTACGACGTGACCATGTGGCTGTCGGGCCGCGCCGACGACTTGCGGATCAGGCTCTCGTCGGAGCCGCCGCTGCCGCAAGAGGATCTGCTCGCGCTGGTCACCCTCGGCGCGACGCGCGCCGAGCTCGGCACCTCGGGAGGGCTCGTCTTCGCCGGCGAGGCCGCGCAGATTCTCTCGAAGGAGCTCCTCGGCGACGACGTGAGCGTTCCCACCGTCGACGTCCTCGAGTTCGGCAAGAACGAAGCGGGTGAAGATCAGTTTCGAGTCGGCAAGCGCCTCAACGACCGCACCCTGGTGACGTACACCGGCAGCTTTGCCGAGGGCGGCAAGTCGAAGCTGCGCGTCGAGTATCAGCTCCTGGGGCCGCTCCTGCTGGCCGGCGAGCAAGAGTTCAACGGCGGCGTCGGGGGCGACGTCATCCTGCGGCTCAGGTTTCGATGATCCGCCGCCTGCTGGCGGCGCTGGCGGTCGGCCTGCCGCTGCTGGCGCCCGCGCCCGCCGCGGCGCGCGCGGCTGACCCGCCGATGGTGACCGCTGTCGAGATCGCATCGCCCCATCGACTGCTCGGCCCTTCGCCTGAGGAGCTCCTGACGAGCCTCCGGGGGCGGCCCCTGTCGCGCGCGCGCGTGCGCGAAATCCTCGAGCGGCTCTGGGCGCTCGGTGTCTTCGACACGCTGGACGTCATCGAGGTGCCCGAGCCCGGCGGCGTCAGGCTGGTCTTTCGGGTCACGCGCAAGCCGTGGCTCGAGCGTCTGGACTGGCAGGGTGACTTCGGGCTCGACTCCGCGGACCTGGCCGCCACCGCGGCGCTGGCCCTCGGCGGCCCGGCCGACGGGGAGCGGCTCGACCGCGCGCAGAGCGAGGTGCTCGCGCGCCTGCGACGCGAGGGTTATCTCGGCGCCGACGTGCGTCTGGACGTGCGGGAGAGCCCCGACACCAACGGCCGGTCCGTCACGGTGGTCGTCGCCGCGGGCAAGCAAGCGCGCGTCGCGCGCGTGGAGCTCCGCGGTCTGGCTCGCGCCGAAGAAAAGTCGCTGCGCAAGGCGCTCGATCTCTCGGAGGGCGACACGTTTCGCGAGCGTCGCTATCGCGACGGGCTGCGTGCTCTCGAGCAGGCGCTCCACACCCAGGGCTTCTACGAGTCGCGCATGAGCCCCCAGGAGCCCGCGTGGGACCGCGCGACCAATCGCGTCGACGTCGTGGTGCAGCTGGTCGAAGGCCCGCTGACCCAGATCGAGCTCGTCGGGCGCAAAGCGCTCAGCGAGGCCGTCGTCCGCGAGCGGCTGGCCTTCGCCGACTCCCGGGTCGTCGACGAGTTCGAGGTGCGGGCGAGCGCCGATCAGATCACGAAGGCCTATCAGGAGCAGGGCTACGCGTTCGTCCACGTCAACGGCACCCTGGGCGGCGACGCCAGTACCCGCACGGTGCGGTTCGAGATCGAAGAGGGGCCGCGCGTCGCGGTCGAGAGCATCACATTCGAGGGTCTCTCGACGCTCCGGCCCGACAAGCTCACCGACCAGATGCAGACGCGGCCCGTGGGGCTGATCCCGATCGGCATGTTTCGCGGCCTCTACGTCGAGGAGCGGCTCAGCCAGGACGTGCGGATCCTGCGCCAGTATCTGCGCTCGCAGGGCTTCGCGTCGCCCGAGGTCGGGCCGCCCACCACGACGTTCAACGACGACCGGACCCGCGTGAGGATCGTGATCCCCGTGGTCGAGGGCCCGCGGCGCACAGTCGCCGCGGTCGCGATCATCGGCAACAAGGTCGTCGAGTCGGAGCCGATCATGAAGGCGATCGGGTTCCGCGCCGGCGATCCCTTCGATGAGGCGAAGGCGGACGACGCGCGACGGAAGGTGGAGCAGCTGTACGAGCGCCGCGGCTACCGGGGCACGACCGTCTCGCTGGCAGCTTCAGGGCAGGACAGCGCTGTCACGACTACCTACACGATCGCCGAGGGCGAGCTCACGCGGGTCGGCCGGATCCTGATCTCGGGCCTCACCGCCACCAAGCCGTACGTGGTCGAGCGAGAGCTTCCGTTCAAGCCGGGCGACCCCCTGACGGCGGTCGATCTGTCCGAGGCGCGGCGCAAGCTCGACGCGACCCGGATCTTCGACCGCGTCGACGTCGAGCCCCGGGGCGATCCGAGCGCGCCGTTTCGGGACGTCGAGGTGACCGTGCGCGAGGCCAAGCCGTGGCGGTTCGAGTTCGGCGCCGGCTACGCGACCGAGGAAGGGTTTCGCGGATACGTCACGCTGGGTCACGACAACCTGTTCGGGACCGGGCGCAGCGTCTCCGTGCGCCAGCGGATCAGTGAAAAGGGCAATCGCTCGGAGCTGAACTACCGCGAGCCGTGGATCTTCGGCTCGAGCTGGCAGGGCGAGGGCACGATCTTCCGCGAGCGGAAGCAGGAGATCGGCTACATCACCGATCAGCTGGGTCTCACGTTGACCACGCAGCGCGAGCTCTTGACGGATCTGTTCCGGCCCGACGAGCCGACCGATCATCCCAACAGCCTGCGCGGCGGCTTTCGCTACCGGATCGAGGAGTTCCGCCGGAGCGACATCAGCCCGAACCTCATCGAGTCGGGCATGCGCGAGCGCGACGATCTCGTGTCGAGCATCATGCCGTTCCTGACGCTCGAGCTCCGCGATCAGCCGACCGACCCGCGGCGCGGCAGCTTCCACTACACGTCGCTCGAGATCGGCAGCGCGTACCTCGGCGGTCAGATCAACTTCGTGAAGTTCCGCCTGGAGGACTCCTGGTACTTTCCGTGGCCGCCCAAGACCGTGCTGGCGGTCTCGACGCGCGTCGGTCTCGCCGCGCCCTACGGCGATACCGCCGACCTCGTGATCGAGGACCGCTTCAAGGCGGGCGGCAGCACGACCATTCGAGGCTACAAGGAGGACCGCGTCGGGCCCCTCGACGCGGGCGGCAACCCGCTCGGCGGCGATTTGAGACTGCTCCTGAATCTCGAGTGGCGATATCCGATCTACCGCTGGCTCGGCGGCGTCACGTTCTTCGACGTCGGCATGGTCACGCCGAAGGTGAGCGACTTCGCGTTCTCGGCGCTGTACCCCGGCGTGGGCGCGGGCTTGCGTATCGCCACGCCGATCGGTCCGATCCGCCTCGACGTGGGGTATGGTCTTCGGCAGATCTTGAACGAGGACCGGGTCCAGGTCTATCTCACGATTGGCCAGGCATTCTGACGGGTGGACGGCGGGCATCGCGCTCGTCGCCGTCCTCCTCGGCGCGGCCGCCGCGCCGGCCCAGGTGGTCGACACCGTACTGGCCCAGGTCGACTCGCGGACGATCGCGTCGAGCGACATCGCGCTGGCCCGCGCGCTGGGCGTGTTCGGCTTCGCGCCGACGTCGGCGCCGATCGAGCGCGCCGACGTCGAGCGGTTCGCCGATGTGATGCTGCTCCTTGCGGAAGCCGGCCGGACCGCGATCGCGATCGAGGCGGCGCAGGTCGAACGCGTGTGGGCCGCGCTCGCGGCGCGCGCCGGCGGCGAGGCCGCGCTCGACCGCTGGCTCGAGGAGCGCGCGATCGATCGCGACTGGGCCCGCCGCTTCGTTCAGGAAGATCTCATGCGCGCCGCGTATCTCGAGGCGCGATTCGCGAGCTTCGTGTTCCCCGACGAGGACGCAGTATCGAGCGCGCTCGGCCCGGGGTCGCACGACGAGGCCGAGCGTGAGGCGGCGCGCCAGCGGCTCATCCGTGAAGCCGCGCTCAAGGCTCAGGCGGAATGGCTCGACGGCGCGCGCAAGCGCGCCTCCATCAAGATCTTGTTGCCGCCCGGAACGTCGGTGGCAGCCCCGTTCCCGCCGCCCTAGCCCGGATTATTCATGAACGACTTCGCTCGAGGCGGGCGGGGCCTGTCGCAGGGTGCGGCCCAGGTCTGCGGCTCCGTCACCCGCTCGCCCGATTCGCAGCGCTTCGCGCTGCGGGCGGGACGAGGGGGTCCCACTCCGCCGCAGACCTGAGCCGCACCCTGCGCCACCCGCCCGGCTTCGGTCGAGCCGTTCATGAATAATTCGCCCTAGCGCGGCGGGGCCGCGAGCGGTGGGTTAGTCGGCGAATTCCCCTTCGGCGGCGACGCTCGGCTCCGGCGTCGGGCCGTAGCGCCGTACGGCCAGATCGACCGCGCGCAGCAGCGCCATGACGTACGCGTCGTCGCGCCAGCGGAAGAAGAGGTGGTCGGCGCCGAGCGCCACGAGATTGATGCCGTTGGGCCAGACGGTGTCGGCCAATAGCACGACGCCGTCGTTGGGACCGTGGGACTCGAGCACCTGGTAGCCGGCGTACACCTGGTACCCGACGCTGCCGGAGACGGGTACGGCCACGATGTTGAGCACCGTGATCGCCTCGGGCAGCCGCCGTCCCTCGAGGCGACGGCGGCTGGGCTTCGTGGCGAGCGACGTGAGCGCGTCCCAGCTCCAGCCACTCAGCCAGAAGATGCTTCGCGCCATCCACTTGACGGGAGGCCGGAGCGCGGCGTCGGCCAGCGGCGTGCCGTGGAGCGCCCCCGCGATGTTGATCCAGGCGGCCACGCACGCCGACTCGGATTGTGTCAGCCCGGTCAGCGCCAGCGCCGCTTCAGCGCCCGACTTGCTGGCGCTGACGATGACGATCGGGCCGCTCCCGCAGCCCATCGTGCGGATCGAATCCGCGATGATCGCGGCGTTGGCCTCGACCGAATCGCTCTCTCCCGTCGCGACAAGCCGCTGTGGGATACCAAGACGATCGACGAGCGCCCGCTGGAATGCGAAGTCCGCGCCGGTTTCGGCATGGCTCTTGTGAAGCCACGAGGGCGCGAAGACCAGGGTGTACGGGAACGCGCCCGGCCGGGTCAGCGCGGCCGCCGAGCGCTCGGACCCCTCGCGGAAATAGCGATCGAACGCCGCCTGCACGGCCTGGCTCTTGGGGTCGGCCGTCAGCGCCTTGGCGAACGCGAGCGCGCTGTAGTCCGTCGACGTCTCGCGCGCGATTTGACGCAGGCGCGCCTGATCGGGAAGCCGCGGGATGTCGACCGGCTCGCCCGCGGCGGCCAAATTCGCCAAGCGTGTGTCCGTCATTCCCTCGGTGGCCGAGCGGGAGCCGCTCGAGCGGCGTGTCAGCAGCTCGGCGAGCAGCTGGCGCGCGGCATCCGAGTCGACCAGGGCGGCGAGATCCGAATCGGGCAAGTTGCCGAGGGCGAGATCGCTCTGGCGCGCGCAGCCCGCCGTGAGCGTGACCGCGAGCGCGAGCGCCAGGGCCAGGGCCGTCAGGGCACGCGTGGACATTGGCCGATGATTATATATAGAGACGCGGCTTCGAGCGTCCGACTAAACCAAAGTCGGAGGCCAAAGGTGCCCGAGCCCTACGGCTTGGCGATTTCCTGGAGGTACCACTCCGTATAGCGGATCACGTTGTACTCGCGCCGGGTGGAGTAGGGCCCCGGCGTGAACGCGGACGAGCTCACGCCGGCGTGGTTCTTCTCGCAGAGCTCCCAGTCCTGCTCGCTGGTAAGCTCCCAGAACGGCAGCAGCGCGTCGAGCGTGTAGTCCTTGCCTTCGACGGCGTCCTGGTGGACGAGCCACTGGACCTGCACGAGGGTCTTGCTCGGGCCCGCGGGCGCCAGCCGCGTCGACACGGCATGGTCGCCGCTCGCGTGATTCCAGAAGTTCGGCATCGTCCGCATGCGCAGGGTGCCGACGTCGCGGGTCGAATAGTCGCCCATCAGCGGCGCCACCGGCCGGCCGTCCATCGACTCGCTGACCCAGCCGGGCACGAGCGGCGTGCGATTGATCGACCACCAGCAGTCCCGCGACGGGAACCGCACCATCCCGGCCTCTTGGTAGTCGATGACGATCCCGTCAGCCGCCAGCCGCGCTGAGGTGGCCCGCGCCTGTGCCTCGATCTCGCCCTTGAGCGCGGCGTCGTCGATCGGCGCGTTGTCGTAATTCGCCTTGATGTACTGCGGATGGTTGACGTTGCAGTGCCAGCACTCGCGGTTGTTTTCCCACACGAGCTTCCAGTTCGCCCGCACCTCGTAGCTCCGCGTGGCGGCGACTTTGGCGTGCTCGAAACCTTGTGGCCGCAGGAGCGCGCCGAGGTCGCGTGCGGCCTCGTCGAACGGCAGCGGGTCGCGCGCCAGGCTGACGAAGATCAGCCCGCCGGCCTCGCGAGCGTGGGCCCGGTGCAGGGGGAAGTCACGCCGGTCGAGGTCGCCGTCCTTGTCCATGCCGCCGCAGGCGACCAGCTCGCCATCGCGTGCGTACGACCACTGGTGATACGGGCACACCAGCCGGGCGGCGTGACCGGATGCGGTCTGGCAGAGCTTCATGCCCCGATGGCGGCAGGTGTTGTGGAGCGCATGGATTCGCCCGTCGTCGCCTCGGATGACGATGATCGAATCGCGATCGACGTCGAAGACGAAGTAGTCGCCGGGATTTTTGATCTGACACGTGTGGCCCGCGAAGAGCCAGCCGCGCCGCCAGATCCGCTCGAGGTCGAGCTCGTAGATGCCGGGGTCGGTCTGGAACTCGCGCTGCAGCGCGTGCCCGGGCTTGTGCTCGGCGATCAGGTGGTCGAGGAGCGTCTGGGCGTCGAGGCTCGACATCGCCTCCGTATTATAGGGCGATTACTTCAGGGGCAGCCGCAGCTCGACCATGACGCCGCCGCCGCGCGGGACGCCGACCCGGATGTCCGATTTGATTCCGATGAGGCGCTCGACGACGTAGTTGAGCGCGCCGATCGGGTCGGTCGCGATCAGGCCCACATGGTCGTACCACCTGAGCTCGGGCTTGTGCAGGATCCAGGACCTGATGGGCTCGAAGACGAAACCACCGAGCAGTGCGCCGCCGACCGGTGTGATGATCAAATCCTGGTATGAGGGCCGCTCGAACAGCGCCTCGACGCCGAACTCGTAGAGCGCGGAGGCGAAGGCCGAGTACATGAAGGCGTCGATGCGGTCGAAGCCCCGCTCGCGCGCGCGGATGTAGTAGGTAGCCCCGAAGTACGAGTGCCCGACGTAGTTGATGACCCAGTCGTCTTTGTCCCAGGTTGGATTTTGAACGTTGTGCCACCATCTCTCGAAGCCGATATTGCTCTTGGCGCTGTCGGACCAGTTCGACACGCTTTCCGGGAGCGCGTAAAGAATCCCGACCCCGACGATCTGGTACATGAGCAGGAGCCCTGTATCCCGCGCGAGCCCCACCCAATCTCGAGGCTCCTGCGAGTTGTCGGGGAGGAGATGAAACTTTTCCGGCGCATTCTCCGCGGTTGCCTGCACCCACCACGCGCTCGGGTCGGCGGCGTCGTCAGCCATTGCTGGTGTCGCGGACCAACAGACGGAGACGAGCACGAGAACGCTGAGGGCGGAACGAAACACGCCCGGTGACGATGCCTTAGTTGTAGCGGACGCGTCGATCGGACCTTGGTCGCATTGGGTTGGGGACTGATCATAAACACTTGGATTCGCAGGGGGACACCGGCTTACAGACGGAGCCGTTTGCCTGCCGGATCGTACAGGACGTCGGCCGCGACCTCGGCGGCGAAGCGCACGCCGAAGGCCTCGACCTCGAGCGGCGTGCCGGTGCGCCAGAGCGGCGCCGGCAGGTAGACAAAGCCGATGTGCTTGTCGACGGTGTAGCCCCAGCCTGTGCTGCGGAGCCGGCCGACTACCTTGTGGTCCGCGTACACGGCCTCGCCGCCGTACAGGTCCGAGTCCTCCGGGAGCGGTGTTGCCAGGACGATCGTGCAGAGCTTTCGCGCGGGGCCGTCTGCTTTGATCCGGCGCAGCGCCTCGCGTCCGATGAAGTCGCCTTTATCCAGACGCACGCAGAAGCCGAGGCCGGCCTCGTACGGGTTCTCGGCCGGCGTGAGATCGGTGCTCCAGTAGCGATAGCCCTTCTCGAGCCGCAGCGAGTCGACGGCCTTGTACCCCACCGGCTCGATCCCGAACGCACGCCCGGCCTCTTGCAGTGGGTCCCACACGGCGACGGCATGCCGGTTGTCGACGTAGAGCTCCCAGCCGAGCTCGCCGACGTAGGTGACCCGCTGCGCGTCCACGGCGGCGCCGGCGATCTCGATTCGCCGCGCCGACATATAAGGAAAGGCGCCGGCTGACACATCGCTCGCCCCGACGGCCTCGAGCACGCGGCGCGCCTCCGGGCCCCAGATGCCGATGCAGGCGAATTCGTCGGTGACGTCGCGGATCTCGACGCCGCCGTCGGACGGTCGGTGCATGCGCATCCAGCCGAGATCGCTCGCGACGAAGTTGCTGCCGGTGGTGACCCGGAAGCGATCGGGCGCCCAGCGTGTGACGGTGAGATCGCTCTCGATCCCACCCCGCGGGTTCAGGAACTGTGTGTAGACGACGCTGCCGACCGGGCGGTCGACGTCGTTGTCGGCCAGGCGCTGGAGCAGCGCGAGCGCGCCGGGGCCGCTCACGTCGAGCTTGCCGAACGACGTGAAGTCGAAGAGCCCAACCCGCTCGCGGACCGCGCGGTGCTCGACGCCGACCCGCTCGAAGAACGACGGCCGCGCCCAGCCCCAGCCGCGCTGATCGGTTCCGGCGCGGCGCCCGGGTGCGCCGGGCACGAAGTAGTTCGCGCGCTCCCAGCCGTTCTTCTCGCCGAACACCGCGCCCGCCGCGGCGAGCCGCGCGTCGAGAGGGCTCAGGCGGCGGTCGCGAGCCCACTCGTTCTCGTCGTGCGGATAGCGGAGCATGTAGTAGTAGCGGTACGACTCGCGCGCGCGCTCGGCGGCGTAGGCGCGGTCCTCGTACACGGGCCCGAAGCGCCGTACGTTGAGCTCGGTGACGTCGTGCGGCGGCTCGCCGTCGACCAGCCAGTCGGCGACGATGTGGCCGATCGCGCCGCCGGCGCCGAAGCCCGTGTGCGAGAGCCCGGCGGCGACCCAGAAGCCGGGCACGCCGGGCACGGGCCCGAGCAGGGGACGGCTATCAGGCGTGATGCCCTCGGGGCCGTTGACCAGGTGCGCCATCTCGGCTTTCGCCAAGATCGGCACGCGCCGGATGGCGCCCTCGAGGATCTCGTTGAACAGCTCCCAGTCCGATGGCAGGAGCTGCTGCGTGAAATCCCACGGCACGCCCCCGACCGACCAGGCGACCGGGCTTCGCTCGAAGCCGCCGATGAGAAAGCCGCCGACCTCCTCACGCATGTAGACCAGGTTCTCCGGATCGCGCAGACACGGCGTCGTGCGCGGAAGCTCGTGACCCGCGATCGGCTTGGTCGCCAGGTGCTGATGGACGAGCGGCGTGATCGGAAGGCTCACGCCGACCATCGCGGCGATCTGGCCGGCCCACATCCCCGCGGCGTTGATCACGACGTCGGTCCGGATCGCGCCGTGGTCGGTCTCGACGGCGGCGACGTCGCCCCGCGCGTTCCGCACGATTCCGGTGACGCGCACGCCGGTGCGGAGCTCGACTCCGAGCCGGCGCGCGTGCGCGGCCAGCTCCATCGTCGCGCCGCTCGGATCGAGCCAGCCATCGCCGGGCAGGTACATCGCGCCGTGCAGGCTCTCACCGGACATCAACGGAAAAATGCGGAGCGATTCGGCGGGCGAGATCGTGTCGACGTCCAGGCCGATCGCCCGAGCCATCCCGACCTGACGCTGGAGGAACCGGAGCTGGTCGCGGCTCGAGGCCACGCGCAGGCTGCCGACCTCGTGCCAGTGCTGCGCGGCACCGGGCTCGGCCTGGAGGCGTCGATAGAGCGCGATGCTGTACTGGCGCATCCGCATCAAGGTCGGCGAGGTGTGGAAGTGCGTCACCATCCCCGCCGCGTGCCACGTGGAGCCGCTGGTCAGCTCGCCCTTGTCGACGAGCACGACGTCGGTCCATCCCTTCCGCGCCAGGTGGTACGCGACGCTGCAGCCGGCGATGCCGCCGCCGACGATCACGACCCGCGCGTGCTCCTTCACGAGGCGAGCCCGGCGGGATCTAGCGCCGTCGCCATGCCTGAGTCCGCTGCTCGAGCCAGCGGGCGAGGATCAGATGGAGGATGCGAGCGACGACGTTCGTGTAGAAGATCATCATCGCCATGGCCGCGGCGGACGCGATCTCGCCCGTGTCGTCCATGTTGAGGACCGAGACCGACGCCAGCTCGGTCTTGGGCCCGTAGATGAAGACCACGCCGGAGACGGTCGTCATCGCGTTGACGAACATGTAGATCCCGATGTCGAGCGTCGAGGGCAGGCAGACCGGGACCGTCACGCGCCAGAAGGTCCGGTAGAACGGCTGCTTGAGCGAGGCGGACACGGTCTCGAACTCCGGGTCCATCTGGCGCAGCGCGGTGAGCGCGGTCAGGTGGCCCACCGTGTAGAAGTGCACGACCGTGTTCACCACCAGGATCGTCATCGTGCGATAGAGGAAGTTCAGCGGGTTCGACGGCGCGTTGAAGAAAAAGATATAGGCGAGCCCGAGCACCATACCCGGCACGGCCATCGGCAGCATCGCGAGGAAGTGGAAGAGCCCGCGGCCCAGCGCGAAGCCCCGCGCCTTCTCGACCAGGTAGGCGCCCACGAATACGACGAAAGTACCGATCACGCTCGTCAGGAGTGCCAGCCGGATCGAGTTGTAATACGACGCCCAGCCGCCGCCGCCTTTCTGGTCGAAGTCGTAGTGAACCCACGTCAGCGTGAGGTTGTAGGGGAAGAACTTCACGACCGCCGCGAATTGCGAGATCGCGACGATGCTGAGGATCGTGAAGCCGACGATGACGCAGTAGGCCAGCATGGCGAGGTCGAAGTTGCGCTGGGGCTTCGGCTCGAAGGGGACTGCGCGCGCGGACAGGAGCGCCACCTGCCGGCGGCGCACGGCGCGATCGACGAGGAACGCGAAGATCGCCGGCACCAAGAGGATCACGCTGACGACCGCGCCCATCTGGAAGTTCTGCTGGCCGATCACCTGCTTGTAGACGTCGGTCGCCAGCACGTTGTACTGCCCGCCGATGACCTTGGCGGCGCCGAAGTCGGTGATCACCGTGGTGAAGACCACGAACGTCGCGCTGATCAGGCCGTAGCGCGCCCCCGGGAGCGTGACGGTCCAGAAGATCCGCGCGCGGGAGGCGCGGAGGGCCACCGCGGCCTCGTAGAGCCTCGCATCGGCGAGCGCGAGCGCGGCCAGGATGATCAGGAGCGCGTGCGGAAACGTCGTGAAGACTTCGGCCATCACGATGCCGATCGGACCGTAGATGCTGCGCCCGAAGAGCAGGGCCTTCAAGAGGCCCTGGTTGCCGAAGAGATAGACGAGCGCCAGGCCGGGCAGGAGCGACGGCACGAGGATCGGCACCAGCGCGACGGTCTTGAAGAAGCCGCGGAACGGCATCCGCGAGCGCGTCAGCGCGTACGCGTAGACGAACGCGGCGGGCACCGTGATCACGGTGCTGAGGACCGAGACCCACAGGCTATTGCCGATCGATTGGAAGAGCGCCGGCGTCGAGAAGTACCGGACGTAGTTGGCGGCGCCGACGAACTCTTCCCGTGGTCCCTGCAGGCTCTTGCCGAGCATCAGGCCCAGCGGCAGCGCGAGTGCGGCGATCAGGTAGAGGCCGATGAGGGCGATGAAGAGCCGCATGAGCCGGTCGTCGCGGCTCGCCTGCGGCCGGACGATTGCGGCGAGCCTGTCGCCGCGCGCGAGCGCTGCCTCAGCGATGGACCGAGCTCCCGGGGTAGATCCGGATCCGTTCGGGCGGCAGGAGGACCGACAGCATGCTCTTCTCGGCGATGCCCCGGCGGCGGATCAGGTCGACGGGGAGGTCAGCGCGCAGCAGCACGCCGTCGGCCGCGTCGCCGGCCAGGTCGGCCCGGAAGAACGAGCCCAGGAACGCGAGTGTCTCGACGCGCACGGTGAGCGCGTTGGGCTCGGCCGGGCGGCCCTCGTGGACCACGATGTCCTCGGGGCGGATGGCCAGGGTCACCTGGGTGCCCGCGGCCAGCCCGTCGACCTCGCAGGCCACCTCGGCTTGCCCGAGCTTCACGGCGCCGTCTCGCACGACGGTGCCGGCCACGAAATTCATCACGCCGATGAAGTCGGCCACGAAAGGCGAAGCGGGCTCGCGATAGATCTCGAGCGGTGTGCCGACCTGCTCGATCGCACCCTGGTTCATCACCACGATCCGGTCGGCCATCGTCAGCGCCTCTTCCTGGTCGTGGGTGACCATGATGGTCGTCACGCCGAGCCGCCGCTGGAGCTGCTTGATCTCGTGGCGCAGGTGCACGCGCACCTTGAAGTCGAGCGCCGAGAGCGGCTCGTCGAGCAAGAGGAGCCCGGGCGAGGTCGCCAGCGCGCGCGCCAGCGCGACCCGCTGCTGCTGACCGCCCGAGAGCTGCGCCGGGTACTTGTTGCCGTGCGCCGACAGGCCCACGAGCTCGAGCAGCTCGAGCACGCGCCGGGCGACCGCCGCGCGGGTAGTGCGCGTGTTCTCCAGGCCGTAGGCGACGTTCTTGGCGGCGGTCAGGTTCGGGAACAGCGCGTAGGACTGAAAGACGATGCCGAAGTCGCGCTTGCTCGGCGGCAGCGCCGAGACGTCACGCCCATTCTGCTCGATCCGCCCGGTGGTCTGCACGTCGAGCCCGGCGATCGCGCGGAGCAAGGTGGTCTTGCCGCAGCCCGACGGTCCCAGGAAGCAGACGAACTCGCCCTCGACGATCTCGAGCGAGATGTCCTCGAGGGCGGTGAAGCCGCCGAACTTTTTCGTGACGTGCTGGATGCGCAGATAGGGCGTCGGCAAACCCTGTGTGCCTCGTCCGGCTTACTTCTTCGGCTCCGACTTGGCGCCGTAGCGCTTTTCCCACTCCCCCAGGATCTTCGCGCGGTTCAGCGCGGCCCACTGGAAGTCGTTCTTGATCATGTGCTCGAGCATGTTGCCGGGCAGGTATTCGACCGGCTGCGACATCTTCGAGATCGCGACCACCGCGTAGCCCTCGTTGTAGAGCTTCATCGCCTTGTCGGTGACCGACCAGTCGACGAGCGTCTTGGCCGCGTCGAGGTTCTTGGTGCCCTTCACGATCGCGGTGGCCTCCATGTCCCAGCCCGAGCCCTCGGACGGGAACACGATGTCGATCGGCGCGCCCTGCTTCTTCTGGCGGGCGGCGCGGAACTCGAACGAGACACCGATCGGGTACTCGCCGGCGCCCGCCATCGTGCACGGCTTGGAGCCGGAGTGCGTGTAGACGCCGATGTTCTGGTGCAGCGCGTCCATGTACTTCCAGCCCTCGGTCTCGCCGAAGAGCTGCAGCCAGCTGCTGACGTCGAGGAAGCCGGTGCCCGACGACGCGGGGTTCGGCATCACGATCGTGCCCTTGTAGGCGGGCTTGGTGAGATCCTTCCACGAGGCCGGCTTGGGGAGGTTCTTCTTCTGCGCCTCCACGGTATTGAAGCAGAGCGCCGCGACCCACGCGTCCATGCCGACCCAGCTCGGCGGATTGTCCTTGTCGCGGAACTGCGCGTCGAGCCGCTCCACACCCTTCGGTGCGTACGGCATGAGCAGGCCCTCGGGCTTCAGCACCAGGAGGCTCGTCGCCGCCAGACCCCAGATCACGTCCGCTTGTGGGTTTGCCTTCTCCGCGAGCAGCTTGGCGGTGATGACGCCGGTCGAGTCGCGCACCCACTTGATCTCGATGTCCGGGTGATCCTCGTTGAAGCGCGCGGCGTACTTCTTGAGGTCGTCAGCCTCGACGGCGGTGTACACGGTCAGCGTCGCTTTTGCGGCGCGAACGGTGGTCGCCGCGAATCCGATCGCCGCAGCCACGATCGCGACGCACAGCAAGGCGGAGCCGAGCCTGACGACAGTTCGCTGAGCCATTGAGGATCCTCCCTTTGCGAGTGCCGCGATTCTAGCCCAGACAACGGTCTTTGTCAGGGCTCGCCACGAAACCGTCACACGAGCCGGTCGCGCAGCCGCGAGCTGATCGCGTCGACCACCATCACCATGGCGACCGTCACCAGCAGCACGGTCGACGCCGCGCGGTAGTCGATCATCCTGAGATAGGTCTGAAGATAGAAGCCGATGCCGCCGGCGCCGACGAAGCCGAGCACGGTGGCCGCGCGGATGTTCGTCTCGAGCCGATAGAGCACGTACGACAGAAAGAGCGGCAGCACTTGCGGGATCACACCGAAGCGCAGCACCTGGAGCCGGGTCGCGCCGGTCGCGGTAATCGCGTCGACCGGGCCTGGGTCGACGCCCTCGACCGCCTCGGAGTAGAGCTTCGCCAGCGACGTGGTCGTGTAGGCCACGACGGCGAGCACGCCGGGGAAGGGACCGAGCCCGACCGCGGCGACGAACACGAGCGCGTAGACGAGCGTATCGACGCTCCTGAAGAAGTTGAGCACGACCCGCGCCGGATAGAACACGGCGCCGGGCGCCACGTTGCGCGCGGAGACGAAGCCCAGCGGCAGCGCCAGGACCGCCGCCACCGCCGTGCCGAGCAGCGCGATCTCGACGGTCTTGAGCGCGCCCAGCAGCGCGGCCGGCAGCACGCTCGGGTCAGGGGGCATCATGCGCATGAGGAAATCGAAGATCCACGGCAGGCCGCGCGCGAGGCGCACGGGGTCGGCGCCCGTGTCCCAGACGAGCCAGGCGAGGACGACGAGCGAGACGAACGCTAGAGCTTTCTTCACGCAGCGTCTCCATCACCGTAGATCGCGCGCACGACTGTCGGTGTGACCGCCGACGGCGGGCCGTCGAAGGCGATGCGGCCGCGGCGGAAGCCGACGATGCGCGTGGCGTACGCGAGCGCAGTCTCGAGCTGGTGCTGGCTGACGACCAAGGTGAGGCCGCTCCGGTTGATGGCCTTGAGCGTGTCCATGATGCTGCTGGTGAGCGCCGGATCGAGGCTCGCGGTGGGCTCGTCGGCCAGGATGACCTCGGGGCGCTGGGCCAGGGCGCGCGCGATGGCCACGCGCTGCTGCTCGCCGCCCGAGAGCGTGTCGGCGCGCCGCTCGGCGAGGTGGCCGAGCCCGACCTGATCCAGGCACGCGCGCGCCAGCTCGCGGTCTTCGCGCGGGAACCTTCCGAAGACGCTCGCCAACGACGGCACGTAGCCGAGTCGTCCGGCGAGGGCGTTCTCGATCACCGACGCGCGGCGGACCAGATTGAACTGCTGGAAGACCATCCCGATGTGGCGGCGGACGTCGCGGACCTCGGCAACGCCGGCGCCGGTCACGGCGCGGCCGGCGACGCGGATCGTGCCCGCGGTCGGCTCGACGAGGCGGTTGAGGCAGCGCAGGAACGTGGTCTTGCCGGCGCCGCTGCGACCGAGGACGACCACGAGCTCGCCGCGCCGGATCGTGAGATCGACCCCGTCGAGCGCGACGGTGGAGGGCGGCAGGACGACGCGCAATCCAGCGACCTCGATCATCGGAGCGGACGCGGACATCCGAGCGGACGCGGACGAGGTCAGCGCGGTCGAACGCCGAGCAGCTCGACCGCCGCCCGCACGGGATCGTAGTCGCGGTCGTCAGCCGGCGCGAAGCCGTCGATCTCGTAGAGCCGCCGGAGCAGCTCGGCGTGCGCGGGTGCCTTGATCTGCAGCAGCGCCGCGCGCACCTTCGCGAAGGTAGCCGGATCGAGCCCGTCGCGCGCGGCGATCCCGGCCTCGGGGATCTCGGGCGTCTCGGCCACGTAGATGATGCGCGCGCGCTCGGCCGGGTCTTTGAGGTACTGCTCGCGCGCCATGTCGAACGAGGCGAGCGCGTCGACGTGGCCGTTGAGCAGCGCGCGCATCCCGGCGTCGTGCGAGCCCGAGAAGACGACCTCGCGGAAGAACGTCTTGGGATCGCGGTTCTTCACGAGCCCGCGCTGGATCAGCAGCACCATCGGATAGGTATAGCCCGAAGAGCTGGCCGGGTCGACGAACGCCATCGTCTTGCCGCGGAGCTCCTCGAGGCTCTTGATCCCGGACTCCCTGCGGACGTAGATGCGCGAGGTGAACGAGCTCTTGCCGTGCCAGAGATTTCTCACGACGATCGTCGCCTTCGCCTCGCGGCTGGCCAGCACGTAGCCGACGGGATGGACGAACGCCAGGTCCGCGGTGCGATTGCGCAGCGCCTCGATCACCGCGGCGTAGTCCGAGGCGACCGTCACCCGAACCGGGATGCCCGTGAGCTTCGTGAGCTCTTTGGCGAACTCCTCGCCGGTGGCCAGGAGATCCGTCGGCTTCTGCGAGGGGGTGAGCACCAGGTGCAGGCCGTCGGCGGCGGTGGCCGGCACGACGGCGCTGAGCGCGAGCGTGCAGAAGGCCAGCACCGCGAGCGCGCGGGCGATCATCGGCGCCGAGTGTACCATCGCGCTTCGGCGAACGAACGACGCCGTCAGCGCTTGCTCTCGACCTCCGCCCGCGTCCACGTCGAATCGGGGTTGTACGCCTTGATCGCGCCGGCCGCCTGCGCCGTCTTGGGCCCGAGGTCCTTCTGATACACGACGCCGTCCTGGTTGACGATGAACGTCATGATGCCCGAGGCGCCATACAGGGCCGGGTGCGCGACCAGCGCGAAGCCGCCGATCATGTGGCCCTTGACGAGGAAATCGTACGCGCCGCCCGGCGCGTCGGGACCCTGCGCGGAAAGGATGCGATAGAAGTACCCGTGATACGGAGCCGGCGCGCCGCGCGGCGGCAGCGGATAGCCCGCGGCTCGTGCCCTGGCGACCAGCGGACCGAGCGGGCTCTGCTGCTCACCGGGCTTCGTGTCCCAGTAGAGACCGTCGTGCTTGCCCTTGGTGCTCTCGAAGCGCTGCGCGTACGTGAGAAGCCCGGCGCCTCGCGAGTAGTATTCCCGCTGGGCGTCGACGTAGGCCAGACACACCTGGATCGCCGAGAGCTCGTTCTGTCCGATCCGGCGATTGAGCAGCTCGTCGTCCCCGGCCGCCGTGTCCCAGAGCCAGCGTGGGCCGTCAGGCACGAGCGGGATCGGGAACGGGAAATCATCGCTGCCGACGTACAGCACGACCTTGCCGCCGCCGCCCTCGAGCCGGTGAGCCTGGTCGTACGCGGCGGTGAAACGCTGAAATGCCGCACGATCAGCCACATCGTCGCCGGACCACACCAGAGGGCTTGCCTCCCGCCCGAGGATCTCGACCAGCGCCTTTCGGTCGGCTGCGCGAATCGCCGAGACGAGCGCGCCGACGGCCTCGTCCAGGGAGTTGAAGCTCTTCTGCGCGGGCGCGGCAAACGCGGCCGCCTGAAGAGCGAGCACGATGGCGAGCGCGAAGCGGGCTGTCTTCATCGCCGCCCGCCGCCTCCGCCACGGCCACCACCGCCTCCGCCGCCGGAGAAGCCACCGCCGCCCCCGCGATTCCCGCCGCCGCTGTAGCTACCGCCGCGCGAGGCTGCCCCGCGGTCGCTGTAAGAGCGTTGGCTGGACCCTTGGCCGACCCCTTCGAAAGCTCGACCGCCGCCGGCACTGCCCCGTTGCCCGCCGACTCCTCCGTCTCCGCGCCCAGCACCCGCGCCGCCCTGGCCGACACCACCGGCGCGCTGTGCGCCGCCAGCCGAGCCGATTCCGCCGCGGTTGATCTGCTGTCGCCCCTGCTCGGCCCGTCCGCGGAAGGATTCGCGCGAGGCCGCCCTGGCGCTGTCGCCTGCTCGATTGAACTTTTGCTGGGTGGCGGAGTCGCGGTACTGAGCGCCCTTCCGGTGCTCGGGGCTGTGCTGCCACGAGGCGCGGTCGCCGCGGCCACCGCCGGTGGGGCGTTGGCTGACCCTGTCTCCACGGTTGACGTTCCGGTTGAAGTTGTTCTGCCGGTTCACGTCGATGTCGATGTCGCCGCGACCCCAGTTGCACCCGCCCCAGATCGCGCCGCCGACGATCATCCCGATGCCGAACGCAACCGCCGCGGTGGCGAAGTAGCCGTATGGATAGTAGGGCGGGTAGTAGTAGTACGGCGGATAGTACGGATACGGCCACGTTCCGTAGATGATCTCCGGATTGTAGGTCGGCACGTAAATGACCTGAGGGTTCGCCGGCTCGATCTTGATGACCGTCTGCTGCTGAGGCGGCTCGGCCTGCTCGACGATCACCTTCTGCTGCTCGGTCGTCTTCAGATTGCCCGCTGTCTGCGCCTTCGCCCGCAGGCGCTGGATGGCGTCCATCGTGTCCTTCTGCTGAGCGAGCACGGCGTCGCCGAGCTTCTGCATCCACTCGAGCTGGTTGTCCATCATCTCGAGGACCTGGGGGAAGCTCACCAGTGACTTGACGCTGTCGTCCCAGGTCTCCTTCTTCAGCTCCTCGTTGAGCGCCGCGTCTTTGAGCTTCGGATTCGCCTTGGCGAATCGTGCGGCCTGGATGACCTCGAGGGGGTACGTGGATGCCATGAAGATCTGCGCGATCAGAGGATCAGGATAGAGCGCGATCGGCGCCACGATCTGCTCCAGCTCCTCCGGCTTGAAGGGTGGGGGGCCGGCGGCACCCTGCTGCTGAGCCCGCGGGAGCGGCGGCGCCGCGAGCAGGACCGCGAGGCCGACGATCACGCATCTGGTGACCAGCGTGCGGAGCCGGCGTCTCAGTGTTCTAGCAGCCACGCACGGCGAGTACCACAGGCATCGGACCGAAGTAACCTGGCCCAAAGTCGTAGGGCGCCAGAATACATCCGTCCGAGGCGGGCTCCCGGGTACGATCGATAGACCAGCCATGAAGTTTTTCTGGGCCCTGGTCTTCGTCGCCGCCGCGGCCGGAGGCATCTATCTGGCCGACCGGATGGTGCTGGCGCCCGGCCGCGCCATGCAGCGCCAGCTCGCCGAGAAGGACGCGCAGATCCGCGCGCTGACCGAGCGCAACCAGGCCCTCGAAGCCGCGGTGCGGCTCTTGCGCCACGCCGAGCGGCGCGCCCGGCTCGTCGTCCTGGACCAGGCGCCGGGGCCTGAGGGGCATCAGCGGACGCGTGTTCGCTTCACCGAGCTCGATTCACAAGGCGATCCCGTGGGCGAGCCCCGCGAGCTCACGCTCGACGGCGACGAGATCTACGTGGACACGCTCGTGATCAAGTTCGAGGACGATTTCGTGACGGCCGGCGACGCGCTCAAGGGCAAGGCGCTGCTGCTGTTCCGACGCATCTTCACCGACCGCAAGCGGCCGGCCGAGGGCGAGGTGCTCGACAAGGAAGGACAGATCCCGCAGAGCTATGCGGCCGAGCGCGCGCCGACCGCGTTCGAGCGCGAGCTGTGGGCGCGGTTTTGGGAGCTCGCCAACGATCCCGAAGAGGCCAAGAAGCGCGGGGTCCGCGCGCTGCACGGCGAGGCGGTCTCGACGCGCCTGCGCAAGGACCGCGTCTACTCGATCACGCTTCGCTCGACCGGGGAGCTGGCCATCCAGCCGATCAAGTAGCCGCGTCGCGTTGACAACCTCACGCGCCGCGTGGATATTTCACGCGGTGACCACCCGATGAGCGCGCCCACCGCAGAAGTCGTGATCTGCGGTGCCGGGATCGCCGGCATCGCCGCCGCGTACCATCTTGCCGTGCGTCGAGGCGTCACCCGCGTCGTGCTCGTCGACGAAGGCGCACCGCTCTCGCTCACCAGCGACAAATCGACCGAGTGCTATCGCAACTGGTGGCCCGGTCCCGGCGACGACATGGTCGCGCTGATGAACCGCAGCATCGACCTGCTCGAGGAGCTGGCGCACGAGAGCGACAACCGCTTCCTGCTCAACCGGCGCGGCTATCTCTTTGCGACGGCCGATCCGGCGCAGGTGCCGATGTTCATCGAGCGGGCGCAGGAGGCGGCACAGCGCGGCGTCGGCCCCGCCCGCATCCACCGTACGGCGTCGAGCGACTACCTGGCGGCGCCCGCTGACGGCTTCGAGGATCAGCCGACCGGCACGGACGTGATCACCGACCCGACGCTCCTGCGCCGATACTTCCCGCACCTGGCGCCCGACACGGTGGCCGTGCTGCACGCTCGCCGCTGCGGCTGGTTCAGCGCGCAGCAGCTCGGCATGTATCTGCTCGAGCAAGCGCGCGAGTGCGGCGTGCGTTTCGTCTCCGGGCGCGTCGAGCGCGTCGAGACGACGGGCGGGCGCGTGAGCGGCGTTCGCGTCAGCGCGCGCGGCGAAGAGCTCAGCATCGCGACGCCGCGGTTCGTGAACGCCGCGGGGCCGTTCGTCGGGCGCATCGGCCGCCTGCTCGGCCTGGATCTGCCGGTGTTCTGCGAGCGTCACGCCAAGGTTGCTTTCAACGACGTCCTGGGTGCCGTGCCGCGCTGGGCGCCGATGACGATCTGGACCGATCCGATCACGTTGCCGTGGTCCGACGAGGAGCGGCAGGAGCTGCTGGCGTCGGCGGAGCACAAACGGCTCGTGGAGGAATTCCCGGCGGGCGTGCACGGCCGGCCCGAGGGCGCGGGCGACAGCCCCGTCGTGCTGCTGATCTGGACCTACGACATCGAGCCGGTCGAGCCGACGTTCCCGATCGAGTTCGACAGCGCCTACGGCGAGATCTGCCTGCGCGGCATGTCGCGGATGATCCCCGGGCTCTCGCGGTATCTGACGCGCCTGCCTCGAGTGTTCGTCGACGGCGGCTACTACACGAAGACGCGCGAGAACCGTCTGCTCTCGGGACCCTTGCCGGTCGAGGGCGCCTACATTCTGGGCGCGCTCTCGGGCTACGGGCTCATGTCGTCGAACGGCGCCGCGGATCTCCTGGCCGATCACATCGCCGGCCGGCCGCTGCCGCGCTACGCGCCAGCCTTCGCGCTGTCGCGCTACGACGATCCCGCGTATCGCGCGCTCGTCGACCAGTGGGGCGACTCGGGGCAGCTCTAGCCCACGACTCGGGTAGCTCTAAGCCACTCGCGTAGCTCTAGCAAAAGGAGAACGATCAATGGCCGCGAAGATCGAGAAGTATTGCGCGAAGGGCGTCTACGACACGCCGAGCTACAGCCAGGCGATCAAGGTGACGGGCGCCCAGACGATCCTGTTCCTCGCCGGACAGGTCCCCTACGAGATGGACGGCACGCCCAAGCATCGCGGCGACTTCCGCGCTCAGGCGCGCACGGTGTTCGGGGCGGTCAAGGCGCTGGTCGAGGCGGGCGGCGGCACCCTCGCCAACGTGGTGAAGATCACGACGTATGTGACGGACGTCCGCTATCGCATGGACTTTCGCGTGGTCCGTGACGAGTTCTTCGGCGAGCGCGGTCCGGCCTCGACGATGGTGCAGGTCGCCTCGCTCTCGCACCCGGACTACATGATCGAGGTCGAAGCGGTCGCGGTCATCTAGCGTGAACCGACGAAGGGTTGTCGTCGCCTGGCTCGCCGTGGCGCTTCTGGTCACGCCGGCTGCGTCGAGCGCGCAACAACACAACGCAGGGAAAGCGTGGCGCATCGGCTGGCTGTCGCCCCCCTCGTCGGCGACCGGCGCGCCCGAGCTGGATGCGCTACTCGATGGTCTGCGAGAGCTGAACTACGTCGAAGGGCGAAATCTCAAGGTGGAGGCCATGTGGGCGGACGGCGACCAGGCCATGCTGCCGCGCCTCGCGCGCGCGCTCGTGGAACGCAAGGTCGACGTCATTTGCACCGCCGGGACTCCCGCGACGCTGGCCGCGAAGCATGCGACGACGACGATTCCCATCGTCTTCGGCCGCGCCGCGTTTCCGGAACAGACCGGCCTCGTCGCGAGCATGGCGCGGCCCGGCGGCAACCTGACCGGCGTCACCTTCATCGGGCCGGAGTACGGCAAGCGCCTGGAGCTCCTTCGCGAAGTCGCGCCGCGGATCTCGCGGGTCACGCTGCTCTACAACGATCAGAATACGGCGAGCGTGCTTGCCATGCGCGAGACCCAGAAGTGGGCCAAGCCGTTGCAGGTTGCGGTCGAACCACTCGGCGTACACGACCGCGTGAGCCTGGACGCGGCGTTCTCGGCTATGCGCCGCGGACGGCCCGATGCGCTCATGACGACCGCGGACGCGCTCCTGGCGTCGTACCGTACGCTCATCGTCAAGTTCGCGGGCGATCGCCGCCTCATCTCGATGTACGGCGACCGAGAGTACGTCAAGGCCGGTGGGTTGATGTTCTACGGGACCAGCAATGCCGATATGTGGCGGCACGCCGCCATCCATGTCGACCGGATCCTGAAAGGCACGAAGCCGGGCGATCTGCCGGTGGAGCAGCCGACGAAATTCGAGTTGATCATCAACATGGCCGCGGCGAAGTCGCTCGGGCTCGCGATTCCAGCGGCCGTGAGGCTTCGCGCGGACGAGATCCTGGACTGACGACTGGTCGCGGTCGAACGGCTGCGGCGCCCGTCAGGCCAGCGCCGCGCGGACCGCGTCGAACGGCGCGGTCCAGCCGACGATGCCGCCCTGGGCGTGGATCATCGCGAGCGTGGCCTGCTTGAACTCGGGAAAGTAGCTCTCGGTGGCGTCTTCGACCAGCAGGCACTCGTAGCCCCGGTCGTTGGCTTCGCGCATCGTCGTTTGCACGCAGACCTCGGTCGTCACGCCCGCCAGGATCAGGTGCGTGATCCCCTGCGCACGCAGCATCTCGTCGAGCTTCGTCGCAAAGAACGCGCCCTTGCCCGGCTTGACGATGACGGCCTCCCCGGGCGTCGGCGCGAGTGCGGGCACGATGTCGTTGCCGGGCTCGCCGTCGACCAGGATGCGGCCCATCGGTCCCTTGTCGCCGATGCCGAGCGCGAGCCGTCCGCGGGCGCGTTTGGCGGGCGGGCAGTCGGCCAGATCCGGCCGGTGGCCTTCGCGCGTGTGCACGACGCGGATCGCGTGTGCCCGCGCCCATGTCAGGAGCTCCTTCACGGTCGGCACGATCGCCGCGAGGCGAGTCACGTCGTTGCCGAGGACCTCGCCGAAGCCGCCGCGCTCGATGAAATCGCGCTGCATGTCGATCACGAGCAGAGCCGTGGCGGCGGGCTCGAACGCGTACGCGTACGGCCGGGCCGCGATCTCAGGCACGGGCGCGGGAGAGCGCCGGCATCGTCTGGTGTCCGGCCATGCAGGGGCCGATGACGCCGATATCGGCCTTCTCGGTCGCGGTTTCGTGCACGATGCGGCCGCCGAAGATGACCGCGATGCGGTCGGAGAGCTCGAGTAGCTCGTCGAGATCTTCGCTGACGAGCAGCACGGCGGCGCCCGCGTTCCGGGCGGCCAGGATCCGGTCGTGGATCTCGGCGACGGCCGCCAGGTCGAGGCCGAAGACGGGATTGGCCGCGATCAGCACTGACACCGGCTCGGACAGCTCGCGCGCGAGCACCGCGCGCTGGACGTTGCCGCCCGAAAGGGTCGACATCGGCGCGTCCGGACCCTGGGTGTTCACGCGAAAGGCGTCGATCCAGCGCTCGGCCTGCGCGCGCAGCGCGCCCCGCTTGAGCCACGGCCCCGACGAGAGCGGCGGGCGGTCAAAGCTCCTGAGCGTCATGTTCTCTGCCACGCTCATGCCGGGCACGCAGGCGTTGCGCAGCGGCTCCTCGGGCAGACTGAACACGCGATGACGCCGGATCTCGGCGCGCGTAGCGTGGAAGGGCTCGCCACCGACGAGGATCTCGCCGCCGGCGCGCGCCCGCTGGCCGATCAACGCTTCGACCAGCTCGCGCTGGCCGTTGCCCGAGACGCCCGCCACCCCGACGATCTCGCCGCCGCGAACCGTCAGGCTCAGGCCGTCCACGGCCAGCCGTCCGGCGTCGTCCTCGACCCGGAGGTCGCGGACGATGAGCCTGGGCGCGCCCCCGTCCCCTGAGCCCGCCATCTTCTTCGCGTGCGACTGAGGAATCTCGCGCGTGCCGACCATCATGTGCGCCAGCACGGCCGGAGTCAGCGCGGCCGTGCGCCCCTTCCCGACGAGCCTGCCCCGCCGCAGTACCGCGACATCGTCTGCGAACGCCATCACCTCGCGCAGCTTGTGCGTGATCATCAGCACCGTGACGTCGCCCGCGCGCGTCATCGCGCGCAGCATGCCGAGCACCTCGTCGGCCTCGGCCGGCGTGAGCACCGAGGTCGGCTCGTCGAGGATCATGAAGCGGCGGTGCAGGTAGAGCTGCTTCACGATCTCGACCTTCTGCTTCTCGCCGGCCGCCAGGCTCGCGACCGGCCGATCGAGGTTGAGACGGAAGGGCACCGTCCGCATGAAGGCGGTGAGCGCGCTCCACTCCGCCTTCCAGTTGACGACGGCGGGCACGTGGTCGCGCGCCATCACGAGGTTCTCCGCCACGGTCATGCTCGGCACCAGGGTGAAGTGCTGGTACACCATGCCGATGCCGAGCGCGTGGGCGTCGTGCGGCGAGCGGATCTCGCGCTGGCGGCCGCCCACCGTGATCTCGCCGGCGTCAGGCTGGTGATAGCCCACCAGACATTTCACGAGCGTGCTCTTGCCGGCCCCGTTCTCGCCGAGGAGCGCCATGAACGAGCCGGCCTCGACGCGCATGGAGACGTCATCGAGCGCGGTGAAGGCACCGAAGCGCTTGGTCATGCCAAGCATCTCGACCTCGACCGCGCGGCTCGGACCGCGCGCCGGCGCGCCGGCGTGCTCGCTCACGCGGGCTTGCCGATGACGGCGATGAAGTCGCTCGAGCGCGCCACCGCGCCGAAGACACCGCCCTGCATCGTGACCATCTTGAGCGCGGCCAGGTAGTTGCCGTAGTCGGTGGCGCCCGTGCAGTCCTCGAGCAGCAGGCACTCGAAGCCGCGGTCGTTTCCCTCGCGCATGGTCGTGTGCACGCACACGTCCGTCGTGATGCCTGTCAGCACGAGATTCTGGATGCCGCGCATTCTCAGGATCAGCTCGAAATCCGTCGCGCAGAACGATCCCTTGCCCGGCTTGTCGATCACGGTCTCGCCAGGATTCGGCGCGAGCTCGGGCACGATCTCCCACCCGGGCTCGCCGCGCACCAGGATGCGCCCGCACGGCCCAGGATCGCCGATGCCGGCGCCGATGCGCCGCGACCGCCACCGCTTGTTCGCGGGCAAATCCGCGAGATCAGGCCGGTGCCCCTCGCGCGTATGAATAACGTGAAACCCGGCGGCTCGCGCCGCGGCAAGCACCGCGCGAATCGGCTCGATCGGGGCGCGCGTCAGCGACAGGTCGTACCCCATGCGATCGACGTACCCACCGATACCGCAGAAGTCGGTCTGCATGTCGATCACGACGACCGCCGTATTCTCGGGGCGCAAGTCGCCGTTATACGGCCACGGATACGGCTCAGACTTCACGTACCGCTCGATCGCACTACTCATAGGTCCTCCGTCCCAAGCAACAACACTATGCGTTCCCTCCGGACCGGACTGTTCACGAGCGATCGCGACCGAAGCCGGGCGGGTGGCGCCGGGTCCGGCTCAGGTCTGCGGCGGAGTGGGACCCCCTCGTCCCGCCCGCAGCGCGAAGCGCTGCGAATCGGGCGAGCGGGTGACGGAGCCGCAGACCTGAGCCGGACCCGGCGCCAGGCCCCGCCCGCCTCGAGCGCGAGTCGCTCGTGAACAGCCCGGTCAGGCGCCAAAACCTCATCGGTTAATGCTCAGCTCGCCGGGAGCGCCAGAGAGTGTACGACGCGGCGAGCACGTTGCGATCATGATGCCCAGCGTGACGACGTACGGCGCGGCGTTGAACAGATAGTAGCCGGAGGTGACGCCGACCGATTGCAGCGCCGGGCCGAGCGCGCCGGCGCCGCCGAAGAGAAGCGCGGCGTAGAAGCACTGGATCGGGTTCCAGCGCGCGAAGATCACGAGCGCGACCGCCATCAGGCCCTGGCCGCTCGATAGTCCTTCGCTCCAGCTGCCGGGGTAGTAGAGCGACAAGAACGAGCCGCCGACGCCGGCGAGAAGGCCGCCGAGCCCGGTCGAGAGCGTGCGCACCCGGAGTACCGCGTAGCCCATGGCGCGCGCGGCGTCAGAGCTGTCACCGACCATGCGGACGACCAGGCCCCAGCGCGTGTTGCGGAACGCCCACGTGAGCAGAAGCGCGAGCGCCAGGCCGATCAGGAATAGCGGATTGACCTGGAGCGCCGCCTGAATCTGCGGCGAGCTGCTCCAGGCGCCGAGCGGGATCGCCGGCAACATCGGCGCCTTCGGTTGGACGTAGGGCTTGCCGAGGAAGAAGGCGAGGCCGGTGCCGAAGAGCATCAGACCGATGCCGACGGCGATGTCGTTGACGCGCGGGAGGTTGCACGCGAGGCCGTGCAGGAGGCCGAGCAAGAGCCCGGCGCCGCCGGCGGCGAGCACGCCGAGCCATGGGTTGCCGCTCGCGTACGAAGCCGCGTAGCCGCTCATCGCGCCCATGACCAGGATGCCCTCGAGACCCAGATTGATCCGTCCGCTGCGCTCGGTGATGCACTCGCCGAGGCTCACGAACAGAAACGGCGTGCTGACCCTGATGGCGCCGCCCACGACGCCGATCGGCACGCCCCACCAGCCGAGCTCCACCATGCTCAGGCCGTCTCCGCGCGAAACGGTTTGAGCCGGCCGTAGAGGGCCTCGCTGCCGAGGATCAGCATGAAGGCGATGCCCTGCAGGACGAGCACGGTCGCATCCGGCAGATCGAGGCGCCGCTGCAGCATGCCGCCTGACGCGGACAAGCCGCCGACCAGCACCGCGACGGGGACGATCGCGATCGGATTCTGGCGGGCGATGAAGGCCACGACGATGCCGGCGTAGCCGTAGCCCGCGATCAGCGAGGCGTTGGCCGTGCCGTGGACTGCGGCGACCTCGACCGCGCCGGCGAGGCCGGCGGCGGCGCCGCCGAGGAGGCACGCGGTGAGCACGAGCGCGCCCACCGGTAGGCCGGCCAGACGCGCCGCACGCGGGTTGCCCCCGACGATACGCAGCGAAAAGCCGTAGGTCGTGTACCGGACCAGCACGTACATCGCGAGGCAGAACACGACGCCGAACGCGAGCCCCCAGTGGACGTCGAGGCCCGGCAGGTTGCCGATCATGTTGGCGCCGCCGATGCTCGCGGTCGAGGGCTTGTTGAGGCTCGACGGATCGCGCAGCGGGCCCTCGACGAAGTGATTGAAGAGCGCGACCGCGACGTAGGTGAGCAGGAGGCTCGAGATCGTCTCGTTGACGCCGCGGTACTGGCGAAGCGCGCCGGCCAGCGCGATCCAGAGCCCCCCGACCAGCATCCCTCCGAAGGTCATCGCCACCTTCACGCCCGCCGGCGCGGCGCCGCCGAGGAGGTGGCCGACGATCGCGGCGGCGAGACCGCCGAGCACGACCGCGCCCTCGCCGCCGATCACCATGAGCCCGGCCTGCGCCGGCAGTGCGACGCAGAGCGCGGTGAGGATCAGCGGCGCCGCGCGCGAGAGCGTGTTCTGCCACGAGAACGCGCTCGCAAAGGCGCCCTTGTAGATCAGCGAGTAGATCTCGAGCGGATTCTGGCCGAGCGCGGCCATGAAGATGCCGAACACGATCATCGCCGCCGCCAGCGCCCCGACGGGGATCACCAGCGCTTCGGCGGCGTGGCGCCACTGACCCGAGCGGTCGGCCGCGCGGGTCGCGAGCTCAGACCTTGCCGATGACACCCTCGACCAGATAGTTCATCTGCTCCAGCACCACGTCGGTCTGCTTGTGCGCGGCCCCGGCCGCGACGATCGTGGCGCCCGTGTTGTCCTTCAGCGGGCCTTTGAAGATCACGAAATCGCCCTTCATCATCTGCGCCTTCACGACGTCCGCGCTCTTCTTCGCGTGATCGGCCACCGCGCGGCCGTAGGCCCCCGTCTTCACGAAGCCGTCCTTGAGCCCGCCGCGCATGAAGTTGGTCATCGGCTTGCCCGCCATCGCGTCTTTCACGTGCGTGGTGTAGGGCGTGGTCCAGCTCCACTCGGCGCCGGTGAGATAGCCCTTGGGCGCGAGCGCCGATTGGTCGGCGTGATAGCCGCACACGTAGATACCGCGGCGCTCGGCGGTCTCCACGACCACCTTCGGGCTGTCGACGTGACAGGTGATCACGTCGGCGCCCTGGTCGATCAGGCTATTGGCCGCCTCGGCCTCTTTCACCGGCAGCGACCAGTCGCCGGTGACGATCAGCTGCGTCGTGATCTTCGGGTCGGCCGTGCGCGCGCCCATCGTGAACGCGTTGATGTTGCGCAGCACTTGAGGAATCGGCTTGGCCGCGATGAAGCCGAGCTTCTTCGTCTTGGTGGTGTGGCCGGCAACGATGCCGCTGAGGTACTCGCATTCGTCGATGTAGCCGAAGTAGCTGCCGACGTTCTTCGGGTGCTTGCCCTCGGTCCAGAGTCCGCCGCAGTGCGCGAACCGAACTTTCGGATACTTCTCGGCCATGCGAAGGATGTGCGGGTCGAAGTAGCCGAACGACGTCGGGAACAGCAGGGTCGCGCCGTCCTGCTCGATCATCGAGCCCATCGTCTTCTGCACGTCGGTGGTCTCGGGCACCTTCTCCTGCTCGACCACCGAGACGCCCGGCATCTTCTTCAGCGCCGCGGCCGCCTGGGCCTGCGCCTGGTTGTAGCCGTAGTCGTCCCGCGGGCCGACGTAGATCACACCGACGATCAGCTTGTCGGCTCCGAACGCGCGTCCGGCGGCGCCGAGCACGCCGAGCGCCCCGGCGCCGGCCAGGCCCAGCAAGAGTTCACGACGATCGAGTCGTCCCACGCGCTCGCTCATTCGGCTCCCTCTCTCCGAGAAGACGTGTGCCCTGGCGCGATCACCGGCGCCCCGAGGACCGGGCAATTCAGCAAGGAGCACGCCAGGCCGGAGCGGCCGACTAAGTCGCGGTTCTATATGGTCAGGTTGTCGACGGGCAGGGCCGGCAGGTCTCCCGACTGCCTCTCTCTTGGGCAATAGCCGGGCCGGATGACTAATACTCGTGCGCTCACCCGCCGATGCGCGCGGGCCTACCCGCGGACCGTGACGCCGCCCTTGATCACGCGCTTGATGCGGCGCTTGTCCTGCAGGAGGGTGATGTCGCGCAAGGGATCGCCATCGACGAAGACGAGGTCGGCCCACTTGCCCTTCGCGATCGTGCCGATCTCGGTCTCGAGGCCGAGGCACTCCGCAGCGCGGCCCGTCGCCGCCTGCAGCGCCTGCATCGGCGTCATCCCCGCCGAGACCAGGAGCGCCGGCTCGAGCGCGTTGGCGGGGTGGCCGTGGCCGCCGGCGTCGGTGCCGGCGACGACCTTCACGCCCGCGGCGAGCGCGCGCCCAACGCTCTCGACGTGGTGTGCGCGCAGCGCGTGGGCCCGCTCGCGCACGTGCGGGGCCGGAGACTCGCGGTGGTACTCGTACACGGTCAGGGTCGGCACGAAGAAGATGCGGCGCTCGACCATCATCGGGATCAGCTCACGGTCCTCGTCGAGATAGCAGCCGTGCTCGATCGAGTCGACACCGGCTTCGATGGCGACGCGCAGCCCACGACCACCCAGGGCGTGGCACATCACGCGACGACCGAGCCCGTGCGCCTCGTCCACGAGCGCCTTCATCTCGTCGAGAGAGAACTCGGAATCTTTCGGTCCGTGGCCGGCGCGCGAGCTGGCGCCGCCGGTGGTCGCGCACTTGATCACGTCAGCGCCGGCGCGCACCATCGTGCGGACCGTGGTGCGCACGGCTTCGATCCCGTCGGCGACGCTCGGCGGAAGGCACGGATCGTTGTCGTTCGGCGCGCGATGCCCCGACGGGCTCACCCGATCGCCGAGCCCGCCGGTGGGCGAGATGATCGCGAGCGACACCACCAGGCGGGGACCGGGGATGAGCCCTTCCTGGATCGCGACGCGGAATCCCGCATCGAGCCCGCCGGCGTCGCGGATCGCCGTGTAGCCCGACTCGAGGATCTGCCGAGCCACGACGGCCGTTCTCAGGTGCCAGGTCGACCGGGGCTCGTCGAGGCCCCACCGCTTGGCCAGCTCGTAGCCGTGGAACGCGAGATGGTCATGGCAGTCGATGAGCCCAGGCAGCACGGTGAGGCTCGTGGCGTCGATCACCTCGGCGCCCGCCGGCCAGCTCGTATTCGGCGCCGCCGTCGTCACGGACTCGATCCGTCCGTTGTCGATCTGGATCACCGCGTCGCGAACCGGCGCCGCGCCGGTGCCGTCGATCAGCGTGCCGGCGCGGATGATCTTCGTGCTAGTTGAGGCGGCCACCCGTGATCCCCTCCTTGACCTTCTGACGCTTGGCGCGCTCGTCCTCGATCATCTGGTACGCGAGATAGTACTTGTAAATGTTGGACACGTACGTCACGGTCTCCCGGCCGATCTTCTCCGCCGCCATCAGCTCGACGTTGTTGAACCAGATATTGGGGTCGAGCCCTCGCTTCGCCGCGAGTCCGCGTAGCTGTCCGATGCGTCTGGGCCCTGCGTTGTACGACGCGAAGGTGAAGAGGGTCTTGTTCAGCCGGTCCATCGGCTCGTTCGCGTAATACTCGTCCATCGTCGCGCGCAGGAATTTGGCCCCCGCGTGAATGTTGGGCTCGGTCTGACTGATGTCGCCGACCCGCATCTCCTTGCCGGTGGACGGCATGACCTGCATGATGCCGATCGCCCCGACGGGACTGCGAGCCGACTGATTGAGCGCCGACTCCTGATAGCCCTGGGCCATCAGCAGAAGATACTCCACGTCGTAGCGGTCACCGTATTTGCGAAAGAGCGCGACCGTCTGCTCGAATTTTCTGACCTCGGCGGTCGATGTCACGCCTTTGACCCACCTGGTGTTCTTCAGATACCTCGTCAGGAGATCGTTTCGCAGGCCGGACTTCGCCATGCGAGCGATGAAGGCGTCGAGCTCTTCCTTGAGGCGCGGACTGTCCTTGCGGACCATCCACGCGATGTCCCCACCGGTGCGTACGGCGACGTCTGGATGGGGCGTGAGCTTCGGGAAGATCTGCTGCCAGAACGTGGCGAGATAGTCTTCCACGATCGTCATCTTGACGAGGCCGGCGTGGACCATTTCCAGGATGTCCTCGGCCTCGAGATTCTCCGGCGCCGGAACAACCTTGACGGGCGCTGTTCGCGCCCTGGCGAGCTCCGCGTTGAGCGTCTCGATGCTCTGGTAGTAGCTCGAAGACCTGCGGATGTAGACTTCTTTCCCCGACAGATCTTCGACGGTCGCGATCGGCTCGGCGCCCGGCCCGGTGATCACGATCTCCACGGCGTTGCGCATGAACGGCTGGGTGAAGTCCACCTGTTTGAGTCGCTCGGGGGTGATCGTCAGATTCCCCATCGCGATGTCGCCGCGCCCCTCGAGGAGGCCCGAAATCATCTCGCCACGGTTCACCGGGATGCAGACGACTGACAGCCGCATGTGTCCGGTCTTGAGCTTCTTGTTGAGATCCGCCTCCAGCAGTCGCGTGAGGTCGTAGGAGATCCCCCGCTGGACGGCGCGATCGACGAAGTAATAGGTCTTCGAGTAGGGAACCAGGACCCGGATCGTTCGCCGCTTGATCATGCCGTCGAGATCGCCGGTCCATTTGGCGCGCGGGACCGTCTGGGCCAGCCCGGGTGTGGCCGGCGCCTGCCGTGCGGGCGCCTGGGTTGTCGTCTCGGCGGTCGCCGGAGTCGTGATCAGAATCGAGAGGGAAAGAAGTGCCAGCATCCGATCCCACCGCATCAGCGCACAGCTACCCCTTCACCGACCCGGCCGTGAGACCCGCCACGTAGTACTCCACGAAGAACGAATAGATGACGGCGACCGGCACCGAGCCGAGCAGCGCCGCCGCCATCAGCTGGCCCCAGTAAAACACGTCGCCCCGGATCAGCTCGGTTATCGTGCCGATCGGCACCGTGCGCACGTCACTCTTGGCCAGGAAGATCAGCGCGTACAGGAACTCGTTCTGGGCCAGGGTGAACGCGAAGATGCCGGCCGACAAGAGCCCCGGCGTACAGAGCGGCAGGATGATGCGGGTCATCGCCTGAAATCGGCTGGCGCCGTCGATCCGCGCGGATTCTTCGAGCTCGCGCGGCACGCTCTTGAAGTAGCCCATCAGGAGCCACGCGCTGAACGGGATCAGGAGCGTCGGATACGTCAGCATGACCGCGGTCAGCGTGTTGCCGAGCTCGAGGCGGTTGATGATGTCCGACATCGGGATGAAGAGGAGCGGTTGCGGCACCAGGTACGTCGCGGCGACGCCGATGGCGACCACTGCCGTGCCGGGGAACCGCATGCGCGCGAGCGGGTAGGCCATCATCGTGCCGATGACGAGCGAGATCGCCGTCGTGACGATCGCCACCAGCATCGTGTTGTAGGTCCACAGGAGGAAGTTCGTCTCGTAGAGGAGATCGACGTAGTGCTTGAGCGTGGGCTGGTAGACGATCAGCGGCATGATCTTCGCGTTGTAGAGCTCGCGGTTGGGCTTGATCGAGGTGATCAGCATCCAGTAGAACGGAAACAGCATGCCGACGATGAACACCGCCAGCGGCAGATAGAGCCGAAGAAGTCGTCCGCCGATCGACCGCCCGCCGATGATCATTGATAGTTGCCGTCGGAGCGCCTGCGCAGGGCTCCGGCGCTCGACGTTCGGACGGGCATGGGCGTGGCGTTCATTCCCGCCGCAGATAGATCGTCAGCCCGACGATGAGCACGGCGAGCGCCGGCAGGATCGCCAGCGCCACCGCCGCGCCCATCCCGAGCTGACCGGCCGACATGCCGATGTCGAACGACAGGGTCGAGAACACGTGGGTCGCGTTGGCCGGCCCGCCGTGCGTGAGCGCGTAGATCAGCTGGAAGTCGCCGAACGTGAAGATCACCGAGAACATCGTGACGATGATCAGCACCGGCTTGATGACGGGCAGGGTCACGTAGAGGAATCGCTGGACCCCGGTGGCCCCGTCGATGGCGGCCGCTTCGTAGAGATCGGCCGAGATCGTCTGGAGCCCGGCGAGGAGCGTGATGCCGTAGAAGGGCATCCCGCGCCAGGTGTTGACGACGATCAGCGAGCCCATCGCCAGGGTGGCGTTACCGAGGAACGAGTAGCCGCTGGTGATGACCTTGCCGTGGACCAGCAGCCAGTTGACCACGCTGAAGGTCGGATCGAGGATCCACATCCAGGCGACCGTCGAGAGCGCGGTCGGCACGATGAACGGCAGCAACAGAAACGCGCGGACCAGGTTCCGGCCGCGGAAGGCCTGGTTCATGACCAGCGCCATGCCGAGGCCGCCGGACAACTTCAGAGCCGTCGTGGCCGCGACGTAGACCAGCGTGTTGCCGGCGACCTGCCAGAAGACGGCGTCGTGCGCCAGCGTCACGAAGTTGGCGAAGCCGACGAACGTGCCCTGAGCGGCGACCCGCCGGTCCTCGAGGCTCAAGAAGATGCCGTAGAAGAACGGGTAGGCGACGAACGCGAGCAGGAAGAGGACTCCGGGCGCGAGCATCAGCCAGCCGAAGATGCCTTCGCGCTCGAGGAAGCCGCGCAGCGCGGACCGCGGGCCGGCGACCGGGGCGGTGCGAGCGAGGGTCGCCGGCCTGACGGACATCGCGAGCTACTTCGCTTTGTAGATCTGCTTCAGCTGCGCCGCCGCCGTCGCGATGACGTCCTTCGTCGAGTCGCCGCGGCAGGCCTTGGCGAACATGTCGACGAGCACGTACTTGGCGACGCTCTCCGACATGGCGTGGCTGGGCGGCCCGGGCCACCCGTGGAGACGCGAGGTCTTGAGCGATTCCTTGTACGGCAGGTAGCGAGGCTCGGGCCCCCACATCGGATGGTTCTCGTAGCCGTTGAGGAACGGCGCGTAGTAGGCGTCGCCCGAGGTGAGCCAGCGCGAGAGCTGCTTGTCGTCGTAGAGCCAGCGCAGGAACGCCTTGGCCGCCCCCTGATCCGGCGCGTGCGTGAGGACGGCGTGCGACACCGGATTGAGCAGATGGAAACGGCCCTTCGGGCCCTGCGGGTTCATCCCATGATCGGTGACCTTCGCGATCTCGGGGAAATCGCGCTTGCCGACGACCAGGATCGACGAGGCGTTGTTGGTGCACGAGATCTGCTCGCCGAAGAACGCCTTGTTGTTGTTCACGTCCGTCCAGCCGAGCACGTCCTCGAACATCGTCTCCTTGTAGAAGCGCCGGCAGAAGTCCACCGCCTTGGCGGTCTCGTCGGAGTCGATGAGGACGGTCTTGCCGTCCCTGTCGACCTCGCGGCCCCCGTACGACCAGAACAGCGGATAGAGCCAGCCGTGGTTGTCGCCGAAGCCGTGGCCGAGCTCGAAGCCGAAGGGATGGCCGGCCTTCTTGAGCAGACGCCCGGCCGACAGCAGGTCTTCCCAGTTGTCGGGGAACTTGTTGACGCCGGCTTCCTTGAACCAATCGGTGCGGTACACCTCGAGCTGCCCGATGTTGCCCCACGGCAGCGCCTTCCACTTCTTGTTGACGACGACCGCGTCGAGGATGTTGTCGTGCCAGGGGCCGATCTTCTTGCCGACCTCCATCGCGATGTCGGTGAGATCGACCAGGCTCGCGTCGAAGAGGTGCGGCCAGTTGAGGGCCGTCATGGCGATCTCGGGCCCGGACTTCGTCTCGGCGATCGTCGTGAGCCGCGTGAGCATGCCGCCCACGCTCGTGGCCTCGTAGTTGATCTTGATGCCCGTCGCCTTTTCGTAGTCCGTCGCCAGGGTCTTGGCGAAGTAGTCGTCGAAGGGTTTGATGAACGAGCTCTCGCGGACGACGGTCATGGCCTTGGGGGCCGCGCCGGCGCGTCCTCCGACGAGCGTCGCGCCGGCGACGGCGCCTGCGGTGAGTGCCAAAAAATCGCGTCGAGTCGTCATGGGAGCCTCCGGGGTACGGACAGTAGGCTACCGGACACGGTTGGGGGACAGTAGGCGCGCGGGCGAGGGTCTGTCAAGACGACCCCCCGCGGGTGTGCTGCTGCAACGTGAAAATGTCCTCCCCTAACTGCAACGTGAAAGGGTCCTCCGACTATGGAGACCTTCACGTTGAGTCGGAAGGAAGTCCATCGCCCGGGAT
>Ga0207428_10000252_pt1 | contig 73167 bp, 70 predicted proteins | sample RhiMethybrSRZTD1_FD_187600 | JGI IMG/M metagenome (GOLD analysis project Ga0207428, IMG submission 187600) | Populus rhizosphere microbial communities from Tennessee, USA - Rhizosphere MetaG P. TD hybrid SRZTD1 (SPAdes) (version 3) | ecosystem: Host-associated > Plants > Roots > Rhizosphere >... | reverse complement strand
CTACGGGAACGTCTTCTACCTCGCCACCTACGCCAAGGGCTGCAACGCGACCGCGATCTGGCGCGCCTACAAGAAGGGCGCCTACTTCGCGAACCCCTGCTACACGCAGATCCATCCCACCTGCATCCCCGTGACGGGCGACCACCAGAGCAAGCTCACCCTGATGAGCGAGTCGCTGCGCAACGACGGGCGCATCTGGGTGCCCAAGAAGAAGGGGGACAAGCGCCCGCCGAACGAGATCCCCGAGGACGACCGCGACTACTACCTCGAGCGGCGCTATCCCGCCTTCGGGAACCTGGTACCCCGCGACATCGCCTCGCGGGCGGCCAAGCAGGTCTCGGACGAGGGACGGGGCGTCGGGCCCACCGGCCTCGGCGTGTACCTGGACTTCTCGGACGCCATCCGGCGGCTGGGCCAGCCCGTGATCGCCGAGAAGTACGGGAACCTGTTCGACATGTACGAGCGCATCACGGACGAGAACCCGTACAAGGTCCCCATGCGCATCTGGCCCGCCATCCACTACACGATGGGCGGGCTGTGGGTGGACTACAACCTCATGAGCACGATCCCCGGCCTGCACGTGCTCGGGGAAGCGAACTTCTCGGACCACGGCGCGAACCGGCTGGGTGCCTCCGCGCTCATGCAGGGCCTGGCCGACGGGTACTTCGTCATCCCGTACACGATCGGCGACTACCTGGCCACGTCGTCGCTGCCGAAGGTGGGCACCGACCATGCCGCGTTCAAGGAGGCGGAAGCGGCCGTGGACGGGCGGGTGAAGAAGCTGCTGGCCATCAACGGCACGCGGACCGTGGACTCCTTCCATCGCGAGCTGGGCAAGATCCTGTGGGAGCACTGCGGCATGGCCCGCTCCGCGGACGGCCTCAAGACCGCGCTGGAGAAGATCCCCGCCCTGCGCGAGGAGTTCTGGAAGAGCGTGCGCGTTCTGGGCGACGGCGCCTCCTTCAACCAGTCGCTGGAGAAGGCCGGGCGGGTGGCCGACTTCCTGGAGCTCGGAGAGCTGATCTGCCGCGACGCCCTCGAGCGCAACGAGTCGTGCGGCGGCCACTTCCGCCTCGAGTACCAGACCCCCGAGGGTGAAGCCCGCCGCGACGACGAGCACTTCACCCACGTCGCGGCCTGGCAGTACACCGGCGACGCGCAGACGCCCCAGCGGCACCAGGAGCCGCTCGACTTCGAATACGTCCACCCATCCCAGCGGAGCTACAAGTGATCGCGAACCTGATCATTCATCGACCCCCCCTCCCTATCCCTCCCCCACGTAGGGGGGAGGGAAAGTGTTGTGGCCTGTTCGGTAGCCGCGCATGAGGCTCACCCTCAACGTTTGGCGGCAGAAGGACAGGAAGAGCGAGGGGCGGTTCGTCACCTACGACGCGCCCGACATCTCGCCCGACATGTCGTTCCTGGAGATGCTGGACGTCGTCAACGAGCGCCTCATCGGGAAGGGCGAAGATCCGATCGCCTTCGACCACGACTGCCGTGAAGGCATCTGCGGGACCTGCGGCATGGTCATCAACGGCGCCCCCCACGGGCCGCGCCGGGCCACCACCGCCTGCCAGCTCCACATGCGCAGCTTCAAGGACGGGGACACGATCACCATCGAGCCCTGGCGCGCGACCGCGTTCCCGGTCCTCCGTGACCTGGTGGTGGACCGGTCCGCTTTCGACCGCATCATCGCCGCCGGCGGGTTCATCACCGCGCCCACGGGGACGTCGCCCGACGGCAACGCGATCCCCGTCCCCAAGACGGACGCGGACCAGGCCATGGACGCCGCCGCCTGCATCGGTTGCGGCGCCTGCGTGGCCGCCTGCCCCAACGCCTCCGCGATGCTCTTCACCTCGGCCAAGGCCGCGCACCTCGGGCTCCTGCCCCAGGGCCAGCCGGAGCGCGACGACCGCGCGCTCAAGATGGTCGCGCAGATGGACGCGGAGGGCTTCGGCTCCTGCACGAACCACTTCGAGTGCGAGGCGGCCTGCCCCAAGGAGATCAGCGTCGAGTGGATCGCGCGGCTCTACCGCGACTACATGAAGGCCACCCTCACCCGGCCCGCGGACACTGGACGAGGCAAAGGCGGCGTCGGATAGCGGCCGGGCCGGCGACGGCCGCTGGCTCGCCCTGATCGCCGTGGTGTTCGCCGCCTCGCGCGCGCTCTACGCGTGGGCCGGCCTCCGCTTCAACGACTGGCCGCTCGGCGTCTACTGGCAGTACCTCGACCCGTTCCTCCTCAAGAGGAAGCTGGGCGAGAGCCTGTGGAACCTGCACGGGCAGCCGCCGCTCTTCAACCTCTACCTGGGGACCGCGCTCGCCACCGGCCACGAGCACGCGGTCTTCGTCGTGACGTTCCTCGCCGCCGGTCTCGTCGCGTACGTATGCGTGTTCCTGGTGATGCGCCGGCTCGGGGTGCGCGCTCCGCTGGCCTTCGGGCTCGCGACCTGGCTGGCCACCGCGCCCGCCTTCGTCGCCTACGAGAACTGGCTCTTCTACTCGCTGCCGGTGGCGGCGCTGCTGGCGCTGGCCGCGGTCTTGTTCGATCGCGCGCTCCGGACGGGCCGGGTGCGGGACGGATTCCTCTTCCTCGCAATCCTGGCCGTCGTCTGTGGCTCGCGCAGCCTGTACCACCTCGCCTACCTCCTGGCCGCGACCTCCTTCCTGGCTCTCGGATGGCGGAACGGGCGCCGCGCCTTGATCGCCGCCGCCGTGCCCGTGCTGCTTGTCGTCTCCCTGTACGCGAAGAACAAGGTCCTCTTCGGCCACTTCGCGGCCAGCACCTGGACGGGCATGAGCCTGGGCCACCTCACCATCGATCCGCTGCCGCGGGTGGAAGCGGAGCGCCTGGTGGCGGCGGGAACCCTCAGCGCGGCCAGCGCGCATCCCGCGTTCGCTCGCGCGCGCGTCTACGAGGGCGCGTACTTCGATCCGCCGCCGGTCACGCGCGTGCGGGCGCTCTACTGGGAAGAGAAGACGACGGGCGCGCCGAACTACAACCACGCCGCCTACATCCGGATCTCCGAGGATCTCCTCCGCGACTCGCTCTGGGTCCTGCGCCATCGTCCAGGGGTGTACCTGGCCTCCGTGCGCGAGGCCTGGAGCATCTACTTCCGGAGCCCGGGTGAGCTGCGTTTCCTCGGCGCCGAGAACATCGACGCCATCCGGCCGGCCCGCGACTTCTACGATTCGGTCTTCTTCCTGCGCCGTTCGGGACCGGGCGGGGAGGCCGACGCGAATCCCCCGCGCTTCTGGGGGTTGATCCTGGGCCTGCCCGCGGTGTTCCTGGTCGGGCTGTGCGCCGCGCTCGGTCGGGGTCCCGGCCGACGCCTCGACCGGCGGCAGCGTTTCCTGGCCGGCCTGCTGTGCTTCAATATCGCCTTCGTCGCCCTCGTGGGGAACCTGATGGAGCTCGGCGAGAACAACCGCTTCCGGTTCGAGACGGATCCGCTCTCGGTCTGCCTGCTCGGCCTGGCTTTGCAGGGCGGGTTCGACTCCCTGCGCCGCCGCCGAGCGCAACCATGAGCGCTTCCGCCACCGACCTGGTGAGCGCGCTGCGCGCCGACCTTCTGCTGCAGCTGGTCCTCGCCACCGTCCTCGGCGGCATCGTCGGGTTGGAACGCGAGCTCAAGGGCAAGCCTGCCGGCCTGCGCACGAACATCCTCATCTGCATCGGGGCGGCGACGTTCACGCATCTCTCGGTCAGCCTGGGCCACGGCGATCCCGGGCGCATCGCGGCCCAGGTACTGACCGGCGTGGGCTTCATCGGCGCGGGCACCATCCTTCACACCCGCGGCGCGGTGACGGGGCTGACGAGCGCCGCCACCATCTGGGTCGTGTCCGCGATCGGCATGGCCCTGGGCATGGGCCTCTACTACGAGGCCATCGGCACCACCGTTCTGGTCATGGCGGTGCTGCTCGGCCTGTCGCGGGTCGAGGTCGCGCTCGGCCGCTTCTCGAGCACGAGCCGGCTCACGATCCACGCGAAGCCGGACCCGAGCCCCGTCGAGGAGCTGCGCACCCTCGTCGGCCGCACGGGCCTCGACGTGATGCGCTGCGACGTGGGGCGCGAGAACGTCGATCTCGTGATCGAGATGGAGCTGCGCGGCCTGCGCGCGCGGCACGAGCAGGCCTTCAACGCGATCGTGCACCACCCCGCCGTCCGCAGCGTGTCCACGGGCGAGTAGGCCGACAACAGCCGCGGGACGCGCTCAGTGGTGGTGGTGCGGCTCCGCCTCGGCCTGCGCCTCGCCTTCGTGGTGGTGGTCCTCACGGGGAGCCGCGTCCGCCAGCTCCTTTCGTTCCTCCGGGGTCAGATGCGGCGCATGGCGGACGAAGGCGGCGATGGCCGCGATCTCGTCGTCTTTGTGGTTGACGCCGAAGGCGGGCATACCGGTGGCGCGCAGGCCGTTCTTGATCACCCAGAAGAGCTGGGCGTCGGTATAGCCCTGCAAGGTACCGTCGATGGCCGGAGGCGCCGGGTTCATGCCCTGCGCGAACTCCGCCGGCTTCACGCCGGGCGCGCCGTGGCAAGGCAAGCAGTTCTCCATGTAGTGCTCGCGGCCACGCGCGAGTGCGGCCGCGTCGGTGGGAAGCGTGACCTGGAGGCCATTGCCGCCGCGCCGCACCGCCTCGAATTTCGCCGTCATCGCGACGCGGTCGACGAGGTCGGCCGGAGTCGTCGCCGCTACGGGCAGGCGGCCCGTGTGTACGAGGAACGCGCCGGTGCCCGCGAGGACGAGCAAGACGGCGAGGACGGCGAGCAGGAATTTGGCCACTCAGATCTTCAGGACGTCCACCAGCTCCTTCACCGCCGCCGCCGACTTGTGCAGCGCGGCGCGCTCGGAATCGGTGAGCTTGATGTCCCAGATCTTCTCGACGCCTTTGGCCCCGAGCTGGGCGGGCACGCCCACGTACAGACCCTGGATCCCGAACTCGCCCTCGAGGTAGCAGCAGCAGGGCAGGATCTTGTGCTTGTCCTTGAGGACCGCGTCCACCATCTCCGCGGTCGAGGCGGACGGGGCGTAATACGCGGAGCCCGTCTTGAGCAGGGCCACGATCTCCGCGCCCCCGCTGGCCGTGCGCTTGACGATCGCGTCCACGCGCTCCGGCGACATCAGCTCCGTGATGGGGATGCCCGACACCGTCGAGTAGCGCGGCAGCGGGACCATCGTGTCCCCGTGGCCGCCGAGCACGAAGGCGTGCGTGTTCTCCACGGACACGCCCAGCTCCATGGCGATGAAGGTCCGCATGCGCGCGCTGTCGAGCACGCCCGCCATCCCGAACACGCGGTGCTTGGGCAGGCCGGAGACCTTGTAGGCCACCTGGCACATCGCGTCGAGCGGGTTGCTGACCACCATGAGGATCGCGTTCGGGGAGTGCTTGAGCGCCCCCTCCGTGCACTCCTTCACGATCTTGTAGTTCGTGTTCAGGAGGTCGTCGCGGCTCATGCCCGGCTTGCGGGCGATGCCGGCCGTGATGACGACCACGTCGGACCCCGCCGTGTCCTTGTAGTCGTTGGTTCCGATGACGCGGGCGTCCGACCCCTCGACGGGCGCCGCCTCCATGATGTCGAGGCCCTTGCCTTGCGGCATGCCCTCGACGATGTCGATCAGGACGACGTCGGCCAGCTCCTTGTCCGCCAGCCGCTGGGCCAGGGTGGCCCCGACGTTCCCACCGCCTACGACCGTGACTTTTCTGTTCATGATCAGCTCCGATTCTACCCTCCGGCCGGGATCACGGTCATGCGGGAGACCTGAACGCCCTGCTCGGCCGGTTCGTTCGCGCGGTTCCACGTCGGGGACTCGATCTCGACCCGCACCACGCCGTCGGCGGGCGCGGGGGTCACGAATCGATAGGGCCGCATCTCCGCCGTCAAGGTGAAACGCGCCTCGGCGCCTCCACGCACGCGCACGGTGACGGAAGGATCGGCGCGCGGCGATGGCGGCGGGGACGCCATTTCCAGGGTCACCTCGTAGGACGGGGCGGGTGGCGGGATCAGCCGCAGCTCCGCCCGGTGCCGCGTCCACCGGCGGTCGCCGAGCGGATAGAGGAAATCGCGGACGGCGCCGTAATCGCCGCGGGCCAGCTCGATGGTGGTCCCGCGCGGCGGGGGCAGCTCGCGCCAGGCCGTCTCCAGCAGGAGCCAGGGATCCCCGATGAACGAGGCCTCGTTGGCCTCGGCCACGGCCCGCGCCGCCTCGTCCACGCGGCCCACTTCGGCAAGCAGGCGCGGCATCACCGTCTTCGGGATCCACTTGTACTCGACCAGGGGGTCGCCACGGCGGTAGGCCTCGAGCGCTTCCGTATCGTGTCCGGCCGCCGCGAGCCAACGTCCGGCCGTGAACCAGGGGCGGGCCGAGCGCGGCGCCGCCGCCGTCGCGCGCGCGAGCGCGGCCTGCAGCCCGCCCAAGTCGCCGCTCGCCAGCGCGCCCGCGCCGGGGCGCAGGCGCCAGCGCGCTTCCAGCGCGCGCCAGGCCCGCCCCGAATAGCTGCCGACACTGAGCAAGGAGACGAATGCGCCCGCGATCAGGGCCCAGCGCGCGGCCCGCAACCCTCGATCGCGCACCACGGCCAGGCCGCCCGCCGCCCCCGCGATCACGAACGGCATCAGTGGGCTCCGATACCGGATCTCGCTGTGGAAGAACACGAAGATCATCAAGAGGTAGTACGCCGTCCAGAGGAGGAGGAAGCGCCGCAGTGGCGCCGGCTGGCCCCCGGCCAGGAAGGCCAGGAACAGCGGCAGGCTCAGGAAGAAGATGCCGTCGTCGAAGAGGATCCGCGTCGCGTGCTGCCAGGCCGCCCAGGGCTGCTCGGCGCCGAGCAGCAGCCAGAGGCCGTCCGGGCGCAGGAAGTGCAGGACGTTCCCCCAGATCTTGTCCGGGTAGTTGTGTCCGCGCTCGCGCAAGCCGCGCAGGATGAAGCGCCAGACCAGGGCCTGCCGCTCGTGCGCGTCCTTGGCTTCGAGCAGGTAGTGACGCTGGCGCTCCAACCGTGGTCCCTCGGGGAACGCGTTGTCCTCCCAGAGGTTCGCGAGCGACACGCTCTCGATGGGCGACGGGTCGCCGACGATCCACCAGTTGCGGGCGACCCAGGGCCCGATGACCACGGCGACGCCCACGACGACGCCAAGGGCAGCGCGCCAGCGCCGCCTCCGGGCAGGCTCGAGCGCGAGCCAGGGAAGGGCGAACGCGAGGAACGCCGTCCCGACCGTACGCGCGAGGCCGGCCACGCCGAAGAGCAGGCCAACCGCGGCCCCGCGCAGCAGCTCCGCCCGCGGGCGGTCGTCGTCGGGCCCGACGAGCCCCGTCATGGCCACGAAGGCTGCGGTGAGGAGGAAGGTGTGGAGGTTCTCCGTCATCGTGCTCCCCGGCAGCAGCACGGACGGCCAGTACAGCGCGTAGGCGAGGCCGGCGAGGAGGCCCAGACGCGGTGTCGAGACACGGCGAGCGAGGACCGCGACCAGTGCCGCCGTGCCCGCCTCGAGCACGCACTGCGCCACGCGCACGGTCAGGAGGTGCATGCCTCCCACGCGGAAGAGGACGGCCAGGAACCAGAAGTAGCCGGGGGCCAGCGTCCACATGCCGTCCCACATCCGCCACTCGTCCGAATGCAGGATGTACGACCACGGATCCGCGTTCTCCGCGATCAGCATCCCGCCGCCGAAGTAGTGGTACTGGTGGCGGAAGAGGAGCGGCTCGTCCGCGAGGACGACATAGCCCAGGCGGAGGAGAAAGGCCAGGCCGCCGACCACCGCCCACCCGGGCAGGCGACGCCCCATCCGGATCAGAGGTTCTCGATGATCGCGGACGCGAACTCCGAGGTCTTGAGCACGCGCGCCCCTTCCATCTGGCGCTCGAAGTCGTAGGTCACACGTTTCTGCCCGATCGTCTTCTCGAGCGCGGACTCGATGCGCGCGGCCGCCTCTCCCCAGCCCATGTACTGGAGCATCATGCAGCCGGACAGGATCACGGAGCCGGGGTTCACCTTGTCGAGGTCCGCGTATTTCGGCGCCGTGCCGTGCGTGGCCTCGAATATGGCGTGGCCCGTCTCGTAGTTGATGTTGCCGCCGGGAGCGATGCCGATGCCTCCCACCTGCGCGGCCAGCGCGTCCGAGAGGTAATCGCCGTTGAGGTTCGGGGTCGCGAGCACGGCGAAGTCCTTCGGGCGCGTGAGCACCTGCTGCAGCGCGATGTCCGCGATGACGTCGCGCACGAGGAGCTTCGACTTCCACTTCCCGCCGCCGTGGGTGGGCAGGAGCGAGAGTGAGCCCTCGACCTCCTTGCGCAGCTTGCCCTTCTGGTCGTCCGTCATGAGGTCGTAGCCGGGATCGATGGCGCGCGCGTTCCCTTCCGCGCTGAGGGACGCGTCCTTCTCCTTGTTGCCGAGGATCCAGCTCTCGCGCTCCGTGACGACCTGGTCACGGAACTCGCGCGTGGCCAGGGCGTAGCCCCAGTCGCGGAACCCGCCCTCGGTGAACTTCATGATGTTGCCCTTGTGCACGAGGGTCAGGCTCTTGCGCTTCGCTTCCAGCGCGTGCTTGAGGGCCGCCCGCACCAGGCGCTCCGTACCCTGCTGCGAGATGGGCTTGATCCCGATCGCGCTCGTCTCCGGGAAGCGGATCTTCTTGACCTTCATCTCGGACTGCAGCCAGGCGATGACCTTCTGCGCCTCCGGAGTGCCCGCCGCCCATTCCACGCCGGCGTAGATGTCCTCCGTGTTCTCACGGAAGAGGACCATGTCCACGTCCTCCGGCCGCTTCACCGGGCTGGGCACGCCCTTGAAGTAACGCACGGGCCGCAGGCAGACGTAGAGGTCGAGTTCCTGGCGCAGGGCCACGTTGAGGGAGCGGATGCCCCCGCCGACCGGCGTCGAGAGCGGGCCCTTGATACCGACGAGGTACGCGCGGAAGGCGTCGAGCGTCTCCGCCGGCATCCACTCCTTCGTCTGGTTGAACGCCTTCTCGCCGGCCAGGACCTCGAACCACGCGATCTTGCGCTTGCCCCCGAAGGCCTTCTCGACGGCGGCGTCGAACACACGCTGCGAGGCGCGCCAGATGTCGCGGCCCGTGCCATCGCCCTCGACGTAGGGAACGATCGGCTGGTCGGGCACGTAGAGGCTTCCGCGGGTGATCGATATCTTGTCGCCGGCGGGTGGCTTCAGGGGCATGGATGGTCCTCGGCGGCGCGGATCAGGGGCCGCTCAAAAACTGGAGTGTACCCCACGTCCTCGACCCTCCCGTCCTCCTAAATCCTCCCGTTGACACAACCTCGGGCGACCGAATATACTTACCATCCGGTTGGTCAAGTCATGCCCCGCAGCGTCAACCTTGAAGCCCGCCACCGCATCCTCGACGCCGCCTACAGGCTGTTCTATACGAGCGGGCTGCACGCGGTGAGCATGGACTCCGTCGCCTCCGCGGCGGGCATGAAGAAGGCCAACCTGTTCCACTACTACCCGACCAGGGAGTCGCTCGAGCTGGCGGTGCTCGATCGCGCCGCGGCCAGCATGAAAGAGCACATCGCGAGTGTGGCGCAGCACTCGTTCGACCCCGTCGGCGGCATCCAGAGGATCTTCGAAGAGGCGGCCGCCCTCATGCGCCAGAGCCAGTGCTCCGGCGGATGTTTCTTCGGCAATCTCGCCCAGGAGGCGGCGGACGCCAACGAGCCGATCCGGCAGAAGGTCGCCGAGCACCTGGACGCGTGGACCGCGGAGCTGGCCGCGTTCTTCGAGCGCTGGCGGCGCACCGGGTATTTCCGTGAGGATTTCCAGCCGCAGGTCGCGGCCCAGGCGATCCTGTCCCTCCTCGAGGGTGCACTGCTCTTCTGCAAGGCCAGCAAGAGCCCGGCGCCCGTCGAGAGTGCCAAACACCTCGCCGTCTCGTACCTCGAAGCCATTCGTGCGTAAACAGGGGGAGACGTGCCGCAAGGCGCATCAGGAGACGACATGCCATCATCGATTCGGCCCGGCGGCATCGCCGGGTATGAGCTCTGGCCCCGCGAGGCGGCCAAGGCGCGCGGCCGGCTCTATCCGGCGACCGTGTTGTACACGACGTATTCGGTCTTCCTGCTTGCCTGGGCCCTCCGCACACCGCACCGTCTAGCCGTCGCCGGGTTCTTCGCGGGGGGCGTAGCAGCCTGGACGCTGCTCGAGTACGCCGTCCATCGCTACCTCCTGCACGGCCGCTTCCCGGACGGGCCGGGCGTCGTGCAGCATTTTCTCCACAAGCGCTTCGATCATCTGCACTGGGAGCATCACGCGCGGCCCTGGGACGGCGAGCACATCAACGGCCGCATCATGGACACGCTCCCGTTCTCGATCGCCTTCGCGGCCATGGCCTCCTTCTTCCCCATCTGGTCGATGCCGGTGCTGATCGCGGGCCTGCTGCAGAGCTACGTCGTGGAGGAGTGGGTCCATCACTCCGTGCACTTCTACCACTTCGACAACCCGTATTTCCGCTACATCAAGAGGCATCACCTCTACCATCACAGCCCGAAGGGCGGCGACGTGGGCTACGGCCTCACCAACGGGTTCTGGGACATCGTCTTCACCACGCGCATCTCCGCCGAGCAGCGCCGCCTGCTCTACGCGCGCACGCGGACGGAGGCGGAGACGATCGACGGGCGTCCGGCCAGCACGGGGCCGCTCAGCCCGGCTTAATCTCCGGGGGAGGCGAGACGGGCCGCGCCCAGCGCGGCCACCAGCTCTCCTGCGCGCACCTTGCCCACGCGGCAGGCGCGCCAGAGGTCGGGGAGAGTGTGACGCTCGGCGCTCGTGAGCGCGGCCTCGATGTAGCCCGGTAGCTCGGAGAGCCCGCCGCCGATCGACACCAGCGCGGGGTTGACGATGTCGACGAGGGTGGCCAGGCCCAGGCCGAGAGCCGTGCCCGCCTCCTGGACGGCCTTCCGCGCGGCCTCGTCTCCGGCTTCGACGCGCGCGCGCACCGTCGCGCCGTCCGTCCCGAGACGGGTGACGAGTGCCTGGCCCGACGCCAGCTGGTCGAGCGTCCTCACGCCGTCGGGGGCCGATGCGATGGGAATGCTGCCCAGCTCGCCCGCCCATCCGTTGGCACCGCCGATCGGACGGCCAAACGTCCGCATCGCGGCCCCGATGCCGGTCCCCACCATCACGACCGCCGCCGTGACGTCCGCGGGCGCGTCGTGACATTCTTCCGCGAGGGCGGCGGCGGCGTCGTTGACCATCGCGAAGCGGCGGGCCGTCAGCGATGGCGGCGGCCGCCAGCCCACGATCCCGGGCAACACGTCGCAGGCCTGCACGATGGGACCCGGACCGACGAGGCCGGGAACGGCGAGACCGACGGCGGAGGCGGCGTCGTGGTGCGCATCCAGGAAGCGCGCGATCGCCGCCTCGAGGGCCTTGCCGTCGAACGTCATGCCGGTCGAGACGCGTTCGACGGCACGGCCTCCCGGCCCATCGGCCACCATCAGCAGCTTGGTGCCGCCGAGGTCAATGCCTACTTTCGATCTCACGCGTGCGTCTTCAATCTCAGGGGGGATCGGCTCACCAGCGCTACGGAACTGTCAGCGGCTCGATGACAACCGTGCCCGTCTCCTGCAGCGTCCGATCGCGGGTTTGCCACGGATGCCTCGTGCAGAAGGCATCGTGCTCTTCGCGCAGGATGGAGGTCACAGCTTGAATGACCGAGGCGTTTCCTCCATGCCCGAAATCGAACCACAACTTCAAATCGCCGAATTCGATGGCGTGAAACGTCGCCGAGCCCGCCCATTGGCCCCGGTAGAACTGAAGGGAAAACCAATATCCGTCCTTGCCGAAGACGGCGCGTCGTCCATTCAGCTTGCTGTGAGGCTCTTGCGGATCGTCGAGGACCCACTCCAACTCGTGCTCATGCCGAGCAGGGTCGGTCATGTTCCGCAATGACGGATGGAGCCGCTTCAGATCGGCAATGCGTTGAAAGATGCGCAGGCGTATCTTCTCGTATTCCTCCTCGGAGACCGTTGGAGAAGGGCGGGCGTCCAAACTGCGCTTGCCTGATTTCGTCAGCTGCGGCACGCTCATCACTTTGAGAGCCACGCCGCGCTGAAGCCATTGCCCCATGCACTCGAACTCGATTCCGTTTGTTTCTTTCTGCTCGAGGGTCTCGATCAATTTCTCGAACTGCCGTTTCTGTCGCTCTTGGGCTTCCCTCCCTTTGTCGTCTCGTGGCTTGGACAGCTCCCAAGTCAGTGTCAGCGGGAGACTCATAACGCCATCCAGAATCGCGACGAACCGTGACGACGCGAAGGCATCGTCGCGTACTCGGTACTCCAGAGCGATCCGCTCTGGCCCTTTCGTCTTCGCTCGGAGGAGCTCTCCACTCGAGGCGTTCGCGTGACAGAAACATGTTGATCCGACCAGAACGAAGGCGGCCGAAGCGAGAAGAGATCCTCTAGGACCCGACATGTGCCTGCCTCGCTGAGGATCTTACCGCCCGCATCGTCCACGATGGGCGCTCACGCCCCCCCCCTGAAACCCCCCTCGCGGTCGTGAGAGAGCGCCCTCCTCATCCGAGATTCAACGCTCGCGCTTCGCGCACGCCGGGGACCGTCGTCACTTCGGCCAGGACGTCCGCGGGCACTTCGTTGTCGACCTCGATCAGCATGACCGCGCGGCCGCTGCCCGGCTTCCGTCCCACCGTCATGCGCGCGATGTTGATGTGGCGCTGGCCCAGGGCCTGGCCCAGATGCCCCACGACGCCCGGCGTGTCGTCGTTCCTCACCAGCAGCAGATGGCCCTGCGGGATCGCGTCCACCTCCACCCCGTCCACGTCGACGAGCCGGAGATGGTTGCGTCCGAACAGCGTCCCCGCCACCGAGAAGTCGCGCTCGGAGGTCTTGAGCCGGATCGCCATCAGGTTCGAGAACGCGACCTTCGCCGACGACGTCGATTCCACGACGTCGATCCCCTTCTCGCTGGCCAGGGCGCGCGCGTTGACGAGGGTCACGTTCTCGGGGAACGCGCAGCGCATGACCCCGCACACCGCGGCGGCCTGGATGGGCTTGCAGTCGATCTCGCGCAGGTCGCCGTAGAGGCCGACCTCGATGCGCTCCGGCGTGCCCGGGCAGGCCTGGGCCAGGAACGTGCCCAGTCGCTGGGCCAGGTCCATGGCGGGCTTGACCTGGTCGTAGACGTCGCCGGAGAGCGAGAAGAAATTGACGGCGTGCTGGATGATCCCGCCCTTCAGGAAATCCCGGACCTGGATCGCGATGTCGGTGCCCACGCGCTCCTGCGCCTCCGCGGTCTGGGCGCCGACGTGCGGCGTGGCCACGACGCGTGGGTGTTTGGCCAGCCGCCAGTCCACCGGCGGCTCCTGGGCATGAACATCGAGGCCGGCCGCGGCGACGCGCCCGTCGTCGAGGGCGGCCAGGAGCGCCTCTTCGTCGACCAGCTCGCCGCGGGCGGCATTGACGATGCGCAGGCCGCGCTTGGCCCGGGCCAGCGCCTGCTTGCCGATGAGATGCCGGCTCTCGCGCGTGAGCGTCGTATGCAGGGTGATGAAGTCCGACGTCTCCATCAGCTCGTCGAGGGTCAACATGGGCACGCGCTGGGCTTCCGCCACCGCGGGCGCCACGAAGGGGTCGAAGGCCGCGATGTCCATGCCGAGGGCGCGCGCGCGCGCCGCCACTTCCCGCCCGATGCGGCCGAAGCCGACGACGCCCAGGCGCTTGCCGGACAGCTCGACGCCCGGGAAAGCCTTGCGCTCCCAGCGCTCCGCCTTCATGGCCGCGTCGGCCTGGGCCACGTTGCGCGCCACCGCGAAGAGGAGGGCGAGGGCCAGCTCGGCCGTGGACACGAGGTTGCCCATCGGCGAGTTCATCACCATGATGCCGAGGCGCGTCGCCGCTTCGAGGTCGACGTTGTCGACGCCGACGCCGGGCCGTCCCACGACCTTCAGCTTCTTGCCCGCCTCCAGCACCTCGGCCGTGATCTGGCTCCCGCTGCGGATGGTCATGGCGTCGTAGGCGCCGACCATGCGGGCCAGCTCCGCGGGCGGCATGGCCTTGTGCTGGTCGATCGGCCAGCCCTCCGCCTTCAGGAGCTGCAGGCCGCGCTCGGTGATGCCCTCGAGGACGAGGAGCTTGTAGGACACTTCTCGTCTCCTAGCGCGTCACGCGGCGGAGGTATTCCTCCTCCGCCGCCGCGATGCCGCGTCCGAGCTCGAAGCGATGGCCGGCCCGGCGCAGCACGATCTCCAGCGTGGCAATGAGGCCCAGGATGTCGGTAGCGTCGTAGTAGCCGAGGTGGGCGATACGCAGGATCTTGCCCTTCAGCTCGCCCTGCCCGCCGGCCACGGTGGAGGCGAACTCGGCTTTCAGACCCTTGACGATGGCGCCCGACTCGAGACCGGGCGGAGGATAGAGCGCGGTGAGCGCGTCGCCGTGATCGCGCGGCGCGACCAGGGGCAGGCCCAGCGCTTCCGCCGCCTTGCGTGTGGACGCGGCCAGCGTGGCCGCGTTGCGCACGAGCGCATCCACTCCCCCCATCGCCTCCACGGCGGCCAGCCCGGCCCGCAGCGCGACGACGTTCGAGATCGCGGGGGTGAAGGCGGATTCGCCTCCCGCCTGCGCCTTGCGCTCGCGGCGCAGGTCGAAATAGAACCGGGCGGCACGAGCGCTCTCGATGCGGTCCCAGGCCCGCGCGCTCACGGCGAGGAAGGCCAGGCCGGGCGGGAGAGCGAGCGCCTTCTGGCTTCCCACGACGGCCACGTCCACGCCCCAGGCTTGCGTCTCCAGGGGCAGCGCGCCCGCGCCGGAGATCGCGTCCACGACGAGAAGGGTGTCCTTGCGCTCGCGCGTGAGGCGCGCCAGGGCCTGGACGTCGTGCGCGGCGCCCGTCGACGACTCGTTGAGCTGCACGAAGACGGCGCGAATGGCGGGGTCCGCCTCGAGCGCGCGCGCGACCTCCGCGGGCGAGACCGCCTCGCCCCACTTCGCGCGCAGCTCCTTGACGTTCATCCCGTAGGCCTTGCCCAGCGCGGACCAGCGCTCACCGAACGAGCCCGCGACCAGCGCGAGCATCGTGTCGCCCGGCGAGAGCACGTTGACGAGGGCCGCCTCCATCCCGCCCGTGCCGGAGCAGGCGAGGATCAGGACGTCTTCCGTCGTCTTCAAGAAGGCCTTCAGCCCGGCGATCGATTCCGCGAAGACCTTCCTGAACTCGTCCGTCCGATGATGGGGAATGGGCCGGGCCATCGCTTCCATGACGGCGGGATGAAGCGGGGTGGGCCCGGGCGTGAAGAGGCGCGGCTTCTGGATCATGACTTAAGTCGGAGAGACGGACTTCCGCTCCTTGGAGGCGCCGAGGGGGCGCGTTTTGTCTCGAGACAGGCCTGTGAATCCGTCCACAGAAACTGTGGAAAACCTTGTGGAAACTTCGCGCGATGCCGCCGCAAGTCGATCACTCTTCTAACCTTGGAGCGATTTGCACTCTGTGACAGCAGCAAGGCAGAGGCATGCGATTTGCGTGATGGGTTTTTTGCTCATCGGGGCGTGGCCGAAGCGCGGCTCCGTGCCGCGTCGACGGCCCCGGCGAGCGCTTCGATCGCCTCGTCGATCGCAGCGGCGTCGTTGAAGCGTCCGAGTCCGAACCGCAGCGCAGTGTAGATGCGCTCGTCGGGCAGTCCCAGGGCTCGTAGTACGTGCGAGCCCTTGCCGCCCGCCTCCGCGCACGCGGCGCCGGAGGATATCGCGATCCGTCCCCCCAGGGACAGGATCAAGGTCTCCGCTTCCGCGCGCGAGATCGAGACGTGGAGGTTGCCGGGCAGCCGATGCGCCATCGAGCCGTTCACCTCGACGCCGTCCAGGCGGGCACGCAGCCCGGCGAGGAGACGATCCCGCAGGGCCGCGATGCGCTCCGGCTCTCCCGCTTCCAGCGCCTCCACGGCCAGGCGCGCCGCTTCGCCGAAACCAACGATGCCGGGCACGTTCAACGTTCCCGAGCGCAACCCCTTCTCCTGCCCGCCGCCCTCGGCCTGCGCCTGAAGGCGAATGCGCGGCCGCCGCGCGCGCCGGACGTAGAGCGCGCCGACTCCTTTCGGACCGTACATCTTGTGTGCCGAAACGCTCACGAGATCCGCACCCCATGCCTCGACGGAAACGGGGACGCGCCCGATGGCCTGCACGGCGTCGGTGTGGAACAGGATCTCTCGCTCGCGGCAGAGACGTCCGATCTCCGCGACCTCTTGCACGGTGCCGATCTCGTTGTTCGCGGCCATCACGGAGACGAGGACGGTGTCCGGCCGCAGCGCTCGCGCGATCTCTCCCGGGGAGACGACCCCTTCCGGTCCCACCCCCACGACGGTGACGTCGAAGCCTTCGCGCTCGAGGCTTCGCGCCGGCTCGAGCACGGCCGGGTGCTCGATCGCGGTCGTGACGAGGTGCCGCCCGCGTGCTCCCCCCGCCCGGGCCCCTCCGCGCACGGCGAGGTTGTCGGATTCCGTCGCGCCGGACGTGAACACGATGTCCCCGGTTTCGGCGCCGATGAGCCGCGCCACCTGGGCGCGCGCCTCCTCCACCGCCGCGTGCGCCTCCTGGCCGAACAGGTGCTGGCGGCTCGAAGGGTTGCCGAACTTCTCGGTGAGGTACGGCAGCATCGCCCCCACGACCGCGGGGTCCACGGGGGTCGTGGCGTGATGGTCGAGGTAGACGGGGCGCGGCGTCACACCTTCATTCTTTCATCTTCTCGGCGGGACGCGCCAAGCGCGGACGGGCGTATGACGCATCACTCCGCGCGCGTACGGCTCGTCACAGGACAGGGGGGGGCCGGTTGCGTATAGTCACTTCATGAAGAGCTTGGCCGCCGTTGCCGCCTTCGTGCTCGTGTCCGGGGCCGCCCTGAACGCCCGCGCCCAGGAGGCGCCCGCGCCCGCCCCGGCGGAGGAGCGGGACGACGACGAGGCCGCCGCGCCTCGCCACCATATCCAGGTGTTGCAGAATCCGTACGAGCTCTCGTCCTTCTATCGGTCGTCGCAGGCGAGCCAGACCGAGCTCAGCTACGAGCCGTCCGCCGCGAGCGAGAAATATCCCATCGCCGGCTTCTATCGCTCCGGGGCGCGCGGACGCTACTCGATGTTCTGGACGAACGGCTACGGCTACGGCCGCAACGGCTACGGGACGGGCACGCCGCACGGGCGCGGGCTGATCGGCGCGCGGCGTTCGCGCGCGCTCGGTCTCAACGGTGACCTGTGCCTCTTCGCGCCGACGTTCCTGGCACCGGTTGGCCCACTGACCGGCGTTTTCTTCGAGCAGTAACAGCGCCTCGGTTCCGCGGCGGCGCCTTCGGCGCCGCAAAAGAAAATCGATCGTCCTGATTAGCGATTAGAGGTGCGGGCGAGGTCGGCTGTCATCGGACGAACGCCGGCTTTCAGTCCTCCGACGGCGCCCGTAGGTGCACGATGCTGGTGACGACCTCCACCAGCTCCTCCGGAACGACGGGCTTCGGGACATGGCTCTGGAAGCCCGCGCGCAGCGACTGCAGCCGGTCCTGCACCATGGAATGCGCCGTCAGCGCCACGGCCGGAATCCGGCCGCCGCGTTCCTTGGGCAGGGCGCGGATGCGCCGCATGAGGCCGAGCCCGTCCTCTTCCGGCATGGCGATGTCGCTGACGAGGATCGTGGGCCGATCGCGCTCGAGCGCTTCCATGGCCGCTTTGGCCGAGGACACGGCCGTCACCTCCGCCCCCGCGCGCTTGAGGACCCACTCGAGCAGCTCGAGCGTGTCCTTGTCGTCGTCCACCACGAGGATCTTGAGGCCGTAGAGCTCTTTCGCCATCTCCGTCCATCCTAACCGCAGGCGCGCGGGCCGCGAGCCCCGCGGTGGATCATTCGTGGTCGGGTTCGAGGCCGAGAACCTGGCGGACGCTGCGCCCCACTTCCTTGGCGAACCGCGCGGAGTAGCTCGAGATCGGTCCCAGCGTCTCGTCCTTCTCCAAACGCTCCACCCGGCCCATGGGATAGAACAGCGTCGTGAGGCCAAGGTAGGGCTCGTCGCGACGCGCCTCCTGCCTCATCCAGTCGTCGAAAGCGGCGAGGTCGATGCAGCGCAGGACGATGCCCGCCGCCTGGAGCGAGAGGAGGAGGCCCCACACTTTCTCCTTCGGGGCCTGCAGGTAGACGATGACGGCGTCGCCTTCCGAGAGGCCCAGCGCGGAGAGGGGCGTCGTCTTGCGCGCCCGGCCCCCCATCAGGCGCCGTGCAGGCCGGCGAGGAAGGAGGAGATCCGGCGCACCCCTTCCTTGAGCTCGTCCATCGGCCGCGCGAAGGACACGCGCAGGTAGCCGGGGGCGGCGAACCCCTCGCCGGGCACGACCGCCACCTTCGTCTCGTCCAGCAGCCGCAAGGCGAGGGAGAGCGTGTCCGGCACTTTGGGCGAGAGGTGGCGGCCCACGTTCGGGAAGGCGTAGAACCCGCCCGCGGGCACGACACAGGTCACTCCGGGGATCGCGGCCAGCGCGGGATGCACGAAGTCACGCCGGCGCTGGTATTCGGTCACGAGATCGCCCACGAACTTCTGGGGGCCGGTGAGCGCTTCCACGGCGCCCACCTGCGCGAACGTCGCCGGGCACTGCGTGCTGTGCGAGACGAGGGCGGCGCAGGCGTCCACCAGCGCCTTGGGGCCCAGCACCCAGCCGATGCGCCAGCCCGTCATGCAGTAGCTCTTGGAGGCGGTGCCGAGGACGACGAGCCGCTCGCCCGCCGCCTCCCGCACCGCGCCCAGGGCCGACTGGTCGCGCCCATCGAAGATGAGGCGGGCGTAGGTGTCGTCGTAGAGGATCGTGAACTTCCGCCGCACGGCCATGTCGCCGATCACGAGCAGGTCCTCGGGATCCACGACGGCGCCGGTTGGATTGCAGGGGCTGTTGATGAGGACGGCCTTCGTGCGCGGCCCCGCCGCCTTGGAGATCATGCGCGCGGTGACCTTGAAGCCGTCCTTCTCCTGCGCGCGCACGAGGATGGGGCGTCCGCCCGCGAGGTGCACGGCCTCGGCGAACGTCGGCCAATGCGGAGACGGGATGACCACCTCGTCGCCCCGATCGAGGAGGGCCTGGCAGGCGAGGTACAGCGCCTGTTTGCCGCCGATGGTGATCGCGACCTCTTCGGGCGCGAAGGTCGCGTTGAAGTCCTTGCCGTAGCGGGCGGCCACGGCCGCCCGCAGCTCGGGCAGGCCGGCGGCGGCGGTGTAGCGCGTCTTCCCCGCCTCCAGGGCGGCGGTGGCGGCCTGCGCGATGTGCTTGGGCGTGGGCTGGTCGGGCTCGCCCACGGAGAAGTCGAGCACGGTCGCGCCCGAGGCCTTGAGGGCCGCCGCGCGCTGGGCCATGGCCACGGTCGGAGAAACCTCGATCGAGCGCGCGCGCACGGAGAGGTCGCGCGCGGAGCCGTCCCGCTCCGCCGCCTTCACGTGCGTCTCCGCCGGCGCTCGCCTTCAGGCGGGGGCCCCGGGTACTTCTCGCGCAGGCGCCGCTCCACCACCGGGGGCACCAGCTCGTGCACGCCGCCGCCGAGCTGGAAGACCTCCTTGACGATCCGGGACGAGAGATACGAGTAGCGCTCCGCCGGCATCATGAAGACGGTCTCGATGCGGGGGTTGAGATGGCGGTTCATGAGGGCCATCTGGAACTCGTATTCGAAGTCGGAGATCGCGCGCAGGCCGCGCACGATCACGGTGGCTCCGATCTTCTCCGCGTAGTCCACCAGCAGCCCGGAGAAGGTGTCCACCTTGATCCGCGACTCCCCCGCGAAGGCCTCGCCGATGATCTCCACGCGCTCGGCCACGGTGAAGAGCGGCTGCTTCTCCGGGTTGAGGAGGATGGCGATGGTGACCTCGTCGAACACGCTGAGGCCGCGCGCGATGATGTCGAGGTGGCCGTTCGTGATCGGGTCGAACGAGCCCGGGTAGACGGCCATGGTTTTGCCGCTAGTCATGCCGGGCCTCGTAGAACGTGAGTTTGTGGTCCCCGATGCGCACCGAGCGGGTGCTCACGAGGCCCCCTATTGTCTCCGGGAGCGCGCGTTTGTGGAAGTGCTCGGCCACCACGAGGCCCGTCTTCTCGAGCAGGCGCGCGGACGCCTCGAGCAGCGGCTCGTAGAGCGGGCTCGCGTAGGGGGGGTCGAGGTAGACGACGTCGAAACGAACGCCGGTGTCGGCCAGGGCGGCGAGGGCGATCCGCGCGTCCTGCTGGTGGATCTGCACGTCGCCGCCGCCCTCGGCCAGGAGCCGGGCGTTCTCGCGGATCACCTCGACGGCGGCGCGGCTCTGGTCGATGAGCACGACGCGCGCCGCTCCGCGCGAGAGCGCCTCCAGCCCGACGCCGCCGTTCCCCGCGAAGGCGTCGAGGAAACGGCACCCTCGGATGCGCGGAGCCAGGATGTCGAACAGCGTCTGGCGCACGCGCGCGCCCGTCGGCCGCGTGGCGTCCCCGGGCGGCGAACGCAGCCGCCGTCCCTTGCCCGTCCCTCCGATGATGCGGGTCATGGACGCCGCCCGGGTGTCCTAGCCCGCCCGCGTCCCGTTGGGGACCGGGCTCTCCGGTTGCGCGAGCACCGGCGTCACCCCGTCCGCGAACCCGATGTCGAAGAGCATGCCTTGGGACGTCTCCCCTGCCATCTCGCGCGGCGGGAGGTTCACGACGAAGAGGGCCTGCCGTCCCTCGATCTCGCGCGGGTTCGCCCGCTCCTTGCGGATGCCGGCCAGGATCGTGCGCCGGTGGTCGCCGAAGTCCACGGTCAGCCGCGCGAGCTTCGCGGACTTCGGCACCTCTTCGACGGACACGATGGTGCCGACACGCACATCGACCTTCTCGAGGTCCGCGATGGCGATGGGGGCCTTGATGGGGGCAGGGCTCACGTCGACCTCCTCGAAGTAAGTCCAACTCCCATCAGCCCACCCGAGCCAGCCCGAAGCGCCGCTGCCAGCCGCCGCGCTCGAGCAGGTCGGCCAGGGGACCCGCGGCCTCCGTGCCCCGGCTCTGCTCGACGTAGCGGAAGGCCTCCTCGCGCGCCACCGCCAGCAGCTCGCGGTCGCGCAGGAGGTCCCCCACCCGCAGATGGGGCAGGCCGGACTGGCGGGTGCCGAAGAAGTCCCCGGGCCCGCGCAGCTCCAGGTCCTTCTCCGCGATCACGAAGCCGTCGTCGCTGCGGGCCAGCACCTCGACGCGCGTGCGCGCCTCGTCGGAAAGCCGCCCGTGCGTCACGAGCAGGCAGGTGGAGGCGCCCGCTCCCCGGCCGACGCGGCCGCGGAGCTGGTGGAGCTGCGACAGCCCGAACCTCTCCGCGTGCTCGATCACCATGACCGTGGCGTTGGGCACGTCCACGCCTACCTCGACCACCGTCGTGGCCACGAGCACGTCGATATCCGCCCGGTAGAAGGCGCCCATGACCTGCTCCTTCTCCGGCCCCTTCAGGCGCCCGTGGAGCAGGCCGATGCGCGCGGCCGGGAGGGCCGCGCGCCATTCCTCCGCCATTTCCGTGGCCGCGCGCACGTCCTCCAGCTTGTCCGACTCCTCGACCAGCGGGTACACGACGTAGGCCTGACGGCCGGCGGCCAGCGCCCGCCGGACCTCTTCCACCACCGCGCGCCGATCGGAGGCGGCCCGGTGCACGGTGCGGATCGGCGTGCGTCCCGGTGGCCGCTCGTCCACGACCGACACGTCGAGGTCCCCGTACGCGGTGAGGGCCAGGGTGCGCGGAATGGGAGTGGCCGTCATCACGAGCACGTCCACGTCACCGCCTTTCCTCCGCAGCTCCTCGCGCTGCAACACGCCGAAGCGGTGCTGCTCGTCCACCACGGCCAGGCCCAGGCGATGGAAGGCCACGTCCTGCTGGATGAGGGCGTGGGTGCCGACCGCGATCTGCACCTGCCCCCCCGCGAGCGCCTCTCCCGCGGCGCGGCGCTCCTTTCCTTTCACCGCGGACGTGAACAGGCCCACCGAATACGGGCAGCGCGCGAGCAGCCGCTTGAAGGTCAGGTAGTGCTGCTCGGCGAGGATCTCCGTCGGGGCCATGAACGCGGCCTGGAACCCGTTCTCGATCGCGACCACCATGGCCAGGAGAGCGACCATCGTCTTGCCCGACCCCACGTCGCCCTGGACGAGCCGGTTCATCGGATGCGGCGACCGGAGGTCGTCCGCGATCTCGCGCAGCACCCGCTTCTGGGCGGTGGTCAGGTGGAAGGGAAGGATGCGCTTCACCGCGTCGCGCGCCGCGTCCGTGATCGTGAATGCCGCGCGCTTGGGACGCTCCCGCCGGGCCTGCCGCTGCAGGGCGTGCCCGAGCTGGAAGAGGAAGAACTCCTCCAGGATGAGGCGCCGGTGCGCCGGGCTCCGCGCCGCGTTGAGGAGGGCGAGGTCGTCGTCCTCCGGGGGGCGATGGATTCGGCGGAGGGCCTCCGCGCGGGGGATGACCTGGAGCCGCTCACGCACATCCGCGGGAAGCGGATCCGGCAGGTCGTCGGGCACCGTCTCCGCCAGGCGAAGCAGGATCCGGCGCAAGGCCTTGCCCGTCAGGGGACCCAGCTTCTCGTAGACGGGGACGATGCGGCCGGTGTGGACGGCCGCGTCTTCGCTCTCGACCTTCTCGTATTGCGGCGAAGCCATCATGAGCTGGCGCGATCCGTAGGCGTCCGGCTCGACGGTGCCGTAGAGGACGACCTGCGTTCCCCGCGGCAAGGTGTCCTTCAGGAAGGGCTGATTGAACCAGAGCGCCTTGAGGCGTCCCGTCCCGTCGTCCAGGCGGACCTCGTAGAGGGTGAGACGTCGCGCCCGGCGCAGCCCGGCCACCGCGATCGTGCCCGCGACCGAGACCTTCATGCCCGGACGCAGATCGGCGATGCGCGCGAAGGCCGTGCGGTCCTCGTACCGCATGGGCAGGTGGAAGAGGAGGTCCTCGAGCGTCGTCACGCCTTCGCGTGCGAGCGCCTCCGCCCGCTGCGGGCCCACGCCCTTGACGAACTGCACGGGCGAGGCGAGGTCCATGCCCGGGATCATCCCACGAGGGCCGGCCGGGACGGGATCAGAACTCGAGCGTGGCCTTGCCTGGCTCGATGCGCACGCGGTTGACCGAATACGGAAGGCGGAAGGGAGCGTGGATATCGTAGCCCTCCGGATGTTTCTCGCTCTTCGTGGAGGAGGCGATCATCTGCTCGACCACGCTCACGGGCACGCGGATGGAGGCCACGTAGGCGGAGTCGAGCTCGACGGTGCCGAAGCCGTCCTGGTTCACGAGCTTGCCCGCGAGCTCGATCGGCACCTGCCCGCTGAGGAACGAGAGCGCGCCCCAGGACGAGCTCGCGGGCACGCTGCTCTTCACCTGGTCGACGTCGACGTAGCCCTTGGCCTCGATGCGGCCGGAGCCGAGGCGCACCTCGACGCTCGTGACCCCCTTCGGCAGCTCGTCCGCGTAGCTGAGGTTCAGGTACGAGTTCAGCTCGCCCTGCGTCACCTGAACGGGCTGGCTCTTCTTCGCCTTCTGCTGCTTGTGGCGCTCCTCGATGACGGCGAGCTTGCGGCTGAGGGAATCCGCCTCGGCCCAGGACAGGCCGGCGCGGGCGGGGCGGCGGACGGGCGCCGTGGGCCGCGGCGCCGGCGTGTCCATGCCGGCGAGGAGGACCAGGCCGAGGAGAGCGGGAGACAGGGTCACTCCTCGATGATAGCCCAGCCTACTGGGGTGTCTCGGCCAGCTTGCGCGCGGCTTCGTTGCCGGGGGCCAGGGCCAGGGCCCGCGCCGCTTCCGCCCGCGCCTCCGCCGGACGGCCCATCTCCCGCAGGAGCCCCGCCACCTCCACTCGCACCGCCGCGTCGTCCTCGGACCAGAGGGCCATGCGGAACTCGTTGAGCGCTTTCTCGCCGTCGCCGTGCGCGCGGTGCAAGCGCGCGAGCAGGAGGTGGATCGAGCGGTTGTAGGGATCGAGGTATCCGGCCCGCGTGGCCTCGGCCAGCGCGTTGGCGGCGTCGCCCGCGTCGAAGAGGCGCTGGGCCTTCATGTAGAGGGCGGCCGCGACCTCGGAGTCGCTGCGGCTCTCGCGCGCGAGCTCGAAGGGGCGCTCGCTGCGCTGGATCCTCTCGAACCGTCGCGAGAGGTCGGGGACGATGAGCGACGAATACACGGGAGCGAGAGCCACGACGCCCTGCCATTGGCGATCCGCCTCCTGATCGCGCCCCGCGCGGCGGAGGGCCCAGACCAGCACCACGCGCGTGTGCTTGTCCAGGGGCACGACCTTCGTGAGACCCTGCAGCTGGAAGGCCGCGCCCGTGGGGTCGTCCTCGGCCAGCAGCGCCCAGGCCAGGTTGAAGCCGAGGTCCACCGATTCGGGGTCCAGGGTCAGGGCCTGGCGCAGGATGTCCGAGGCCTTCGGCGAGTTCGGCACGGGGTCGCGTAGGACGGCCAGCGCGTAGTTGTTGAGCGCGCCGGGAGTGGGCTCGGCCTGGGCAAGGCCGGAATAGACGCGGCTGGCCTCGCGGTAGCGGCCCATCTCGAGGAGAGCCACGCCGCGCGTGAAGTACGCCTCGCGCGCCAGGGCCGAGGTCGCGGGCACGCGGGCCAGGGTCTGGCTGGCCGCCGAGAACTCGCGCTGCTCCAGCAGCAGCCGGCCGAGGGCCAGGCGCGCGGCGTCGAAGGTGGGAGCGGCGGTCAAGGCGCTGCGCAGCAGGGTCGCGCGCGCCTTCGGATCGCGCGCGGCCAGCCCGCGCGCGTAGGCCTTGAAGACCTCGAACGAGACCTGTGGCCGCAGGGCCGCGAGCACTTCACGCGTCTGCGCGGGAGGCGTGGGCCCGGCCAGGGCGACGTCCCAGGCGAGGCGGTCGATGAGGTCCATCACGCTCTCGATCGGCGCGTTCGAGATGAGCGGTGTGCTCAGCGTCGCGCGCTCCACGTCGAGGAGGCGCAGCGAGAGCGTGAGGCGAGGGCCTTCGATCGTGTAGGTGCCCATCAGGAGGCGAGTGGCTCCCAGCGCCTCCGCGACGCGCACGGACGTGGCGCGGGTGAGGGGCACGTCGGGAATCTCGAGCGCGGCCTGGGCCTGCAGGCGCTCGGCCCGGCTGACCGCCGGCACTCCGAGCTGCCGCAGCGACCGCGGCAGCTGATCGGCGACAGCCTCGCTGACCCAGGGCTCCGTCGCCCCGCCCGTGGACTCCAGGGGCAGGACGAGCACGGTGTAGCGCGGCGGTGGCGCGGGCGAGGCGGCCGGCGACGGCACGACGGTCGCGGGCCCCGCGAGCAAGAGGAGGAAGAGAGCCGTCGGGATCATCTCAGGCGGGCAGCTCGATTCGCGCCGGAGGCCGCACCCACGCGTGGGCGGCGAACTCCTTGCGCAGCCGGAAGCCGAGCCTCTGGTAGAGGCGATAGGCGCGGCGGTTGTCGAAGGTGACGGAGAGGCTCGAGGTGGCGAGCCCCTCGCGCCGGAAGGCCGAGAGCGCGGACGTCATCAGGACCTCGCCCAGCCCGCGTCCCTGGGCTTCGGGCGCGACCGACACCTGGCACACGTGGCCGTTCGTCTGCGACAGATGGCTGGAGAGGATCACGCCCGCGGGCCCGGCCGGCCCCTCGGCCAGGAAGGAGGCGTCGGGATCGAAGCGGCCGCAGCCCGCGCGCAGGACGAGCGTCTCCACGAACCCGCGGCAGTAGCCCGGCGTCGCGTAGGTGAGGTTGAGCGCGGCGTCGAGGCTGCCGCGGTGGCTGGCGTGGATGACGAGGGCGGCGGGGCCGAGGTCCTCGCGCCGCAGCGCCCGCAGCTTCCAGTCGTGCGCGGGCACCGTCACCGCCGTTTCCAGCGGCCGCACGAGGTAGTGGCGGACGCGGCTCCGGAACCCCGCGCGGGTGAATCGCGTGTCCGCCTCCGCCGCCGTGGAGAACAAGGTCTGGCACTCCACGCGGTCGTTGCCGGGATGGGCCTGGGCCTCGGCGAGGACGGCGTCCACGAGCTGCTCTTCCAGGCCCTGGCCCCGGAAGCCGGTGGCCGCGAAGAGCGAGCCCACGATCGCGCGGCCCGCGTCGAGCATGTAGTAACAGTACGCCACGGAGCGCAGGCCGTCCTGCAGCACGAAGCCGGTGAGGGCGCGGCGCTCGAGCCCGCTCGCCACCGCGGACGAGACGTCGGTGTAGTCCCAGAGGAGCTCCTGGCCCCAGTGCTCGGACTCCTCGTCCAGGAGGGGACGCAGGTCGCGCGCGGAGAGCTCAGCGAGGGGACGCGTCCGCACTCTGGCGCCGCTTTCTCTCCTCGTCCAGGAAACGGCGCAGGCGGGCATCCTCGCGCGGCGGCAGGCCCATGAACTCCAGGCCGGCCAGGCAGGACTGGCTGTCCCCTGCGCCCGCGGAGCCGTCGACGGACGCTTCCGCGACGCGGACCTTGGTGGACAGGGGACCATCGTCGAGGTCCATCTCGAAGTCGAGAATGGCGCCCGACTTGAGAAGGGTGCCGCAGCGCACGAGACAACCGGTGTGGCTCAGGTCGACCACGGTGATGGTGTGGGGCAGTCGCCCCTTCAGGCGTCCGGCCCGCTCGACGGAGAGGCGCGGGGCGCGTCGCCGCGACGCCGGCTTGGATGCGGTCATGGGAAGCACCTGGAGAGTCCCGGGTCCCGGCCATTCTACGTATAATTTCCGCGGCCCCCAAGCGCCGCTCCCGCGTGACGCAATCCACTTCCACGTCGCCCGGCGTCTGGCTCTCCGCTCTCTTCTTCGCCGTGAGCGGGGTGCTGGAGATCGCGCTCGCCGTTCACGATGCCCCGCGCCCCGTTCCCTTCATCACGCTCTGGCAGGCCTCGGGGGCCGGCCTCCTCCACTTCCTCCTGGCCTGGGGCCTTTGGCGCCGCATCGCGTTCTGCCGCTCCGTGGCGATGGTCTACTGCCTGGCCGCGATCGTGACCTACGTGATCGCGGTCGGCCTCGCCCTGGCCCACGCCCCGCTGCGCTTCCCGTCGTCGATCGTGGTGCAGAGCCTCTTCCAGGTCCCGTCGTGCGTCCTGCTCTTCCCGTTCCTGCGCTCTCCCGCCGCCTCCGCGCTGTTCCCGCGGCCACTCTTCGGGCCCTGACGGGCGCGGCCGCCATGTTAGGATCCGGCCGCGCAGGGCAAGCCGACCGCAGAGCAAGGCGGCGCCGCGCAGCGGCGGCGCGTTGCGAGGGGGGTTTCAGGGGGGGTCGCGAACGCCCACCTCGCGATGCGTGAGTGCCCCCCCTGAGATAAATATGCCTTCCGAGCGTGACCGCGAGGCGCGCCGCCTCGCCGCATTCGCGTCGATCGCCGCTTCCCTCGCGCATTCGGAAGACCTCGATCGCGCCCTCCCCCAGGCCCTGAGAGCGACTCTCGACGCCTTGCGCCTGGAGGCGGGCGGCATCTACCTCCTCGACGAAGTCACGGGCGAGCTGCGGGCCACCGAGCATCACTTTGGCCTGCCCGCCGACCTTCCGGACGCGGTCCAACGCTTCCGCCGAGGCGAGGCCGTCATGGGGCGGGCGATCGATTCGGTGCGTCCCGTCGTCGTGCCCGACGTCGCCGCGGCCCCCGACGCACGCGAAGCCGCTCGCCAGAGCGGGCTGCGCTCGATCGTATTGGTCCCCCTCTACGCACGCGGACGGGCGGTGGGGATGATGCCCGTGGGCGGCTACGCGGTGCGCGAATTCGCCGAGGACGAGATCGAGCTGCTGGCCGCGGTCGGAGGCATGCTGGGCGCGGCCATAGACAACGCGCGCCTCGTGCGGCGGTCACGCCGGCACCTGGCCCAGGTGCAGGCCCTCTGGGAGATCGACAAGGCGATCGTCGAGGACCGCGACCTCACCGAGGTGTTCGGAACGATCGCACGCGCGGCCTCGCGGCTGTCCGGCGGCGAAGCGGTGATCGTCCTCCTCGACGGCAACGAAGACGTGCACGTGCCGGGGGGAGAGCGCTCGCGCGCCTTCGAGCTGCTCGGCGATCCCCCCGCCCTGGCCGGGACGCCGCTGGCCGCGTACCTGGCCCGGGCCGCGCCCACGGCGGTGCGTCTCGGGCGCGAGGACGAGCGGCGCGCGATCGTCGTGCCCCTGGCCGCGGGCGGCCGCACGCTGGGGGGGCTCGTCGTCGTGGAATCGGCGGCGTCCTGGGAAGAGGAGGACCTCACCACGCTGGGCACGCTCGGCCGGCGCGCCGCGGTGGCCCTCACCAAGGCCGACGCGCGCCAGGCGGAGGACCGCCGCGCGGGACAGCTCGCCCTCCTCGCCGGGGCGTCCGAGATCGCGGCCAGCACCCTCGACGTGGACGTCCTCCTGGGCGCGATCGCGCGCTACGTGCAACGCTCGTTCGGCTACTACAGCGTGGCCGTGTACCTCGTGAAGCCCGAAGGGCGCGACGCGCTTCTCGCGGGGGCGGCCGGCGCCGCGGCCAGCGCGATGCCCAAGGGCCATCGCATGGCCTTCGGGCACGGGATCATCGGGTGGGTCGCCGAACACGGCGAGCACATCCTGGCCAGCGACGTGCGACGCGAGGCGCGCTTCGTGCCCTCGGCCCTCAGCGCCACCCTCTCGGAGCTGGCCGTCCCCGTGCGCCTGACCGGCCAGGTCGTGGCCGTGCTCAACGTCGAGAGCGACCGCGTGGACGCGTTCGACGAGGGCGACGTGGTCGCGCTCGACGGCATCGCGTCGCAGGTCGCGTCCGCCATCCAGAACGCCCGCCTCTTCGACGAGAAGGTGCGCGCCCTCCGGAACCTGGAGATCCTGCAGGAGATCACGAACGTCCTCAACAGCGAGCTCGAGCTGGACGTGCTCCTGGAGCGGATCGCGCGGCGCAGCGTGGAGGCCGTGCGGCCCGCGCAGATGGGAGCGGTGCTGCTCTACGACGGCGAGGCGCTGCGGGTGCGGTCGAGCTTCGGGTACCTGCAGCCCGCGGTGCTGGGCACGGTCCGCCTGACCTTCCACGAGGGCCTGCCCGGAAGCGTGTTCGTGAGCGGGCATGGCCGGCTGGTGGGCTCCGGCGCGGGCGAGCGAAGACGCCCCGTCCGCCATCCCGCCTTCAGGGAAGCGGCCGGCAACGTCGATCCGCGCAGTGCGCTCTGCGTGCCCATCGCGCTCCCCCAGGAAAAGCTCGGCGTGCTGCTGCTGGAGAGCACGACCGGGTCCGATGACTTCGAGGTCGACGACCTGCGCTTCGCGGCCACCCTGGCCGCGCAGGCCGCCATCGCCATCGGCAACGCGCTGCGCCTCCGCCGCATCGTGGCCATGGACCGCCAGCGCCAGGAGTACCTCTCGAACGTGAGCCACGAGCTGCGCAGCCCGCTCACCGTGATCCAGGGCTACCTGGAAGCGCTGGCGAATGGAGGCGAGGGGAGCGAGCAGGCCGCCCACTACCTGCGCGTCGCCCTGGAGCAGACCCAGCGGCTGGGCCGCATGATCGACGAGGTCCTCCACGTGTCGCAGCTCGAGCAGGGGATGGCGCAGCGGCACGTGACCTGGACGCCCGTCTCCCTCACCGACCTCCTGCGCAGCGTCGTGTTGACCGTGCGCCAGGAGGCCAGCGTCAAGGGAATCCAGCTCACGGCCGCGATCGCTGTAGAGGTGCCGGTTCTCGCCGGCGACGAGGGCCTGCTGCAGAGCCTCGCCTTCCACCTCGTGGAGAACGCGGTGAAGTTCACGCCCGCGGGCGGCAAGGTCGATGTCGGGCTGGAAGCGACCAGCGACGAGGTCGTTTTGCGCGTCCGAGACGATGGAATCGGCATCGCTCCCGAGTTCCACGACCGGATCTTCGAGAAGTTCTTCATGGTGGATGCGGGCCCTTCCAAGGCACACGCGGGGGCGGGCATCGGGCTGTTCGTGGCCAAGGAAGTCGTCGCCATCCACGGGGGCACGATCCGCGTCGAGAGCAGCAAGGGCCAGGGCGCCTTGTTCGAGGTCCGCCTGCCCCTCCGCCCCACCGACTGATCCGCCGCCCCGGGTGGCCGACAGGGTTGCCACTCTCCTCGCAAACCCCTATAATCCGTGGCCTTGGCAGGTCGGGAGGCCTGATCGGAGATGGGCGCGGAGACGAAGCGATCGGAGGGCAGCGGCGGCGTCCGGCAAACGGATCACGGCGCCGGAGTCCGGCGCCGGCCGGTTGCGATACCGTCGGACCCGGCGGAGTTTCTCCATGCGCTTGAATCGGTCAGCAGCGGCATCCGCGATCCCGTGGCCAAGCTCCGATTCATCCGGACGTCGCTGTCCCGCTACAAGGCCGTCCACAGGGTGGTCCGCAAGGTCCCAGTGGCGCCCGTGCGCCGCGTCCTGTACCACTGGCTGAGTCTCGAGGGGCTACGGCATCTTCTCGAGACGAAAGCCGTGGGACCGAGCGGCCTCAACGTGGCCACACGCGTGTCGTTCGCCTTCGGCCGCGCGGCGGTCATGGGTCTCGGCTTGATCTTCGGCATTTCCGTGGGCGTGGCCGCCTACCGGCACATGCGACCCCTGGCGGCGCCGCTCATGGCCGCTCCCCGGCGCGTGGCCGCGCCGGCGGCGGTGGCGCCGCTGCCGGATCCCGCCTCCTCGGTGGCCGAGCAAGGGACCGCCGCGCCCCTCACGACCGCGGGAGTGGCCCCGGCCGCGATCTGGCTCGTGGAGAAGGGCCCCCAATGGGAGCTCTACAGCAACGGGCTGCGCATCGACACCGCCCTGACCGTGAAGGGCACGCCCCGCTCCTTCCGCGTCTTCGACCGTGAAGGCAACCTCGAGCCGCGCGTGTACAACGCGCCCGTCGGCCTCCTCTTCCACACCTCGGAGAGCGACGTCTGGCCGCTGGAGGCCGCGTACAACGAGAACCTGCGCGGCACCTCGCAGGGCCTGCTGCGCTACGTGCAGAAGAACCGGCTCTACCACTACGTGATCGACCGATTCGGCCGCGTCTTCCGCATCGTCGCCGAAGACAGCAAGGCCAATCACGCCGGCAATTCGGTGTGGGCGAACGCGGGCCGGGTCTACCTGAACCTCAACCACGCGTTCCTGGCCGTATCCTTCGAGACGCGCTGGGAAGGCGGCAAGGCCCTGCCCATCACGCAGGCCCAGCTGGCCGCGGGCCGGAACGTCTCCGACTACCTGCGCCAGCGGTACGAGATCGCTCCGGAGATGTGCGTGACCCACGGCCTCACCAGCGTGAACCCGAAGAAGCACCTCATCGGTCATCACATGGACTGGGCGCGCGGGTTCCCGTTCGCGGTCTTCGGATTGCCCGATCAATACCAGCATGAGGCCCCCAGCGTCGCGCTCTTCGGCTTCGACTACGACGACGACTTCCTGAAGGTGCTCGACCAGCCGTGGCCCGGCGTGCGGGCGGCGGAAGCGGAGCTCTCGCGCGAGGCGGCGCGGCAGCGCCGCGCTGTCGAGGACGTCCGCTTCGACCGGCAGACCGCTTACGACCGGTGGATCGAGAAGCAGCAGGCCGGGTACGAGCCGGGTCCAAACGCGGCCGCCGGGGAGGGATCGGGGACCGGAGAAGCGGCCGTAGGCCGCGCTGCCGCCTCGACTTCCCGCCCGGAGGGTCTACAATGACGCGGCCGCAAATCACGCCGTTGCCGAAGGAGGGTTAAGAGCATGGACGAGCGCAAAGACCATCTCTGGAAAGTCGCTCAGGAGGCCGAGGAGCGCATCGAAGACCTCATGAAGGCCGGCTCGAACCCGGTCGGCCTCGACGTCGGCACGAGCAAGGTGGTGGCGGCGAAGCGAAAGGGCAAGGAGATCGACACCGGCGCCCAGCTCAATGCGTTCATCCCCGTCCCCTGGTCGCGGTTCACGGAGACGATCCTCGGCCAGAACGAGATCTCCTACTACCGTGAGAACGACGAGCTGATCATCTACGGCACCGCCACCGAGAAGTTCGCGAACATGTTCAACGCGAACGTGCGGCGGCCGATGGCGGACGGGCTCATCAACCCCAAGGAGCGCTTCGCCATGCCCGTGCTGGAGGCGATCCTCCAGACCCTCGTGCCCAAGGCGCGTGCCCAGGGCGAGATCCTCGCCTTCTCCGTCCCCGCGGCCACCGAAGGCCATGAGGCGCAGCTCACGTACCACGAGGCCACGCTGCGCCGCTACTTCGAGGGGCTCGGCTACAAGCCGGTCGCGATCAACGAAGGGCTGGCCGTGATCTTCTCGGAGCTCGAGGACAACAACTTCACGGGCATCGGGATCTCCTGCGGCGGCGGCATGTGCAACGTGACCCTCGCCTACTTGTCGATCCCCTCCATGATGTTCAGCATCCCGAAGGGCGGCGACTTCATCGACGCCTCCGTGGCCTCCGTCACCGGCGAGCAGGAGACGCGGGTGAAGGTCATCAAGGAGGACGGGCTGGACCTCAGCAAGCCCCCCAAGGACAAGTACGAGAAGGCGCTGCGCATCTACTACGAGGACCTCATCGAGTCCCTGGTGCAGAAGCTGCAGCAATCGATCTCGCAGGCGGACAAGCTGCCGCGGTCGGACCGGCCGCTGCCGATCGTGATCGCGGGCGGGACGGCCAAGCCGCGCGGCTTCAAGGAGATGTTCGAGAAGGCGCTCAGCTCGCGCTCGCTGCCCGTCGCGGTGTCCGGCGTCCGCATGGCGTCCGACCCCCTCACCGCCACCGCACGCGGGGCGCTCATCGCCGCTCTCTACGAGAAGTAGCGCGTAGCCGCGGGCCCGGGGTGTCCCCTCGGGCCCGCTTCCCTCTCTTTCCCGTCCTGCTAGACTCTTCCATGCGCCTCCGGGTCCCCTTCGTCGCCGTCCTCGCCGTGGCTCTGGGCGCTACCTCCACGCATGCCGCGCCGCGCACCTGGTACGACAACTACCTGGAGGCGACGGACCGCCTCATTCCCAACAAGAAGTACCCCGAGGCGCTCGCGTACCTCGAGCAAGCGGTCAAGGCCAAGCCCGACTCCGCGCTCGAGGAGCAGACCTACGGTCTCCAGTTCATCGACTACCTGCCCTACTTCTACCAGGGCAAGTGCTACCTGGCCCTCGGGGACTACAACAGCGCGATTCGCTTCTTCAACCTGGAGCAGGCCAAGGGGAAGATCCAGCAGAAGAGAGACCTGTGGACGGAGCTGAACAAGCTGCGCGCGAACGCCGAGGCCCAGCGGGCGGGCGTCGAGAGCGAGGACAAGGTCAAGCGCCTCACCCAGGAGGTGGCGAGGTTCCGGAGCCAGGCCGCCGAACAACACAAGGCGGGGAATCTCGACGAAGCCCTGGCCAGCCTGGCCAAGGCGCAGGAGCTGGCCAAGCAGGCGCTCGACCGGCAGACCCAGGCGGAGATCGCGGAGCTGACGCAGCGGATCATCCGGGAGAAGACGCTCGCGGAAGCGGAACGCGACCGCAGGCAGCGCATCGCGAGCGCCCTCGCCGAAGGGACGAAGCTCCAGCAGGACGGGCACTCCGCGCAGGCGAAGCTCAAGTTCGAATCCGTGCTGGCCCTGGATGCCACGAACCCCACCGCCCTTGCCGGCAAGCAGCGCGCGGAGGACGAGATTCTCGCCTCGACGACTCGGGACACCCGCAACGCTTTCCTGGAGGAAGGGCGGCGCCTCTTCGCGGCCGGCCGCTATGACGAGGCCCGGCGGCCGCTGGCCGAGGCCGCGTCGGACAAGGACGCGACGGAGGCGCAAGACCTCCTGGCCCAGGCCAACAAATACGTCGAGGGCATCCAGAAGGCGAAAGAGACGCGCTCGCGCGTGGACCAGCTCCTGGCCGAAGCGGAAGGACTCATGGGCGAGCGGCGGTGGGCGGATGCGTCCGTGCGCTTCGGGAGCGTGCTCGCCCTCGACGCGAACAACTCTCGGGCGACGGACCGCAACCGCATGGCCCTCCGGCTCATGGGCGAAGAGCTGTTCGACAAGTACTTCCCCAACACACCTCCCGTGCTGAACTTCCTCTTCCCGAGCGGCGAAGGGAACGTCGTGACCGCCAGCACGGAGGGCCAGCGCATGGAGGTCATCGGCACCGCCCTCGACGATCGCGGCCTGGCCCGCATCCAGTTCCTGCAGGGGGGCAAGGTGGTCGCGGACCAGGACCTGCTTGCGGCCAGCGATACGCTCATCCGCTACCAGCGCATCGCGCACACCTTCGAGCTGGCCAAGGGCGCCAACGAGATCAAGGTGGTGGCCATCGACACCCTGGGCGCCGACCAGACGCAGACCTTCATGGTCACGCGCAATCTCCTCATCTACCAGCGCCCCTGGTTCCTTCCGTCCGCGGTGGCCAGCGCGGCGGGGCTGGTCGGCCTCGGCTTGACGGTGCAGAGGACGCGCCGCCGTCGCGCCGTGCGCAACCGCTTCAACCCCTACATCGCCGGCGCCCCCGTGCTCGAGGACGACATGTTCTTCGGGCGCCACAAGCTGCTCGCGCGCATCATGAACGTCCTCCACCACAACAGCCTCATGATCACGGGCGAGCGCCGCATCGGGAAGACGACCTTGCTCCACCACCTGCGCAAGGCCCTCGAGCACGACGAGGGAACGGACTACCAGTTCTTCGCCGTCTCCACCGACCTCCAGGGCGTGCCGGAGGCGAGCTTCTTCGACGCGGTGATGACCGACGTCGCCGAGCAGCTGCCCTTGCGCGCGGAGACGCGGGAGGCCCTGCGCTTCCGCCCCGGCCGCGAGACCTACGACGGACGCGACTTCAGCCACGACCTCCAGCGCGTGGTGGAGGACCTGGCCGCGCGCACCTCGAAGAAGGTCAAGCTCGCCCTCCTCATCGACGAGGTGGACGTCCTCAACGAATATTCGGAGCGCGTCAACCAGCGCCTGCGCAGCATCTTCATGAAGACCTTCTCCGAGCACCTCGTGGCCATCATGAGCGGGGTCGGCATCAAGCGCATCTGGAACAGCGAAGGCAGCCCCTGGTACAACTTCTTCGACGAGATCGAGCTCACCGCCTTCAGCCGCGAGGAGGCGGAGGCACTCATCCGCCAGCCCGTGGAGGGCGTCTTCCGCTGGACGCCGGAGGCGGTGGAGGCCATCCTCGAGTACAGCGGGCTCAAGCCCTACGTCATCCAGAAGTTCTGCATCCACGCCGTGAACCAGATGCTCGAAGAGGGACACACGACCATCACCGCCGCCGACGTGGAGGCGGTACGCCCGCTCGTCCTCTTCGAGCGCGCCGAGGAGATCCACCCGGTGGCCGAGACGGCGCACGCGTGAGGAACCCCTTCATCGCGGGGAGCTGGGTCCGGGGCGAGAACTTCTTCGGGCGCGCGGACATCCTGCGCGACATCCTGGAGGGCGAGAGCGACTCGATCTGGGTCGCGGGCGCGCGCCGCCTGGGCAAGACGAGCCTCCTCAAGCAGCTCGAATACCGCGTGCAGCAGAGCGCGCAGACTCCGTTCGTGCCCCTCTACTGGGACTTGCAGGGCAGCGCGGACGCGCGGGGCCTGGCCGACGGCCTCCTCGGCAGCGTCGAGGACTCCGAGAGCTTCCGGCGCGCCACCGACATCGACATCGAGGACCTCGAGGGCCTCGCGGTCGCGGACATGCTGACGACGCTGGTCAGGCGCACCGTGCGCAGCGGCTGGCGGCTGCTCCTGCTCGTGGACGAGGCGGAGGAGTTCCTGGCCGTGGCCCGCACCGACACCGTCGTGCTGGCCCGCCTGCGCCGGATCTTCCAGAAGGGGCCGGACGTGCGCACGGTGATGACCGCGACCAAGCGCCTGGCCCGCATCGACGAGATCTCGGACATGGACACCTCGCCCTTCCTGCAGGGCTTCATCCCGCCCGTCTACCTCACCCCGCTGGCCGCGGACGAGGCCCGCGCCCTGCTCGTACGCGGGCAGTTCTCCAAGGACGAGGTGGAGATGGTCCTGGAGCGGACGGCGAATCACCCGTTCCTCGTCCAGCTCATCGCCAGCCGGCTCTTCGAGAGCCGCGACCTCGGGGCCACCCTCGATCAGGTGGCCGCGGACGAGATGGTGTCCAACTTCTTCTCCGTCGACTTCCAGACCCTCGACGGGGACGAGCGCACGCTGCTCGAGCAGATGGCGCGCGACGGCGCGCGCAGCCGCAAGGAGCTGGCCCAGGCCATCCGGCGCACCGAGGAGACGGTCGAGCCGCTCCTCTACGGGCTGCGCATGATGGGGTACCTCACCACCGCGGAGAACGGCACCTACCGCATCGGCAACTGGTTCTTCGAGCGCTGGCTCCGCCGCGTCACCACCAGCGCGGGAGCGCGCCCCGCATGATTGTGGGCGTGAATCGCGTCTACGACCATGGTGGGAAGCAATACCATCTCCAGGCGGAAGACCTCGGCGTCGAGCAGGCCGTGTTCGAGATCCGCGTGTACGACGGCGGGACCGTGCTCTGGCGCAAGCGGCTCCCCTACGCCGAGATCCTCGAGCAGAAGCTGCCCAAGCTCGAGCAGGACGAGAGCCTGCGCGCGCTGATGGAGAAGACCCTGCACACCGTGCAGGCGGCTATCGCCAAGGGCAAGCTGGCCTGAGCGCGTTCGCGCCGCGGCTCTTTACGTTCTTAACAACGTCGTCCGCGGAGGACACGCGACCATCGGTCGTGGACATTCCGGATGCCGCGTGCGTCATCGCCCCCGCGAAATCCCGCGCGTGACGCCGGCGAGCGAAGGCACGGACATTGCTTCCTCGCGCCCCGACTCTCATCGGAGGTGAACGCATGCGCCGGACGTCCCTGGCTGTCGCCGTGCTCCTCGTGCTTGCCGGCCGCTCCGCGTACGCGCAGGAGGAACCCGGACAATTTCGTACCGCCGTCTCGGCGCTCGGCGGACTGTCCGTCGGCTCCACGCAGTCGTTCGAGTTCGCGGGCGGACGCGGCCGCTTCGGCCATGGATCCGACACCGGTTTCGCCGTCGGCGGCGGAGTGGCCCACGATTTCTCGTCGCGCCTGACCCTGGAAGCGAACGGTGCCTACCTGGACCGCAATGCGGGCGCCTGGAGCGCGGACGCGGGCCTGCGCCTGAACCTGGTGCCATCGGGACGGTCGCTCGTGCCCTACTTCGCCGTGAGCGGAGGCGCCTACAGCGAGCGCAGCGAACGGATCTCGGTCACGCTGGCGGGCGTGGACCTGCCTCGGAACTTCGGGAACATCGGGACCTTTCCGGGTCCGCGTGGCGGCGGCGGGCGTCCGACCACCATCCGCGCCGACGGCCAGCCGCCGACGCTGACGACGGACGGCTCGCGCGAGACCAGCGGGCTCATGACGCTGGGCGGCGGCGCGGTGTTCGCGGCCGGTGCCCACGTCTTCGTCCGGCCGGATGTGCGCGCCCAGGTCGTCTTCGCCGACGACACGCGGGTGCTCGGGCTGTTCACGCTCAACTTCGGCTACCGCTTCTAGACGGCGCCCCGGAACGGGCGAGCAGGACCGCCGCGCGTGGGCGCGCGAGGTGCCATGGACCGGAGCGGCTCCGTGTCCACGCGGCGGCGGTCCCGCCCATTGACCCGCTCACGATCGCGGTCCGGCGCGGCTAGAGCAGGGGCAGCTCGACCCGCTCGAAGCGGGCGGAGTGCGCGGCCGGCGAGGCCGCCGACGCCAGCTCCTTCTCCCGGCGCGGCTCGGGAAGGTCACGGCCGATGCCTGCCGTCGTCCAGACCTCGCGCAGCACGTACTGGTCTCCGTAGCGATGGAAGACCAGCTTCGCCTCCCGAACGCGGGAGTCGTCGAAGGGAATGCCCAGCGCGAAGGCGGAGTGCCCCATGTCCCGAAGCTCGACCATCCCCGCCTCGTTGTCGATGTCGACCTGATACGTGCCCGGCGGCAGGACGGCCTTGTTGACGATGAAGGTGAACGGGATCTGGGCGCGCAGATCCTCGGAAGCGGCGGCCACCGGCCGCACGGACGCCGCCGACGACGCGGTCATCGCCACCGCCACCGCGGCCTGGCGCCACCATCCCAGCCGCCCACGAACGCGCACGGGTGAAGAACTCATGCGAACCTCCTTGCCCCTCACCTTGATGGACGAGTCCGCGGCGGACGAAGTTGTCAATGGCGGGTAAACAGATCGTCAAGGGATGCGGGGCGAGGCGATTGGTCCGCTAGAACAGTCTCGGAGCCATGTCGGTTTGCCCTTACGGGGACAGTGCGCGCACGAGCTCCTCGCGGTCCGCGTCGGCGAGCTTCCGCGAGTTCTTCTGCAGGAGAGACAGCAGGTCGTCCGTCCCCGTGTACTTCTGCGCGCACGCGGGGTGCAGGTAGCCTGCGCCCATCCGCGCCATCCCGGCCACGTCGACCTCGCGCTCCACGGCCACGCGCAGCGCGCCCTTGGCAATCGGCTCGCGGCACTGGAGGCAGCTCGACCGTCCCGTGGGGGCGCGCTCGGCATGGGGGAAGGCCACCGCCGTCTCGTCCGCTTCCGCGAGCAGCTTTTCGATCTCGTCGCGGCCGGGGACTTCACCCGGGAACTGCGAGAGCGCCTCCCGTACCGGGGCCGGCCTCTTGCGGGCCGCGCAGGCCAGGTGGTGCCAGGCCATCTGCATGTCGTCCGAGAAAGCGCTCGGCTGCTCCTCGCCGAAGCGCAGCGCGCCCTTGTCGATGGTCTGGCGGCACGTGCGGCATCGGGCCCGGCCGGTCTTCGCGACCTCGATGACCTGCGTCATGTCCGTCTCATGGCGCGCCGACGTTCGGCGCCTAGCGGATCTCCACGCCGGTGGCTTCGATCGAGACCTTCGCGCCCGCCGTTTCGCCCGCGCCCTCGGCCTTGAGGTGCGCCACGTCCTCCGGCGCGGGCTGCTTCACCACGACCTTGCCCTCGAGCACCACGGGCTTGCCCATCGAGTCCTTCGGGACGAAGAAGCCGTAGTTCTCGAACGTCACGTGGACGGACGCCGCCCGCTGCTTGAGCTCCAGCCAGCAGCCCTTGTTCTGGCAGACCTTCTCGATCGTGCCCTCGAGGCGGACCACCTTGCCCGCCTCGGGCTTCGCCAGCACGTCCTGCAGGAGGACCGGCTTCAGCCCCTGCAGCGGCTTGCCGAACGTCTGCGGCGTGCCGCCCGAACCGGCCGTCGCGATCAGGCTCGCGGCCACCGCCAGGAAGAGGGATCGTTTCATGAGACCTCCGTTGACGGCGCCCGCGGGCACCACCACCAAGGCGGTATCCTCCGCCCACCTCGACGCCGCCGTCAAGGTTGCAGGCTCCGTCGAAGAATCGGTGCTAACATTTTTGGCCTCCGAGAGTGGGCGTCCGGCACGCAATTGCCGGCCGCGCGGCCTGATGGCGCGCGAGGAGGATCCGATGCTCGGCAACAGCGGGCGAAGCGTATCGTCGATCGCGGCTTTGGCCTTCGTCCTGATGAGCGGGTGTGGCGGGAACGGCTCATCCTCCCCGGGGCCCGACGCGACTCCAACGACGGCTCCGGCGACGGCTCCGCTGCCGGACCGGCCGTTCCTGGGCTGGACCGGCAGCGATGAGGGCAATCGAGGGTTCAGCTTCAAGCTCGTGCGCGTCAGCACCGCCGGCGTACCCACCGTCGTCGGCGGAGACGACTATCTGACCGCGCTCCTCTACGGGCCGGACGGCACGCTGTACGGGGTCAGCAATCACCTGGTGGTCGTCGACCCGGCGACCGGTCGCACTTCCCACGAGCGCGACCTGACGTACGGGGCTTTGTCCCGGATCCTGATGATGGAGGCGGCCTTCTCGCCGAGCGGCGTTCTGTACGTCACCGCGAACTCCGGAGAGCGAGACGTCTTCACCGTCGAGCTCGCCACCGGCGCCTTGACACCCGTCGGCAAGCTCCCGTGCCTCGCCCGAGGCCTGGAGTTTTCCCCGGACGGGACTCTCTTCGCCGGTTTCGCCGAGCTCTTCAGCGTCTCGCTGCCCTCGCTCAGCTGCACGTCCGCCGGCCGCCTCGGGCTCTACGTCTCCCAGCTGTCAGGCAACCGCGCCGGGCAGATGTGGGGGATGGACATCTTCCCCTCGACGGGCATCTACACCGTCGATACGGGCTCGGGCATCGCGGAGAAGGCCGTGTCGCTGCCGATCACGAACGTGTCGAGCTTCGTCCAGGAGTCGCGGACGGCCGCCGTGGCCACCGCCGCCTTCGAGCGGGAGGCCCGCCAGTTCGGCATCGCGCCGGTACAGAGCCTGGAGGAGCTTCGGCGGATGGAGAAGGAGCGCCGGCTCCTGCACGACCTGCGTCGCTGACGCGAGATCGACGTACCGTCGAGCGTCCGAGCCCGACTCGATGACTGCTTACAGGGACGTGCTCCGCCTGCCGTGCGGGCCGACGTCCACACTGGTCGGAAATCGGGGCGACGAAATCCATAAAGCGTAATATTTGGAGGCGAAGCCAACCTCCCGAGTGCTAGACTCCGCTCCCCCGATGACCGATATGGAGGTGCGTACATGAAGAGGTCTCTCGTTCTCATGGCCTTGCTGTGCACGGTGCCCGCGTGGGCGCACCAGGGCGGCTCCCGCGGTGACGAATCGCGCTTCTTCTTTAGAGAGGAATCGGAGCGCCTACCGCCAGACACGAGCCAGCCGGGCACCTCGAGCACCGACGTCGACCTGGTGGACGTCGACGACGATCACGACCTCGATCTCTTCATTGCCGAAGGCACCGACAGCCCCGCCCCGCGGCCCAACCGGCTGCTCATCAACGACGGCGACGGTGTCTTCACCGACGAGACGGCCACCCGGCTGCCTCCCGCCGTGGCCAACAGCACCAAGGCCGACTTCGGCGACCTGGACGGAGACGGCGACCTCGACGCGATCGTCGCCAACCTCGGGCCCGAGCAGCTCCTCATCAACGATGGCAACGGCTTCTTCTCCGATGCGAGCGCGACCAACCTGCCACCGTCTCCTCCGCTGTTCGAGGACATCACTGCCGATGCGCGCCTGGCCGACGTGGACGGGGACGGTGACCTCGACGTCCTCCTCTCGAACGAGAATCCCTTCAATCCCAGCCCCACCGGCGGGGCCCAGAACCGACTGCTGATCAACGACGGAAACGGCTTCTTCACCGACGAGACGGCCGCGCGCCTGCCGGTCGACACCGACCAGACCACGGCGATGTTGCCCGGTGACGTGGACCGGGATCACGACCTCGACATCGTGGTGTTGAACCGCGGCCAGGAGCGCGTGCTCATCAACGACGGCGACGGCTTCTTCACCGACGAGACGGCCGCCCGGTTCCCCGTCAGCACCGACTCCAGCCGGGGCGGGGCGCTGGCGGACCTCGACGGGGACCACGACCTGGACCTCGTCATCGCCAACAGCCGCAACGAGCCCGTAGCGCTCTACTTCAACCGGCACGGCCGGTTCCGGGCCGCCGATTTCGGCGCGGCTCCCCTGCCCGGCGAGACCGACACCGGCCTCGAGGTGGTGGACCTCGATGGTGACCACGATCTGGACGTCTATGTGCCCAACGCCGGGCTCTTCACCAGCGGACACGGCTTCGGTGGCGGCCCCGACCGGTACTTCGCGAACGACGGCCACGGCCGGTTCCGAGAAGAGACCGAACAGCACTTCCCGGGCCTGCTCGATCCCACCACCGACGCCGCCTTCGGAGACATCGACAAGGACCACGACCTCGACCTCGTGGTCGGCAACTCCGGTGAAAACGGGGCGGAGCGCGTGCTCATCCAGCGCCGGCGGCGGCACCACCGCGACGACCGGCATTGAGGGCGGGGGCGGCCGCCTAGGGCGCGATCGAGACCTCCACGGACTTCGAGAACGTGGCCCCCACGTTGTCGGTGAAGACGAGGCTCACGGTCGCGAGCCCCTCCCGCTTGAGGTTCGGGAGGTCGTACCAGACGTTGAAGTTCATGTTGACGGTGCTGCCGGCGGCGGTGAACGTGTTGGTGCTGGTCGTGAACTCGAACTCGTAGTGCTCGACGTCGCTGCCCGTCGGGGGCGTGATGATGCCGCCCGAGGCCTGCTGCACCTTCACCGTGGCCGAGCTGATCTTGACGGGGAACGTCACGTTCACGTTCTTGTCCGGCGTGTTGAGAGTCACCGCCACGTTGAAGTTCGTCTTCCAGTCGTACTCCCTCTGCTCGCTGGGCTGGTTGTTGGCGCTCACGAAGGTGTAGAAGCGCCCGGTGGGCCCGCTGGCCGTGGCCGGGCTGGGGCTGGCGGTGGCCACGATGAAATCGGTCGTGGGCGTGGTGCTCGTCGGCGACTGGCAAGCCCAGGTGAGGCTCGTGGCCAGCAGCACGAGCCGGAGCTTTCCGTTTCGCAACATTTCGAATCCTCCGTCAGAAGGTCGTGCCCACCGCGAACTTGAAGGTCCGCGCGGGCTGGAATGGATCACGGCTGGGGTTCCAGGCGTAGATGAGACGGAACGGCACGTTGAGGACGGGCATGATGAAGCGCAGCTCGGCGCCGGTTGAGGTACGCAGCTGGCGGAGGTTGATGTTCGTGCTCTCGGCGAAGGCCTGGCCCGCGTCGTAGAAGAGCAGCAGGCGCAGCGGCCCCGCGACGTCGAAGTAGTACTCCGCGTTGAAGAGCGCGAACTTGTTCCCGCCGATGGCCTGGTTCTGGACGTTCACCGGCCCGACGGTGCGGATGTTCACGCCGCGGATCTGGGTCTCGCCGCCCAGGAAGTAGCGCTGGTAATACGGCAGGCGCGTGGTCCCGGCGTAGGGCGTGATCCAGGCCGCCTGGGCGCGCAGTCCGAGCGCGGTCTTGCGCAGGTGCGGGATATAGAGGATGGCCTCCCCATCCGGCCGGAAGTAGTCGGTCCCGCCGCCGAGGGGACCTCCCGCGATCATGGGCGTCAGGGTGATCTTCATGCCCTTGCGCGGCGTGTAGGGGTTGTCGACGGTGTTGTAGACGAGCGACGGCGCGATGCGGCTCTCGGGATGCCGCCCGTCGTCGAGGACGGGGGCGAAGATGGGCTCGCCCGTCGTGGTGGTGGGGATGACGGTGCCGTTGGCCAGGTTGCCGAGGCCGGCCGTGTCGACGACCTCGTAGGTGTAGCTCGCGAAGAGGCGCAGGAACCCGCGGCGCCCTATGGGCAGCCCGCCGGTCAGGCTCGCGCCCGTGCGCACCTCGCTGTAGCCGACGACGTTCTGCGTGGTCAGGTAGTCGAGCTTGCGCGAGTAGAGGTCGATCCCGGCCGTGATCGGGCGGTCGAACAGGTAGGGCTCGGTCAGCGCGAGCTGGTAGTTCTTGGCCCGCGCGCCCGTTTGGGCCGAGAGCTGCACCGTCTCCCCGAGGCCCAGGAAGTTCGCGGTCGAGAAGCTCGCATTGAGGAACGTGCCTTCGAGCCCGCTCACCCCGCCGCCGAACGTGAACTGGTTGCGGTTCTGCTCCTCGACCTTGAAGGTGACGTCGATCCGGTCCTCGCCCAGGGTGCTCGGCCCCAGCTCCGGCGCCCCCTCCATGGGCTTGAAGTAGCCGAGCTGGTTGATGCGGCGGATCGAGAGCTTGAGCGCTTCCGTGTTGAAGGTGTCGCCTTCGTTGAGGTAGACCTCGCGCCGGATCACCTTGTCGCGAGTGGTGGTGTTCCCGGTGAACGTGATCTTCCCGACGTAGTACTTCTTGTCCTCGTCCATGGTGAGGGTGACGTCCACGACCTTGCGCTTCGGGTCGGGCTTCCGCTCCGGACGCCCCGTCCACTGGAAGTAGCCCTGGGCGCCGTAGGCGTCACGCAGCTTGTCGAAGCCCTTCCGGATCTTCGATTCCTTGTAGACGTCGCCCGTCTGCAGCTTGAAGAGGGGCAGGACCAGCTCCGGCTTGAAGAGGGTCATCCCCTCGAACTTCACGTCCCCTATGCGGTACGGGTCGCCTTCGCTGACGGGGATCTCGAGCCGGATGCCCTTGGTCGGCTTCTTGCCCGTCTTGCCGTCGAGGTAGACGACCTTGGGCTCGCCTACGGACGCCGTCACGTAGCCGTGGTCGAGATAGAAGTCTTCCAGGCGCTTCTGGTCGCCCTCCGGCCCCGACCATTTCTCGGGCGCATACGTCTTCTTGCCGAGCAGCCAGCCCAGGCTCCAGAAGCCGCCGGGGTGGATGCTCTTCATGTGTCGCCGCAGCGCCGCGTCGGAGAAGACTTCGTTGCCCACGAAGTCGACTTGTTTGACCGTCGCCTTCGGGCCGTCGTCGATCACGAACGAGACCTGCAGGCCGGAGCCGCCTACGGGCTTGGCGTCGTGCTTCACCGTCGCGACGGGGCGTCCCTTCTCCGCGAGCATCTCCTTGAGGATGTGCTCGACGTGGCGGGCCTTGCCGAGGTCGTAGAAGGTGTCGATCTTGAGGGCGGCGTCCTTCTTCTTGAGCTCGTCCTCGATGGTGGTCTTGCTGAGGGCCTTGCTGCCGCGGAAGTCCACGATCTGGATCCGCTTCCGCTCGCTGACCACGAAGGTCACGACCTTGCCGCCGGCGGGCGTGTCCTGCACGTCGATGGAGAGGTCGTCGACGAAGCCGGTGTCCCAGAGGCGGCGAAAGTCCTCGCGCAGCCTCAGCTGGTCGTAGCGGTCCCCGGGCCTGGTCGAGATGTAGAAGCGGAGGGTCTCCGCGGAGAGGAACTGGTTGCGCGCGATCTCCACCCGCTCCACCACCGGCGCGGGGGCTTCGTCTTCAGGCTCCTGCCCGGATCCGCCCGCCGCCGCCCCCAGGACGAGCGCCCACACCAAGATGCCAACCCTGTTTCCGTCCCCCATGGCCTCCCGTTGGCGTGCTCCGCCCCACGCAACGGTAGGAATGATCGTTCGCCGCGCACGCGCAGGTGTTTAAGCGCGTGCAAAGAGAACGTTAATCTTCTGTGAAGCGCCGCCGGGGCGCCGCCATCCTCAGTAGCGCTGGATGGTGGCGCGGGTGCCGGCGTTGGGCGGAGCCAGGCGCAGCACGCCCTCGGGGGCCAGCGTCTGCTCGGACAGGCCCTCGTATCCCGGCTCGTAGCGCAAGGCGCGGAATATGAGGTAGCCCGTGCCCCCCGCGGTGTCGGTCACCGTGTACGACCAGACGGTCTGGCCGTCGGGCGTCACCTCGAGGAAGCGGCCGGCGGTGCCGACGGTGACGAGAGTGTTGCCGCTGGCCAGGCGCTGCGCGCCCGAGATGATCGGAGAGAACACGCTCTCCGGAGGCGTGGCCACGTATTGCCAGACCGGCCCCGACGGGCCGTAGCCGGTGGCCGGATCGTAGGGATAGGACCCGTCGGCGCTCGCGGGCGACTCCAGCTCCACGACGCGCGAGTAGGGCCGCGCGCCCGCATCGCCGTTGTCGAAGAGGAGGATGTGGCCGGCTCCCGGCAGCCCGCTGGCGATCCACTGCGCGTTGTGCTGCCCGTAGAGCTGTCGCGGCAGATCGGCGCGGCCGTAGGCCCCGGGATTGCCCCAGCGGTAGACGATGTCGCCGCCCTTGCCGAGGCGGCCGCCGGTGTGTCCGGCCGCCTGCTCGGTCGTCGTGCTGTGGTCGATGACCCAGAACTCGCTGAAGTTCCGGACGCTCAGCATGACCTGGTCGAGGGCGGCGTTGTAGAAGACCGCGTTCGCGTGGGTCCAATCCACGAGGTCGGTTCCGGGCGCCACGTACTTGGGATCCACGAGGCCCGGATGCTCGGCGGGGACGGCGCCGGGAGGAACGAGGTGATCCCAGGTCCGCCATTCCCAGACGACCTGGTCGTTCGCGGGGCTGACCTCGACGATCTTGTCGACCCAGAGCTCATCCCCCGCGGGCAAGGTGGCGGGGTCGCGCCCGGCCGCGATCGCCTCCGCGGACGAGCGCGCCTCCCAGGCCACCATCAGCACGTGGCCGTTCGTGGGCATGTAGAAGACGTCGTGGTGCTGTTGTCCCTGCCTGGTCGCGTAGTCGAAGCGCCAGGTGGGCTTGCCCGACCAGTCGAGCATCTCGACGCGGCCGCGTTGCTTCCCTGGAGCGCGGAGAACGGCCGCCCGTCGAGCGACGTCGCGCGGAGGAGGTTGCCGTCGGGGAGGAGGTACACCGAATAGCCGGGTGCGTTGTCCGTCGGCCATTCGTGCAGCTTCTGGCCGTCCAGGCTCATGAGGAACACGCTGGTCGAGGCCAGCGGCGAGAAGAGGATGACGGGCATCGTCGCGCCCATGGGGCTGCCGCCGCACGACCAGAGAATGGCCGCAAGCGCGATCACGGCGAGCGCGCGGCGGCCTCCCCACGCACGTCCCCGTTGGTCGATGTGCTTCCGCATACGGTCTCCGCTCCTACTCCCCTATCGAGCCTAGGACGACTCGGCGGCGGTGTGGGCCCGCCGGCGAACAATTCGTGGGCGGCCATCCATCCACCGTTTGTAAAGTCACAGAGATCGTGCCGACGGATCCGGTGCGCTTCATTAAGGAGACGTAAAAGAAGATGTGAATACTCGTGAACACGACGGCGACACGGCGCACCCGCGCGCGGGGCCAGGAGGCCGCGGGCGGCCCTACTGGGCGCGCGTCTCGGTGAGGAGGCGGTCGAGCTGCTGGCGCATCTCCGCCCGCGTGGCCGCCCAGTCGAGGCGGTGCGCGAGGTTCACGGTCTCCGTGGGGTCGGTAGCGAGGTCGTAGAGCTCGTCCTCGCCCGGCAGCGCCGGATAGGTCACGTATTTGCGCGTCTGCGTCCGGACGGCGCGGATGTCGGGCACGACGGGGAACGGCGCTTCCGTGTCGTATTCGTACAGGAACGAGTCCCGCAGCGCGTACGACTCCCCGCGGAGGAGGCGCGCGAGCGACTTGCCCTGCATGCCGCCGGGTACGGTGACGCCCGCCAGGTCGAGGATGGTCGGGGCGAGGTCCAGGTTCAGGGCCATGGTGGCCAGGCGGCGGACACTCACGTCCGGCCCCGCCACGACCAGCGGCACCCGCAGCGATTCTTCGTAGGCGAGGCGCTTGTCGCCCAGGCGGTGCTCGCCCAGGAAGAGTCCGTTGTCGCTCAAGAACACGACGTAGGTGCTGCGCGTCAGGTCCTGGCTGGCCAGGGCCCCCATCACCTGGCCCACGCTCTCGTCCACGGCCAGGAGCGAGCGCAGGTAGTCGAGGCGGCCCTCATCGTGCGGCGGCCAGGGCCAGGGTGGGAGGGACGCCGGCTGCGGGTCCGGGCAGCGCACGAAAGCCGTCGGCCCTCCACCGCACCGCGCGTAGCGCCGCTGCCAGGCGGGCTTGTCCTCATAGGGGTCTTCGAAGGAGGCGGGCTCGGGCAAGGAGACGTCGGCGAATGCGCCCGCGTGACGGGGCGCCGGCTCCGCCGGCTCGTGCGGCGCCTTGTGGCCGAGGATCAGCACGAACGGCTTGGCGTGCGGCCGCCGGATCCAGCTCACCGCGTATTCCGTGAGGAGGTCAGTGATGTACCCGGTGCGCTTGAGCGACTTCCCGTTCTCGTTCAGCACGGGGTCGACGTACACGCCCTGGCCCCGGAAGCTCAGCCAGTAGTCGAAGCCCGGCCGCGGCATGTCCGTGCTCGCGTTCATGTGCCACTTGCCCACGTACGCGGTCTCGTAGCCCGATGCACGCAGGATCTGGGGATAGGTCTCGATGTCCGGGGAGATGTCGGTGCTCTCGTTGCCGGGCACGCCGTGCGCGTGCGCGTAGAGGCCGGAGAGAAGCGTGGCCCGGCTGGGCGAGCACAGGGATGTCGTGACCATCGCGCGCTCGAAGAAGGCGGCGCGCGTGGAGAGCGCTTCGAGGTTGGGCAGGTTCAGGAACGGGAACCGCTTGCCCGGCCCGAAGAGGCCGTACGCCATGTCGTCCGCGATGATGACGACGAAGTTGGGCTTGCCGCGGCCGTCGGAGGGGGACGTGGTCGGGCTCGACGCGTGGCCGCCGCATGCGGCCAGGCCGACGAGAACGGACACCGCGGCCCAGCCCGGTGCCCCGCCTGGCTGCCGCATGGATACCGTAAGTATCGACGATTTCGCTCAGGGATGCGGCGGGCGGCCGAACCCCCCGGGGCCGGGACCCTTCTGCTGGGCGCGGACTTGATCCAGCTTCGCGGCCTGCTCCGGAGTGAGGATCGCCTTCATCTCCTCGAAGGCGGCCTTGTGGGCCGCGCGCAGCTTGTTGTCCGCCGCCTTCATGGCCAGCGCCGCCTGTCCGATGGCCGCCGCATCGGCGTTGTCGGCGTCGAGGGCGGCCTGGAAGGCGTCGTGGGCCTGGCGCGCGCTCTCCATCAGCGGCCGCAGCGTCTCGCGCTGCTTCGTGCGAAGGGCCTCGAGCTGCGCCTTCTGTTCGTCGCTCAGTCCGAGCTCTTCGGCAAAACGCGGCCCGATGCCTGGGCCACCGCCACCGGGGCCGCCGGGCCGTCCGGGACCGAACTCGTGGCCGCGCGGCGAGGCAGGTGGATCCTGTGCCTGGGCGAGCCCCGCCCAGGGCCACGCCGCCACGGCCGCGGCCGCCACCGTCATCAACAAGCTCTTCCTACTCATCGATTGGTCTCCGCTCCTGGAAATCCCACGTCACCCCACGAACTTGTAGCCGAGGCCGTGCACGGTGAGGATGTATTGCGGCCGCCGCGGGTTCGGCTCGATCTTCCGGCGCAGCCAGGCCACGTGAACGTCGACGGTGCGCGTCGTCGGCATGGCGTCGTAGCCCCAGACCTCGTTGAGCAGCTCGTCGCGTGAAAGCGTGGCCCCGCGCTGCTTGATGAGGTACCGCAGGAGCTGGAACTCCTTGGCGGAGACCGTGACCGCCGCCCCCGCGCGCATGACCTCGGCCTTCCGGAAGTCCACGTCGATCTCGCCGAAGTGATACCCCTCGGTGGCCTCGCGGGCCGGGGGCGGCTCGCGGCGCAGGCGCGCCTCCACCCGGGCCAGGAGCTCGGACATCGCGAAGGGCTTGACCAGGTAGTCGTCGGCCCCGAGCTTGAGCCCGAGCACGCGGTCCTCGACCTGGCCGCGCGCGGTCAGCATGAGGACGGGCGTCTCGATCCCGCCCTTGCGAAGGTCGCGGCAGACGTCGAAGCCGCTGCGGTCCGGGAGCATCACGTCCAGCACGACGAGGTCGAAGGGCTCGCTCGACGCGCGCCGCAGTCCCGTCTCGCCGTCGGCCGCCTGCTCGACGAGGTGGCCTTCGCTGGCCAGTCGCCCGCTCAGGGTGAGCCGGAGTCCCGGCTCATCCTCAACGAGCAGGATCCGCTTGCGCACGATTCTCCTCCACCGCGGCCGCCCGCTGCGCTTCCGCGGTGGCCGCGGGCAACACCAGCGAGAAGGCGCTCCCCGCCCCCGGGGTGCTCACGACTTCGACCGTCCCTCCGTGCGCGTCCATGATGCGCTGCACCAGGCTGAGCCCGAGCCCGCTGCCCGACACGCCGGCGGCGAGGGCCTGACGCCCTCGATAGAAAGCCTGGAAGATCCGGCTCTCCTCGCCGCTCGGGATGCCGGGTCCGCGGTCGCGGACGGTGAGGCGCACGGCCTCGGCCCGGCCTGCCCGCGTCGCTTCCGCGGAAACGCCGATCCAACGGCCGGCGGCGGCGTGGCGAGCGGAATTCTGGATGAGGTTCTGCAGGGCGCGGCGCAGGGCGGCCCGGTCGCCGACCACGGCCGGGAGATTCGGCGCGACATGCCGCTCGACCTCGATGCGCGCTTCCGCGATCGTCCCCGCGCAGGTCTTGAGCGCTTCGTCCACGAGACCCGCGACCGCGATCGGCTCGCGCACGCCCTGCCGCTCGCGGGAGTCGATCCCCGCGAACTCGAGCACCTGCTCGATCATCTCGGCCAGGCGCCGCCCCTCGTCCCGGATGGTCGTCCCATAGACCCGCACCTCGGCCGGATCGCGGACGAGGCCGTCGGCCAGGTTCTCCCCCGCCGAGACCACGACCGCGACCGGCGTGCGCAGCTCGTGGGATACGCCGGCCACGAACTCCACGTGCTGCGCGGCCAGGCGCCGCGCGCGCTGGCTGGAGAGAGCCACCATGGCCGCGCTGGCCCCCAGCAGGAGCAGGGTGCCGAAGCTGATGGCCAGGTTGCGGCGGCGCGTGTGCGCGACGACCTGCTCGAGCGAGCCCGCGCGGTGGGTGACGCCGACTTCCCAGAACCCGCGGTCCCCCATCGGCGGCCGGAACGTTGCCCGCCGCGTGTCGCGCGGCGGACGGCGCGCGAAGAACGCGGGAATGGAAGGATCGCCGGTCCGGAAGAAGCCGCTGTCGAGCTGGTCGAAGCGCACGTCGAGGAGCCCCGCGGTGGCATCCGGGGTGGGGTGCAGCGGATCGGCGGGATCGGAACGGTAGACGACCGTCCGCGGCTCGCGGCGCGTGGTCACGACCACGCAATAGTCGAAGTCGCCCCCGCTCGCGAAGTAGCGGCCGGCGAGCGCGGGAAGAAGGTCCGCTTCGATGTAGCCACGGTCGAGCTGCACGATCGTGAAGCCCGCGCTGCGCGCGCGCACGAAGCCGGCGCGCTCGCCGAAACCGCCGCGCTCACCGAAGCCGCCGCGCTCGGGGGAGGGACGCCCTCCGATCGCGCCTTCTCCCGGACCGCGGTCGGCCGGGGCCGCGGACAGCGGACCGAAGATGGGCGAGACGATGGCGGGCACTTCGTCCTCCACCATGCCGAAGGGGCCGCGCGGGCCGACGCCCCGCTCCGGCCGGCCTCCGCCGGGCTCGATGCCTTCGAGCCGCGCGCGCAGACTGGAGAAGGCCGCCGGCCACTCCGACGCGACGAACGCGCGCTCCGTCTTGTCGAACCGTCGCAAGACGGGCTTCCCGTTCTCGGGCGCGAACACGTAGATCGCGGCCACCAGGCCGGGATGCTCGCTGCGCGCCGCCCAGCGCTCGAACCGCGCCGCGTAGCGCTCCCCGCCATCCGTCCCGAGCATGTCCTCGTCGACCAGGAGCATCGCGAACGCGCGCGTGACCTCACGGTCGAAGTCCTGCGCGAGCTGCTCGGCGCGCGTGTGCGCGCCCGCCTGCAATCGCGTGCGTTCGGCTTCGCCGACCTGGCCGACCCAGCGGTATTGCAGCGTCGCGAGCAGCACGAGGGCGACGAGGAGGCCGGCCACGGCCACGATGACGGAGAGGCGAGGCGCACGTGCGTGCTCGAACATCGACATCGGCGACACTAACATGCCGAAAAACGAAAGCCCTTACGAATAGTGGGTTTTTTACCTTCTTAACAAAGACTTTGCCGCGCCCTTACACGCGAGGCGCCGCGACCCGGTGACGCGTCTCCGCGTAGTGACGTCCGTGTCCCGGACGGGGGACGTACGCGTCGCGCACGCTCCGCTAAGTTCGCCAAGCGTCGCGACCGCAACCGTCGGTACGAGCCTTGCAAGCCTCACGCCGGCGTTGATCAAGGAGCCCACGTCCTCATGACCGAACAGACGCGTCGCGAGTTTTGCGCCCAGGCTTGCCAATTCGCTTCCGCCGCCGCGGTGGGAACGCTGCTCCAGGCTTGCGGAGGCGGCGGAGGCAGCGTGACGGGCGGCTCGCTCCCTCCGGACGTGCCCGCGCTCACCACCGTGAGCGCGGCGGCGGCCAGCGGTGGAGCGACCTTGAACATCGACGCCGGCTCGCCCCTGGCGTCGGTCGGGAGTGCCGCTCTCGTGCAGAGTCCGAACGGTCTCATCCTCGTCGCCCACACGGCGGCCGACACCTTCACGGCCGTCACCGCCACCTGCACGCACGAGAGCTGCACGATCACCGGGTTCAACGGGCAGGCGTTCGTGTGCCCCTGCCATGGATCGCGGTTCAGCACGAACGGAGCCGTCCAGAACGGCCCCGCCACCCGCAATCTGCGGTCGTTCGCGACGCGCTTCGCCGGCAACGTCCTCACGATCTCCGCCTGAGCGCCCGATGACCTGGATCGCGGTGACGCGCCTCTACCGGCCGATCGCGCCCGCCTGGGCCCTGCTGGCGCTGCTGTCGCCCGCCGTCGACGGATCGGCCGCGGAGGTCCCTTCGTACCGCGTCTCGCGCGGCGAGGTCCGCATCGTCTGCCCGCTCACCGTCGGAGGCATGTTCGAGACGAAGACCACGTCGATCTCGGGAACGGTGGGCGTGGGGGACGGGACGCCGGCCGTCCTGAGCGGCGAGCTGAGCGTGGATCTGTCCACCCTCGACACCGGCATCGAGCTCCGGAACACGCACCTTCGCGAGAAGTACCTGGAGATCGGCAGGGGCGCGGAGTTCGCGACTGCGGTACTCTCCGGCGTGCGCTTGGACAAGGGAGGAACGTCGAGTTTCCGGGGACAGACGGCTTTCACGGGGATGCTCCTCCTTCATGGTGTCCGGCGGCCGGTGGCCGGGCAGGCGGATATCCGATCGGAGGGAAATGACGTGCGCGTCCTGGCCAGCTTCCCGTTGCACGTCGACGACTACGGTATCGCGGCGCCCCGCTACCTGGGAGTCGGGGTCAAGAACGAGGTGCAGGTGAAGATCTCGCTGCTGGTGACGCCCGCGCCCGCCGGCGCGGAAGGGGCGCGATGAAGGGACGTCTCGCCATCCTCGCCGGCGCGGCGCTCCTGGCCGCGGCCCCACCCGGCCACGCCGAGCCCATCTTCCTCGCCCGCCAGTACGCCCGCTGCACGACCTGCCATTTCTCGCCGACGGGTGGCGGCCTGCTCACGCCCTACGGCCGCTCCCTCACCCGCGAGGAGCTCTCCACGATGGGGCGCGGGCACTCCACGGCTCCGGCGGCGGACGCCAGTGGCGAGCAGGCCTTCCTGTTCGGCCTGCTCGGCAATCGTCTCGGCAAGCTGAGCCTCGGCATCGACGTCCGCCCGGGGCGGCTCGAGGTGGCCTTTCCCGGCGGCAACGACAACCGGAATCTCCTCATGAACGCCGAGATCACCGCCGCCTTCCGGGCCCGCGGCTGGACGGTCTACGGCGAGCTGGGGCGCCAGCCCCAGCGCGACGAAGAGGCGCGGGTCGATTCGTTCGAGCACTGGGTCGGGTACGAGTCGCAGAAGGGGCTCGGCTTCCGGGTCGGGCGCTTCCTCCCCGCCTACGGCATCCGCTTCTCCGATCACACCGCGTTCAACCGCAAGCCGCTCGGCCTCGACACGTTCGACCAGGTGTACGGCCTCGAGCTCAGCCACACCGGCGAACGGCATCTCATCCAGCTCACGGCCTCGCCCGGGCGCGCGGACTCGATCATCGACAACGACGGGACACGGGCCTTCGTGGGGGCCGCGCGCGTCCAGTTCGATCTCTCCACGCGGACGGTGCTCGTGGCGTCGGGACTCTTCCACGGCGAGTCGGACGTCAACCCCAGCGACGGGTCGGCGGGCCTCGCCTTCGGGTTCTCGCCCCTACGCCGCCTCACGATCTGGACCGAAGGCGACGCCCAGTTCCAGCAGGGCAGCTCCGGCGCCCCTTCGTACGTGCTCGTCAACGAGACGAGCTTCGAAGTCTTCCGCGGGATCTGGCTCAAGGTCTCACCGCAGCTCCGCACGTCCCTCGGCGATACCTCCGGCGGCACCTTCCGATGGGCCTTCGAGCTGAACCTCCTGCCGCGGACCCACTGGAACGTGGACCTCTCGCACTACCGGGACAAGGGCCGCAGCAACGACGTCGTGGTCAAGACGACGCTGCTGCAGCTCCACCTCTACCTCTAGCCCGTCACGGGCTCTCCGCCGCGTCGTAGACCCGGCGCACGTCCACCGCGCCGCCCCAGTGCGGCTCGAAGTGTGCGGTCACGAAGAGCCGCCGCCCGTCCGGCGACAAGGCGAACGTCTCACGCAGCTGCGGGCCACCGGGGGGGATCGTCTCCGTCACCAGCTCGTCCCCGCGCCATTGCGTCTTCACCTCTCCCTCGTCCGTGTTCACGGTGCGCCCGTCCGTATAGAAGTGGCGGATCTGGCCGCTGTCGTCGCCGACGAGGAACGCGCCGTCCTCCTGCTTGATCGTGAGCGTCTCCGGCGGCTCGTCGAGGAGGCGTATCGTCGCGCGCATGGCGTCGTCCGTCCCCGCGGAGGTGGCCTCGCCGCCGCTGCCCGTTCCACGGCCATGCCGGCCGCCGCCGTAGCCCCGATGTCCACCCATGCCGCCGCCGTAACCTCCGCGTCCGCCGCCACCGCCGCCCTGCTCACCGCCGTGCGCCTGGCGCATCTTGTCGCGGAGTTTCTCGCTCTCGGCCGCATTGAGCTTCCAGGTGGTGGAGAACTTCCGCCGGTCGACGGCGGCCCCGGAGCTCGCGGGCGCCCCCTGGGCGAAGGCGTGCGAGTCCCCCAGCGCAAGCACGCTCGCCGCCGCGCCCATCGCACCCACGATGACGATCCATCTCATCTGAACCTCCCTCGTCTCGCTGCCGGACGACCGGTCCGCCCTGTGAGGCATCTTCGCAATCGCGGGCCGGCCAAGGGTTAAGGGCGGGAAAAGTCTTCGTGAGGGATGTAAAGAGACGTTTCTTTACGAGCGTTTAACGCGCATCCGGACCGGAACGGGTGCATCATCTGAGTCGCCATGGGACGCGGGCTGGTCATGCTGGACCTCGAGGACCCGCCTCCGCCATCCGCTCGGGACGAAACCGACACCGGCCCGGGGCCGATCAGCGGGCCCGTCGCGACGCCGCGGGCACGGCCGGGGGGAATGGCCGTCTCCGCGATCCTGCATGTCCTGATCATCGCGATGGTCGTACAGGTCGCGGTCGTGCACGCGCCGGAAGCGCCGAAGCCTGCGGCCGCGCGTGCCCCAAACGCGAACGCCGTCTTCATGCCGCCTCCCGCCCAGGTCCGCAAGATGCTGGGCCTGCGTCCGCTCCCCGCACCCCGGCCCACGCCTCCCCCACCCGGAGCCAAGGACCGCATCAGCCTGGGTGCGCCCGCGCCGATGCGGTCGCCCGAGCCGCTCCTTCTGCATCGCGACGACGACCTCACGAAGATCGCCAAGGGCCGGCCAGACGCGTCCCAGACCGCGGGCGCGCCGATGCCGGAGCCCAAGCCGCCCACGCCCAGTGCCCGCTCGGCGGGCGCGCTCCTTGCCGACGAAGGGCGGCTCTCGCAAGTGCCGCTGACCGCCGGACGTCCGGGTCCGATCCATGCGTCGCTGCAAAGGTTCGAAAAGAGCGGCATCGGCGATCCGGGCCCGCTGGGCGCCGTCACCGGCACCGGCGGACAGATGGGCCCGCTCTTCTTCGATCCGCAGGGCGCGGACTTCACGGAGTGGGTCCAGCGGTTCAAGAACGAGGTCTACCGGAACTGGATCTTGCCGCCTTCCGCCACGCTCGGGATCGGGGGGGGTGAGGTCGACTTCGAGTTCGTCGTCGACCGCAATGGGAGGATGACGGACGTGCGGATGCTGGAATCGTGCGGCACCGGATCCCTCGATCGCGCCGCCCGCAACGCGCTCGTGGCCAGCCTGCTCCTGCCGCTGCCCGCGGACTTCGCCCCCCAGACGGTCACGATGAAGGTCGGGTTCGTGTACGGCATGCGCGGGCCCGACAGCGCACGCGGCGGCCGCTAGAAGAGGGCCCTCAGCGCCGCCGGCGCCGCCGGCGGAATCCGCCGCCGTCGCGCTCCCGCTCCCGTGGGGGCGGAGGCGTCAGCACCTCTTCCGCCTCCTCGGCGGGGGGGGGCTGGAAGTGTTCGCGGAGCAGGGTCGCGAGGATGCGCTCGCGGTGCTCGTGCTCGACGATGCGCCGGGCCACCGGCCCGAACTCCGCGAAATCCTCGAGGGGCAGGCCGAGGCCTTCCGCCGCCAGGCGCGTCACGATGCGCTCCACCTTGCGCGCCTGGACCTCGTCGTCCGACGGCACCGTCAGCTCCGTGACCTCGACGTGGTACCGCTTCACGAGCCGGTTGAAGTTCATGAGGTCGTGGGCGGAGACGAGGCTGATGGCGCGCCCGCTCTTGCCGACGCGGCCCGTGCGGCCGGCGCGGTGGATGTACTGCTCGGGAGAGTCCGGGGTCGAGAAGATGAAGACGTGGGACAAGTCCTCGATGTCGATGCCGCGCGAAGCCACGTCCGTCGTCACGAGGTGGCGGATCTCGCCCGTGCGGAAGCTGCCCATCACCTTCTCGCGCTTCTTCTGCGGGAGGTCGGAGGAGAGCATGGCCGCGGGCAGGCCCTTGCCGAGCAGGAACGTCGCGACCTGCCGGACCTCTTCCTTGGTGTTGCAGAAGATCATCGAGGACGCCGGGTTCTCGTATTCGATGAGCTTGTAGATCGTCCCTTCCTTGTGCATTTTCGGGGTCAGGACGTAGAGGTGGTCGACCTCCTTGACGTAGATCTGGTCCTCGGAGAGCAGCACCCACTCCGGGTCGGTGAGGTAGTGATAGATGAGCCCCTTGATGCCCAGGGGGATGGTGGCCGAGAACAGGAGGCTCTGCCGCTGCGCGGGCATGTACTCCATGATCTGGCCCATCTCGACCGCGAAGCCCATGTCGAGCATGCGGTCCGCCTCGTCGAGGACGAGCAGCTTCACCTGGTCGAAGCGCAGCGTCTTGCGCCGCAGGTGGTCGAGCACACGGCCCGGGGTGCCCACGATGACGTGGGCACCGGCCCGGATGCCTTCGAGCTGGCGGTCCATCGAGTCGCCGCCGTAGATGGTCTCGATGCGGACACCCTTGGCCTTGCCGATCTGGGTCAGCTCTTCCGCGACCTGGATGGCGAGCTCGCGGGTGGGAGCCAGGGCCACCGCCTGCACGGCGGCGATCCCGGGGTCCACTTTCTCGATCATCGGGATCCCGAAGGCGGCGGTCTTGCCCGTGCCCGTTCGGGACTGCACGACCAGGTCCTTGCCGGCCTGTGCGCGCGGGATCGTCTCGAACTGGACGTCGGTCGGGCCCTTGTAGCCCATCGCGTCCAGGCTGGCCAGGGTCTCGGCGGAGAGGTTGAGGGAGTCGAAGTTACGGGAGGACGTGGTCGTCAAATCCATGAAACCCCATTATCGGCCGGGGGGTGTCAGAAGTCACTTTCCCTTGGCTCGGCATTTCGTATATTCTCCAACCATGTTTCAACTCGGCCTCCGGTTCAAGGAGGAGAGTCTGGCAATGAAGCCAGGGCCAATGGAACAGCCTGCGTCGGGGCATCACCGCATCGCCTGTGGCGAGCCCTGCGACGTGTCGCTCGCGTCCGACCGGCGCCAGGGCATGATCTGGAACGTCAGCGTCGTCGGCGTGTATTGCGTCCTTTCCACGCCGCTGCCCGCGGTCGGGGAATCAGCCCGCCTCACTTTCACGCTGCCCGGTGATCCCGCTCCCATCACCTGCCAGGTGCGCGTCCGCTGGCAGAACGCACCCTCGATCTTCAAGGGCTGCGGCCAGACCAAGCTGGCCCTGCCGCCCGGATGCGGCTTCGAGTTCACGGTCCTCGCGGCGAGCGACGCGGCACGCATCGCCGAGCGCGTGCACGCGACCGTGATCTCGGCGCGCTGACCCCACCCCGCCATCCCGCCCGGCCGCGAGCCCGTCTCCCCGTCGCGCTATAATCGTTCGTTTGGGAGGGTGTCCTTGGCCATCACCTGCGTCCGTTGCGGAAAGTCGGCGGAGCCTCCGGAATCGAGGCGGGTCGGCTTTCCGCGTGCCTTCAAGGAGCAGGTGCTGGGCCGTGTCTGCGCCGCCTGCTGGCAGGAGTGGGAAGGCATGGAGGTCAAGGTGATCAACGAGTACCGCCTGAACTTCATGGACCCCCAGCACCGAGAGATGCTGCAGAAAGCCTGCGCGGACTTCCTGCAAATCGCGGGATGAGCGCGGCGCGAGGGCAAGCAGGCAAGGGCAGCCCGACCGCAGAGCAAGGCGGCGCCGCGAAGCGGCGGCGCGTTGCGAGGGGGGTTTCAGGGGGGGACGCGAACGCCCATCGCGGTGTCGCGTGAGTGCCCCCCCTGACTTAGTAAGCAAGGAAAAAGCAGGTAGCAGACAGCGAGTAGCGAAGCGCAAGAAGCGAACAAACCAAACGTCATGATCCACGTCGAGCACCTCACCAAACATTACGGCGAGCGCGTCCTCTTCGAGGACGTGTCCTGGCACGTCAAGAAGCGGGACCGCATCGGGCTCAGCGGCCCCAACGGCGCGGGCAAGACCACTCTTCTGCGCATGCTCGCGGGGACGGAGGAGCCGGACGAAGGCTCCATCCGCATGGCGTCCGACACCACCATCGGCTACCTGCCCCAGGACGGGATCGTCCACCACGGCCGCACCGTCTACGACGAAGTCGTCCTGGCCTTCCAGGAGCTGCTCGCGCTCAAGGAAGAGCAGCACCGCATCGAAGACGCCCTGGCCGGGGCCAGCCACGACGACGGCGGTGATCACGAGAAGCTGCTCGTGCGCTACTCGGAGGTCCAGGACCGCTTCAAGCATCTCGGCGGCTACGAGATCGACGCGCGGGTAGCGGACGTCCTCAAGGGCCTGGGCTTCTCGCTCGCGGACCAGCAGCGGCGCACGGAGGAATTCTCCGGCGGCTGGCAGATGCGCATCGCGCTGGCCAAGCTCCTGCTCGCGCGCCCGAACCTCCTGCTCATGGACGAGCCGACCAACCACCTCGACCTCCCCGCCCGCAACTGGCTCGAGGAGTATCTCGAGGACTACCCGGGATCCGTGGTGCTCGTCTCGCACGACCGGTACTTCCTCGATGCCACCGTCAAGCGCATCACCCAGGTCGGCCTCAAGACCCTCACCGATTACCACGGCAACTACTCGAAGTACGTCGTCGAGCACGCCGCGGCCATGGAGCGCCTGCGCGAGTCGTACCGCCGCCAGAAGGAAGAGATCGACAAGGCCAGCGCCTTCATCAACAAGTTCCGCTACCAGGCCACCAAGGCCCGGCAGGTCCAGAGCCGCATCAAGGCCCTGGACAAGGTCGAGGTCATCGAGATCCCGCCGGAGCGCAAGAAGATCCACTTCCACTTCCCGGATGCGCCCAAGCCCGGCCGCGTGGTCATCGAGCTGAAGGGGCTGCGTCGCGCCTACGGGAACAACGTCGTCATCGACGGGCTCGACCTCATGATCGAGAAGGGCGACCGTGTCGCCCTCGTCGGGCCGAACGGCGCCGGCAAGTCGACGCTGATGCGGACGCTGGCCGGCGTGGACCATCCGGACGGCGGCGTGCGCCTCCTCGGCCACAACGTCGTCATCGACTACTTCGCGCAGGACCAGGCGGCGGTGCTCGGTGCGACCCGCACCGTGTACGAGGAGATGACCTCGGCCAGCTCGACGACGATGGTGCCGAGGATCCGCACCATCCTGGGCGGGTTCCTGTTCTCCGGGGACGACGTCTACAAGAAGGTGGGGGTCCTCTCCGGCGGCGAGCGCAACCGGCTGGCCCTGGCCAAGATGCTGCTCAACGCGAGCAACGTCCTCATCCTGGACGAACCGACGAACCACCTCGACCTCGACTCCAAGGAAGTGCTGCTCGAAGCGCTCGAGGACTACGGCGGCACCTTGATCTTCGTCTCCCACGACCGCTACTTCGTGGACAAGCTGGCCACGAAGGTGATCGAGGTCGGCGGGGGCCAGACGCTGGTCTACCCGGGCGGGTACGAAGACTTCGTCTACTGGAAGAAGCAGCGCGAGGCGGGACTGGCGGTGGCCCTGCCCACGGCTTCAACGCCGGCGCCCCACGTCAAGCACGACAAACACGACAAGCCGAAGGCGGCGCCCCGGCCCGCCGCTTCGACTCCGGCGCCGGCACCGTCCGCCAAGAAGGAGAACGCGAAGCCCGCGGCCTCCGCGCCCGCCAGCCCCAACGGCAAGGCGGGCTACGACCCGCTGGCGCCGCGCCTGCGCCCGCCCAATCCCGCCGATCGTCAGGCGCGCGAGCGTGAGGGCCGCAAGCTCAAGGCGCGCATCGCCGAGCTCGAGAAGAAGATCGCGGAGAAGGAGCAGGCGGTGCGCGACGTCGAGCACCTCATGGCCACGCCCGGCTTCTACGACGATCGCGCCCGCGCCGACGAGGCGGTGGCCAATCGGCAGCGGCTGCTCGACGAAGTCGCCGCACTCATGTCCGAATGGGAGGCCGTCCAGGCCGAGTTCGACGGGAAGGGCCTGGCCGTCTAGGATTCGGCGGTCTTGTGCACTGCCCCGTGTTGGACCGGGATCGCGATCACGGTCCTGATCGTCCCCATGCTGGCCCTGGTCCCGGGTCTCCTGGCCGCGGCCTCTGTCTCCTTCCTGACCCCCGACGAGAGGGCGGCCGCGGCGGGTGGCTTCGGCTTCGCGTTCCTGGGCCTCAGCGCGTTCATCGCCCATCTCACCGGCGCGAGTCCGCTCCTCGTCAACGGCGCCATCTGGACGGCGGGGGTCCTCGCCGGCCTGGCCGCGATCCTGGTCCGGCGGCCGCGCGAGCGCCCAGCCGTCTCGTGGTCACTCCTCGGCTTGTACGCTCTGTTCTACGTAGCCCTCATCGGCTTCCAGGGCCTGACCCCCGTCTACGCGGGCGGGAGCTGGTACGGCGACTGGTGGGAGCACTACGCGATCGCGCAGGTCTACCTCGGGACGGGGACCGGCTACGCGACCGTCTGGTTCGGCGACTACAACCTCGCGTCGCGCACGCCTCTCTTCAACCTCGCCGCCGCGTTTGCGCTCTCGGTCTTCGGCGACCGTTTCTGGGTCTACCAGGTCGCGGCCACGTTCCTGAACTCGCTGTTCCTCGTCCCTCTCTACCTGCTCGCCCGCTCGTTGTGCGGTCTCCGCGCCGCCCTCCTGTGCGCCGGGCTCGTCTTCTTCGACACCTGGCTCGTCCACCAAGGCACGTTCACGTGGACGAAGCTGTCGTGTGCCTACCTGCTGCTCCTGGCCCTCGGCTTCTCCATCCGATTCCGCGCCGCCGGCGACTCCCGGCTCCTGTACGCGAGCGCGCTGTGCGGCGCGCTCGCCTTCATGGCGCACCAGACGGCGGCCTACTACGTCGCGGCCCTGCTCGTCGATCCGTGGCTCTTCCGGCCGCGACCCCGGGTGTCCCGGCGGCAGCTGGCGGTGGTCGCGGCCATATTGGCCACCGTCATCGGACCGTGGTACGCGTGGGTGAGCGGGCTCTATGGAACGCTGGGCGCGGTGCAGGCGGCCCCCACGCTGAGCCTGGGCGAGCCGACGGTCCGGCGCGTCCTGCGCGGCGGAGCGCTGAACGCCGTCACTTCCATCCTGCCCGTCCCCTTCATCGATTTCCTCCGCGCCGGCCGCTTCACGTGGGAGCAAGCGCTCGATCCCGTCTTCCGCCTCTACTTCAACCCTCTGGCGGGGGCGCTGACCCTCTCCGTCGTCGCCGCCCTCGCCTGCGCGTGGTCAAGGCCGTCCGCCACGTTCGTGCGCGGCTTCCATCACCTGAAGGGCCCCTTCCTCGCGCTGGCCCTCGGAGCCTCCCTGCTCCTCGCGCTCGTGGTCGGGCAGCCTCGCTACGCGCGGGCGTGGTCGGGGCCGGGACCGTTCGTGTGGGCCTACGGGATCGCCCTCCTCGTCCTCGGAGCGTGGACCTTTTGGCGCCGCCCCGCCGACACGTCGATGCCCTACACGCGGCCCCTGACCGCGATCGTGTTCGCCCTCGCCGGATATGGAGGCGCGCTGCTTGTCCACCCCGGAGGCGATGTGAACGGCGTCGCCCAGGTCGCGATGGTCCCGTCGGTGCTCGTCGTCCTCGTCTACGCGATGGCGCGTGTCGCGACCCTGCCGCGATGGGGACAGGGCCTCGTGATGACAGGCGTGCTGGCGGAATTCGCGCTCACCTGGGTCCTGCTCGCGAACCTGATCACGGGGGCGCCTCCCTTCGACTCCGACACCAACCGCCGCCTCAAGAGCGACCACGAGCTGGTTTTCCTGTACGACGCCTCGGGTGGCCAGTGGATTCCGTTTGCGCTGATCGCGCTGGGGGGGCAGGTGGCGGGAGTGACGTGGCTGGTCAGAACCAGGACAACGAACAACAGCAACGACAACGACAATCGATCGACGCGGTTAACAGAATAGAGGTTGTGGCCGGGTCGGTCTGCCACCTTCGATTGGCTACAAACGTCCCGCGCGTCGCGACGCCCGCCAGGCCAGCCAGTCGCACAAGCTCGGCGCGAGAGCGGCCAACCAAACGATCGCTCGGGACGCCGCGTACGGATACACCTCTGGGCGCGGCCGCTGCGCGGCGCGCACTATTGCCTTCGCCACGGCCTGCGCTGACTGCTGCGGGCCCACGCCGCCCGCCTCGTCGTCCTTCCCGGATTCCCGCGCCGCCACTTCCCGAAACTCCGTCTCCGTCCCGATGGGATGCACCGTGCACGCGTGAACGCCGGTGCCACGCAGCTCGACGCGCAGGGCCTCGGTCAGGCTGATCTGCGCGGCCTTGGTGGCGGCGTAGGCACCGCCCGCGGGTAGCGCGCGGTGGCCCACGATCGACGACACGTTGACGATCACGCCCGCGCCCTGGCGGCGCATGATCGGAAGGGCGGCCTGGCAGCCGTAGACGGTGCCGAGGTAGTTCACGCGCATCAGGCGCTCGTAGGCCGCCGCCGGCGTCTCCTCGACCGTACCGCGCACGCCGTAGCCGGCGTTGTTGACGAGCACGTCGAGGCGGCCGAAGCGCTCGACGGTGGCCTGGATGAAACGCTGGACGTCCTCGGAGTCGCCGACGTCCGCCCTCTGGACGAGGATCTCCGCGCCCCACGCGCGTACCTCGGCCGCGAGAGCTTCGAGCCGATCCAGCCGCCGCGCGGCCGCGGCCAGGCGCGAGCCGGCGCGGCCGAAGGCCAGGACGCACTCGCGTCCGATGCCCGCGGAGGCGCCGGTCACCGCGACCACGGCGCCGCGGAGGTCGAGGGTCACTTCGCGGAGAGGACGGGGCTGCCGCGCCCCTTGCTGATGAACAGGCCGATGATGAGGAGGTCCGGGCCGGGCAGGGCCCGCAGGTCGAGCCGGCAGTGGAAGACGTAGCTGCTCCGCTCCTTCTCCGCGACGAAGCAGACCTCGACCGGCGCCTCGATGGCGAGCGGCTGCCCCTCCAGGCGCATCACCAGCGAGACCCGCGTCCCGGGCAGCAGCCCCTCGCGCGTGCGGAAGGTCAGCACGTCCGGGCGCAGCTCGACGAGCGTCGCGTCTTTCGGTAGAGGTGTGCTCAAACTCCCGCGAGGTCCTTGCCCGGACGCCGCGCGAGCTCGCGCAACACGTCGAGGGCCTGGTCGAGGATGGGATCCTCGATCTCATCGTATTGGATCGGCCCGTCTTCGGGGCCATCCTCGCTGGCGGTTCGCTTCCTGGGCTCGGCGGCCGCCGCCGCGCCCGGTGCATCCGCCTCCGTGTCCTCGGGGTCGCCCAGCGACGCCGCGAAGGCGCGCAAGGGATCGAGCTCCTCGAGCGCATTGCGGAACCGCCGGGCCACCAGCCCCGCCAGCGCGATGGAGACCTTCGCGAAGAGCTGCGGATCGGCCTGGGCCAGGGCCAGGAAGCCTTCCCGAGTCAGCCGGCGCACGCGGCAGGCGGTACCGGCGCGCACGTGATGAGTGCGGGGCTGTCCGTCCAGGAACCCGACCTCCCCCACCACTCCCCCCGGTCCCACGCGGCCGAGCACGAGGGTCTCGCCGAGGGTCTCGTCGATGATCTCGATCTCGCCGTCCTCGACGAGGAGCAGGCTGCGCGAGGGGCTGCCCTTGTGGAGGAGGAAATCCCCCGCGCCCGCCTCCGCGACTTCGGTCACCGCGATCAGGCGCGCCATCTCCTGGTCGTCGAGGTAGGCGACGAGCTCACCCGTCCGGGCTTCCGGCCACCAGACAGCGGACACTCACGCTCCTCTCTGCCGCGGCGGCGGGATGATAGCACGCAGCCCCGCGCGTCAGAGGCCGCGCGCGGCGAGCCAGGACGCGATGGCGGCTGCCACTTCGGACTCGACCTGCGCGGGCGCGCGGCCCGTCCGGCGCGGCACCGCGAACGAGTGATCGCCGTCTTCGATCGAATGGAGGGTGGCGCGGTCGCCGAGGCCGCCGAGCACGGAGGCCAGGAGGTCCGGGCGCGCGAAAGCGTCGCGCGTGCCCTGCACGAAGAGCATCGGGGCGATGATGGCGGGAAGGTGCCGGTCACGCAGGGTGTCGAAGCGGCCGGGCGGGTGGAGCGGATAGCCGAGGAAGACCAGGGCGTCCACGGGCAGGCCGGCGGCAACGGCCTGCGAAGCGATGCGCCCGCCCATCGACTTGCCGCCCAGGACCAGGCGGGATGCGCCCAGCGCGGCCCGCGCGTGCGTGGCCACGGCGGACACCGTGGCTTCGAGCACGGCCGGCTTGTCGGGAACACGCCGCCGCGCTTCCGTGTATGGGAAGTTGTGGAGGACCACGCGCCGGCCGCCTTCGGCGAGAGTCTTCGCGAGCCGGACGAGGAGGCCGGTCCGCCGGTCGCCGCCCGCGCCGTGGCCGAGAGCGAGGAGCGTCTTCCCTTCGCCGTGCACGGAAGCGCTGACCGCGCCATGTTCGGTCGGGATCTCGATGGTGTCCATGACGGCAGCATAGACCCGGGCGGGCTCCCGGCGCCGTGGGGTGATACACTCCCCGACTTCGAGCGGAGCGGAATGCCTCGCGTCCTGATCATGGCGTCCCCCGAGATGGTCTCGGAGCTGGGCAGCACGATCCTCTGGCGGTCCGACGTCGATCGTGTGTTCGCCGCCCCCGACTCCGAGCTCGACGAGATCCATGCCCACCATCCGGACCTCGTCATCCTCGCGGGAGAGGACACGGCCGCGGCCATCCGTACGTTGGGCGGCATCCGGGCCGACGGGCGGACGCGGGGCGCCTCCGTCGGCGTGGTCCGCCAGAGCGTCACCCTCGAGGAGGAGACCCAGCTCCGGAAAGCCGGCGCCAACGTCGTCTTCGGGGGCCAGGTCGTCCCCTATCTCTGGGACGCCTGGATCGAGGAGCTGCTGCACGTGCCCCGCCGGCGCGAGGCGCGCGTGTCCGTGAGCATCGCGGTGTGGTCCCACACCGCGCCCGGCAGCGACCCCGGCCGCGGCACCAGCCTCAACATCAGCGTGAAGGGGATGCTCCTGGAGACGGTGGAGCCGCTGGACATCGGCTCCAAGCTCGACCTCACCTTCACGCTCCCCGGCACCTCCGGCCCGGTGCGCGCGGTGGGCCAGGTCGTGCGCGAGGACGCGATCCACGACGCCGGGTCGCCCCGCCTCGGCATCGAGTTCCTGATCCTGCGCGACGGCGCGCGCGACCGCATCCGCACCTACGTCGAGGCCGGAGGGGGCCCCTAGATGTACGAGCCCTTCTACGGCTTTGCCGAGAAGCCGTTCAACCTCACGCCCGACCCGAAGTACCTCTACCTCTCGCACCGCCACACCGAGGCCTTCGCCCACCTCGAGTTCGGCCGCAAGGAGAAGGGCGGGTTCATCCTGGTCACGGGCGAGGTCGGGACGGGCAAGACGACGCTCGCGCGCTACTTCCTCTCGCGCCTCGACGCCCGCACCGCCACCGCATTCGTGCTCTACCCGGCCCTCACCGCGGCCGAGCTCCTGCGTACCATCCTCGAGGACCTTCACATCCCGGCCACGGGGACGTCGCTGAAGGACCACGTGGACGCGCTGCACCGCTTCCTCCTCCAGGCCCGCGCGGACGGCCGCGACGTCGTCCTCCTCATCGACGAGGCGCAGGACCTCTCGCCGGAAGTGCTCGAGCAGGTGCGCCTCATCTCGAACCTGGAGACGGACACGGAGAAGCTCATCCAGATCGTCCTCATGGGCCAGTCCGAGCTCCAGGACATGCTGGGCCGCCACGACCTGCGCCAGCTGGCCCAGCGCGTGACCGCGCGCTACCACCTGGCCGCGCTGAGCCGGCAGGAGACGGAGGACTACGTCCGCCACCGCCTGACCGTGGCCGGGGGGCAGGGGAAGGCCTCCTTCACCGCGGACGCGCTGACTGCCGTGCATCGCTTCTCGGAGGGCATCCCGCGCCTCATCAACCTCGTCTGTGATCGCGCCCTGCTGGCCGGCTACGTGGCCGGCGCGCGCGAGATCGACGCGGCCATGGTCCGCCGCGCCGCGGGCGAGGTCCTGGCCGCACGGCCCGCGCATCCCCGACGGCGGCAGGCGGCCCTCGCCGCGGGGGTGGCCGTGGTCGCATTCATGCCCGTCGTCTTGTGGCGGGCCCTGCCCGCACCCGACCGTCGCGCGATACCCGAGTCCGCGGCCGCGTCGCCGTTGGCGCCCACGCGGCCCTCGCCCACGTCCGCGAGCGTGCCCGTCGCCGTCGCTGCGGTCGCCCTCGCCCCGCCGGCGGCCGCGGACACGCTGGCGCCGATCCTCCTCGCGCTGCCGCACGAGGCGTCGATGCTGGACAGCGTCACCCGCATCCAGACCCTGTGGGGGACGCCGGATCTGGAGCGCACCACTCTGCGCACGCACATGGACCAGGTGCGGCGCCTCGACCTGCCGGTCGTGCTCGAGATGTTCCATCCCGCGCGCGCCGACACCTGTTACCTGGCGCTCCTCCACGTGGATGGCGAAGAAGCGGTCGTGGCCATCGGGAACGAGCCGCCCCGCCGCGTTCCCCTGGCCGAGGTGGACCGGCTCTGGACTCGGCAGGCGGTGTTCCTGTGGCGCGATTTCGACGCCCTGGCCGCCGCGGGCGATCCGGGCAAGACCGAAGCCTGGGCACGCGATCGGCTCGAGCGCCTGGGATACCTGCGTGATGCGAACCTGCCCGACGCGGTGACTCGTTTCCAGCGGGACGCCGACCTCGCCGCGGACGGACGCATCGGCGCGCGCACGATGATGACCCTGTACAGCCGCGGCTCCTATCCGCGCCCGCGCCTCGGAGGGACCTCGTGAGCCTGGTCCTGGAGGCGCTGAAGAAGCTGGACCGCGAGAAGGGGCGCGACGAGCGCGGGTTCGTCGTGATGGCGGCCGCGCCCTGGCCCACGAGAGCGGCCCGACGGTGGCCGGCGTGGGCGGCGCTGGGCGTCGCGACCGCGGGCGCGATGGTGGCCGTGTGGTCGGTGCGCACGCGACCGGCCGCGCCGCCACCTCCACCCGCCTCCGCCGCCGTGGCCACCGCCCCCGTCGTGGCGCGGCCCGATCCCGCGCCCGTGGTGGAGACACCCGCGCCGCCGACGCCCGTGACGAAGGTCGCCACGACACCCGCTCCCTCTGCCCCCGTCCGGCGCGAACGCGTGGACGCGAGTCCGTTGGCCGAGCCGACGCCCGCGACCCCTGCGACGCCCCCGCCACCCGCCTTCGTCCTCCAGGCCATCAGCGAGCGGAACGGGCAACCCATCGCGATCATCAACGACCACCTCGTCCGCGTGGGAGACGAGGTGGACGGCATGCGCGTGCTCGCCATCCGCCTCGACGAGGTCGACGTCGAGGTACGCGGCCGCCGCACCACCCTGCGTTTCTGACCGTGCCGCACCTCCGCGGACTGCGCCCGCAGGACCTCCGATCCCTCTGGCCGGACCTGCCCCTCGACGACCGCCTGGCCCGACGCATCCAGGCCCGACTCATCTGGCGTGACGCCGACGATCTCGAGGGGATACCGGGGCTCTCGCGCGTCGCCGCGCGCGAGGTCCTGCGGCGCGGGCGGACCACCCGGCTCGAAGTCGTGGAGCGCCAGCAGAGCCAGGTGGACCCTTTCGTCAAGTACCTCTTCCGCGCGGAGGACGGCCGCGTGTTCGAGGCCGTGCGCATCCCCCTCGAGCGTCCGCGCTGGAGCGTGTGCGTGTCGTCGCAAGTGGGATGCGCGCTCGGCTGCGTGTTCTGCGAGACGGGCCGGCTCGGCTTCACGCGCAACCTGGAGGCCTGGGAGATGGTGGAGCAGGTGCTCACCGTCCGCCGCGAAGGGCCGGAGCGGCCGGTCACGGGGGTCGTGTTCCAGGGCCAGGGCGAACCTTTCCAGAACTACGACAACGTCATCCGGGCGGCGGAGGTGCTGCGCGATCCCTGCGGCGCGCGCGTGCGCGGCGACCGCATCACGATCTCCACCGCGGGCGTCCTGCCCATGATCGAGCGCTACACGGATGAGGGGCATCCCTACCGGCTGATCCTGTCCCTCACTTCGGCCCTGCAGGAGAAGCGCGAGCGGCTGGTGCCGATCGGCCAGCGCTACGCCGTCACGGACCTCATGGCCGCCATGCGCCGGCACGCCGCCCGCCAGGGCGGCCCCGTGAACGTGGCCTGGGTCCTGATGGCGGGGGTCAACACGGGGGCCGAGGAAGCGCGCGCGCTCGCGCGTCTGCTGGACGGCGCGCCCGTGCGCGTGTCCGTCATCGACGTGAACGATCCAGAGGGGCGCTTCCGTCGCGCCTCCGATGTGGAGCGCGGAACCTTCCTGTCCGCGCTGGCCGCGGAAGGGCTGCCGTTCGTCCGGCGGTATTCGGGCGGCCCGGACATCCACGCCGCCTGCGGGATGCTGGCGGCGCGGCGCGCCTAGGATCTCAGCGGCCGGGGCGCTTCAGCGCCGCGGCACGGCCAGGGACTCCAGCACCCGCGCGCAGAAGTTCGCGATCGCGGCCTGCTCGTTCGCGGGCGTGTCGATCAGCGACGCCCGCTCCAGCGCGTAGCGCAGGAGCGTCACCTCGCGTCCGTCCAGGGTGATCCGCGCGCCCGCTCCCTCACGTGCGACTTCCATGCGTCCTCCTCATCTGAAGATGTCGAGGATCTTCTTCCCCACGCGGGAGAAGATCCCGTCCAGCGCGCGCCGCGCCTCCTGCTTGAGACTGCCCTGGTGGATCGGGCACAGCCGATGGGGGATGTCGTCGCCTTCCTTGAAGAACTCGACGTAGGTCGGGCAGCCGTCCACCGGGCGCAGGTAGGACACGCGGCAGAGCTCGACCTCGCGCAGCCCGGACGGGACCGGGAACTCGTCCGCGGGCAAGGCGCCCGCGACGCGGCGCATGAAGTCCGCCCAGATGGGCAAGGCGACGCGGGCTCCGAAAGCCTCCGACCCGATCGGCTCCGGCTGGTCGAAGCCGACCCACACCGCCGCCACGACGGACGTGGTGAACCCGACGAACCAGGCGTCCTTGAACTCGCTCGTGGTGCCCGTCTTGCCTCCGGCCGGCCCACGCACGCCCAGGCTCCGCGCGGACGACGCCGTCCCGACGTCCACGACGTCGCGGAGCATCGTGACGGTCTGGAAGGCGACGGCCTCGGGCAGGACGCGCTTGCGCCGGACCGCATTCTCGACCACGAGCCCGCCGCTCGCGTCGAGGACGCGCACGATCGCGCGCGGCGCGACGGCGAGCCCTCCGTTCGGGAAGGCCGCGTAGGCGGCGGCCAGCTCCATCGGGGTCACGAGCCCCGAGCCCAGGGCGAGGGACGGGACGTTGGGCTGGTCGCGCAGGCCGAGGTCGGAGGCCAGGGAGAGGACGGCCCCGCTGCCGATGCGGAGCTGCAGGGCGACCGCGGCCTGGTTGTTCGACTCCAGGAGCGCCTCGCGCAGCGTGGCCTCGTCGGGCGAGCCTTCTTCCGCGTTGCGGGGGCTCCACTCCTGCTTGCCGGGCGCGGTCACGGAGTGCAGGCTGTCGAGGACGGTGACGGGCGAGAGTCCGTGATCCAGCGCGGCGGCGTAGACGAACGGCTTGAACGCGGAGCCGGGCTGGCGGCGGCTGCGCACGGCCCGGTTGTAGGGCGACGCGTTGTAGTTCCGCCCGCCCACCATGGCCACGATGTCCCCCGTCTCCGGATCGAGGGCGACCAGGGCCGCCTGCAGCCCGCGGCCACCATCGTGGGCCTGTGGCTGCAGGCCGCGCTTGCCCAGGCGCGCCAGGCCCTCCTCCACCGCGCGCTCCGCCGCAAGCTGCACGGCGGGGAGGAACGTCGTGTGCACGTCCCAGTCCGGCGGGTCGTCGTCCCCCACCTCATCGCGGAACGCCTGGCGCAGATACTCCTTCGCGTACCCCGAGTGGGCGTCGGCCAGGTGGGGCGCGCTCGTCATGCGGACGCGTGCCGCGTTGGCTCCCTGCTCCGCGGCGGCGCTGATGAACCCCTCCTGGCGCATGCGGGCGAGCACGACCCGGCTGCGGGAGAGGGCCCCCTCCTCGTTCGACCAGGGGGAGAGCGCGGAAGGCGCGCGGATGAGGCCGGCCACGATCGCCGACTCGAGGAGACCGAGGTCCTTGGCCCGCTTGCCGTAGAGCTGCCGCGACATGGCCTCGACGCCGAAGGTCCCCGCGCTGAGGGCGACGCGGTTGAGGTACAGCTCGAGGATCTGGTCCTTGGTGAGCTGCTGCTCGATGAGCACGGCCAGGACCGCTTCCTTGGCCTTCCGCCAGATCGTGCGCTGGGTGGACAGGAAAAGCGTGCGCGCGAGCTGCTGCGTGATCGTGCTCCCGCCCTCCGCAATCGTTCTGCGGCGGATGTTGCGCGACACCGCGCGGCCGAAGCCGATGGGGTCGATGCCGCCGTGGCGGTAGAAGCGGTGGTCCTCGACCGCGATGACGGCCTCGCGCAGGACGGGCGCGACCTCCTCGAGGGGCACGTCCCGGCGGTGCTCGTCCAGGGCAAACCAGGATTTGCCGTCCGCCCCGTAGAACACCGTGTTCCCGACGCCGCGCGTGAGGCGATGAACGGCCCAGGCCTGCTTCGCCGTCCACCCGACGACGAGGGCCCCTCCGATCACCACGACGAACAGCGCCGTCCGCAGCGCGATGTCCGCCGCCCCCGCCCCGGGAGAGAGGAGGCTGGACCGTGCGGACTCGGCGAAGGTACGCACGGACGTCCGCGCCTCGGTGATCCACCCCATCCTTCGCTAGCGTAGCAGCGGAGCGGCGGACCACGTGACCTCGCCCCTCCGGAGCCGGTTGCCCCCGGGCGCGGGTTGGGATGTACTCGGGCCATGCCCAGCGTGAACGACGTCGCCACTCCGGCCGTCCTCATCGACGTGGACGTGCTCGAGCGCAACATCGCGCGCATGGCGGAGCGCGCGCGGGCGGCGGGCGTGGCCCTCCGCCCGCACGCCAAGACCCACAAGCTCCTCGAGGTCGGCCGCCGGCAGCTGGCGGCGGGCGCGCGCGGACTGTCCCTCGCGAAGACGTCGGAGGCGGAGGTCTTCGCGGCGGCGGGATTCGAAGACATCTTCGTCGCCTTCCCCGTGGTGGGCGCGGACAAGGGACGCCGGCTGCTGGCGCTGGCGGAGAAGATCCGCCTCGCCGTGGGGGTCGACTCCGTCGACGGCGCGCGCACGCTGGGCGACGTGTTCGCGGCCGCCGGCCGCCGCCTCGACGTCCGCCTGAAGATCGACAGCGGCCTCCATCGCGTCGGCGTCCTCCCCGAGCAGGCCCTCGGGGTGGCGCGTGCGATCGCGGAGCTGCCGGGCCTGCGTCTCACGGGCGTGTTCACGCACGCCGGCCATGCCTACGGTGAGACGCGACCGGAGGGCGTGGCGGCGGTGGCGCAGCACGAGGGGAAGACGGTAGCCGCGGTCGCGGAGGCGCTGCGGCGCGAAGGCCTGGAGATCGGAGAGGTCTCGGTCGGGTCGACCCCGACGGCGCGCGCGGCCATGACGGTGAAGGGCGTGACGGAGTGCCGTCCGGGCAACTACGTGTACTGCGACGCGTCCCAGGTGTCGCTCGGGACCTGCGCTCTCGAAGACTGCGCGATGACCGTGGTGGCCACGGTGGTGAGCGCGCCCGCGCCGGACCGCGCGGTCCTCGATGCCGGGAGCAAGACGTTGTCCACGGATCCGCTGCGGCCGCGCGGCGAGGGGCACGGCTGGGTGATCGGCCGCAAGGCGCGGCTCTCGAAGCTGAGCGAGGAGCACGGCGTCCTCGCCGTCGAGCCGGGCGAACGGTTCCGCGTCGGAGAGCGGGTGCGCGTCCTCCCCAACCACGCCTGCGTGGTGTCGAACCTGCACGACCGGGTGCTGGCCGTGCGCGGCGAGACCGTGGAAGCGGAGTGGAGGGTCGCCGCGCGCGGGCGCGTCGAGTGACGATGATCGAACGCTAGGGGCGGCCGCCGCCTAGCAGTCCCGCGGCTCTTTCTTGTCCTCGACGATTCCCTGCCTGATCCGCATGGTGCGGACCTTCTCCTCGAGGGCCTCCCAGGTCTTCTCGTCCTGGGCCAGCGCCTCGGCCAGCCATTCGCGGAAGCTCTTTTCGGGGATCTCTTCGGGCATGTCTTCCTCACGGAACCACGCGGGCGCCCGCTTCGGGGCCGCTGGAGAGCGGCCCAACCTGCTGCGGCCCAGGATGTCGTGATCCAGCAATCCAGTACGTCTTGCCTCTTCAACGGTTTGTGCGGACCGTCACCGAAGGTTACAGCTATTTACTTGACCAGTCATGTATTCAGGACTTAACGTTCGCCGCATGTCGCGGGTGCGCAGTGCGGTCCAGGAGGAGATCCAGCAGCGGCGGCCGTTCTCGTCGCCGGCCGAAGAGGCCGTGGTCGCCCTCGTCCGCACCGCCGACCTGTTGCGGCGCGCGCTCACCCACGTCGTCGAGCCCCGGGGCATTACGCTGCAGCAGTACAACGTGCTGCGCATCCTGCGCGGCGCGGGCACGGAAGGCCTGCCCACGCTCGAGATCGCCGGCCGCATGATCGAGCAGGCTCCCGGCGTCACCCGCCTCCTCGATCGGCTGCAGGCGAAAGCGCTCGTGCGCCGCCAGAGATCGGCCGAGGACCGCCGTCAGATCCGTTGCTGGATCACGCCCGCCGGCCTCGATCTGCTGCAGCGGCTGGAAGCGGCGATGCAGGAGGGCGGGCGCACGTTCATGGCTGCGTTGAGCCCCGCCGATCTCGCCACGTTCGTCCGCCTGCTCGACGCCCTCCGCGCGGGCACGTCCGCCCTGCCTGGACCATCCACCGACGTCCCCGCCACCCGGACGAGCCGCGCGCCCGTCCCGCAAACAAGGAGATGAACATGATCCGCAAGCTGTCCCTCACCGCCGCCGCGGCCGTGCTCGCGGCTTCCCCCGTCCTCGCCGACACCTACGTGATCGACAAGTCGCACTCGGAAGCGAGCTTCCAGGTCCGCCACCTGATGAGCAAGGTGCGCGGAAACTTCAATGACTACGCGGGCACGATCAGCGTGGATCCGGCCAAGCCCGAGAGCGCGAGCGTCGAGTTCACGATCAAGTCGGCCAGCATCGACACGTCCAACGAGAACCGGGACAAGGACCTGCGCGGACCGAACTTCTTCGACGTCGAGAAGTTCCCCGAGCTCACGTTCAAGAGCACCAAGGTCAAGGCCACGGGCAAGGACAAGTACGACGTGACGGGCACCCTCACCATCCACGGCGTGGCCAAGGAAGTGACGCTGCCCGTGCAGTTCCTCGGCTTCGCCAAGGATCCCTGGGGCAACGACCGGGCAGGCTTCTCCATCGACACCACCATCAACCGCAAGGACTACGGAATCGTCTGGAACAAGACGCTCGACAGCGGCGGCGCCCTGCTCGGCGACGAGGTGTGGGTGTCGATCAACCTCGAGACGACGAAGAAGAAGGAAACAGCCGCGAACTAGGGCTGACAAGTCCAGCTTTTATCTCAGGGGGGGAATTCACGCCCGACTCGGACGGCGTGAACTCCCCCCCCC
>Ga0207428_10000249_pt1 | contig 73253 bp, 76 predicted proteins | sample RhiMethybrSRZTD1_FD_187600 | JGI IMG/M metagenome (GOLD analysis project Ga0207428, IMG submission 187600) | Populus rhizosphere microbial communities from Tennessee, USA - Rhizosphere MetaG P. TD hybrid SRZTD1 (SPAdes) (version 3) | ecosystem: Host-associated > Plants > Roots > Rhizosphere >... | reverse complement strand
ACATTGCGCTGCTGCAGCCAGTCAATGATCAAAAAGACGCCGAGAAGGCCTGCAATGCACACGGCCACCAACGACAGCGTCGGCAGATCCAGGCTCGATTGCAGATTAACCGTCAGCAGCATATCGACTCCCGCATGCGGCCTGCGTGTGAATGCCAAACCGCGGCTGGCAAAATACCGCTGAGGGAGTAGAAATCCGTTGCGGAAATCACGTGGCTTCGATGAAAGACTTCCTCGAATTGTAATGAATTACGGCATTCGGAATTGATGTGGGCCTGCTTTTGACAGGCCAAATATCGCGCTTCCTGAGGTAAACAGGCTCGCTAAAATTCTAACGATCGGGATTCGAAAGCAAAAAGGCGCGCCGTGGGCGCGCCTTTTCATAACATTTCGCTCGGCTAGCGCTTCGAGAACTGGAAGGAACGCCGCGCTTTTGCCCGCCCGTATTTCTTGCGTTCGACCACGCGAGAATCGCGGGTGAGAAATCCGCCGCGCTTGAGCGCGCCGCGCAGTTCAGGTTCGAAATAGGTCAACGCCTTGGCCAGCCCGTGACGGACTGCGCCGGCCTGGCCGGACAGGCCGCCTCCCGACACGGTGCAGGTGACGTCGTATTGCCCGCTGCGATTGGCGGCGATCAGCGGCTGTTGAATAAGCATCCGCAGCACCGGCCTTGCGAAAAATGTTTCCACGGCCTTCGTATTAATGAGGACCTTTCCAGAACCGGGCTTTATCCAAACCCGTGCCACGGCGTTTTTGCGCTTGCCGGTCGCGTAGGCGCGTCCCTGCGCATCGACCTTTTTTTCGTATTTTGGCGCTTCCGGCGCGGCCGGTTTGAGACTGGCCAGTCCTTCCAATGATTGCATGGTCTCGGCCAAGTTATGCACTCCTCACGTTCTTGCGGTTCATGCCAGCGACGTCGAGTTTCTCGGGCTTTTGCGCTTCGTGCGGATGATCAGGCCCCGGATAGACGCGCAGGTTGCCCAGTTGAACCCGGCCAAGCGGCCCGCGCGGCAGCATGCGTTCAACCGCCTTCTCGACCACGCGTTCCGGGAAACGGCCCTCCAGGATGGCTTTTGCCGTTCGTTCCTTGATGCCGCCGATGAAGCCGGTGTGATGGTGATAGACTTTCTTTTCGCGCTTGCGCCCGGTCAAAATCGCTTTGGCCGCATTGACGACGATGACATTGTCGCCGTCGTCGACATGCGGCGTATACGATACCTTGTGCTTCCCGCGCAGGCGCAACGCCACAATCGAGGCAAGCCGGCCAACGACAAGCCCGGTGGCGTCGATCGTCACCCATTTCTTTTCAATATCGGCAGGCTTGGCCGAATACGTCTTCATGATGTTGTCCTTGAGAACCTGGCGCCCCGAGCGCTTAAAACGTCAGCTTTCTAGCCGACTGAGGCTGGATTGGTCAACGCCGCGGTTTGAATAATATAAGTTATTTATCAGCTAGTTATATATATGGTATTTAGCTACCCAGACCTAATTACCGTTGGCGGGTATCGAATAGGTCGATGTGACATGCGCAACGGGTTCGGGCACGCCCTCTGAAAAGATTGTCACCTCACCAACCGCCAGCCGCTTTCCAACTTTCAACAGGCGTGCATCCGCAACCAGATCGGCTTGCCGCGGCTCGCGGAGAAAATTGATGCTGAGATTTGTCGTGACAGCGAGCGGCTGGGGGCCAATGGCTGAAAAAACCGCGACGTACATCGCGAAATCGGCAAGCTCCATCATGGTGGGCCCGGAAATGGTCCCGCCGGGCCGGATATAACTCTCCTGAAACAGCCGCCGCACGCGGGCGCTCCCGTAGTCGACGCGCTCGATCGCCAGTCCGCAGCCGGGGTAAAAGCCTTGCGGAAAAACGTCGTGCAGCAGCTTTGCAATTTCCTCGGCATTCATCACCGACGCCGGCATGCGCGCCTCCCCTCGCCGGCCGATCCGGCGCCTTGGTCATAGACAGCGGCGCTGTCAGGTCAATTGGGGATTTCAGGCCTTGCCGTAGAGCTCGCGCAGCGCGTTCTTGGTCTTCTCGAGCTTTTCCTTGCGGGCTCTGGAAAGTCCGCGCCCGCCACGATTGATAAAGAACGTGAGCATCGACATCGCTGACCGGTATGAGTTCGATTTGCGTCGTCGGCTGCGATCGGCTGAGCGCTTCAGCGAGATGGCAATCTTTCGCGGCGTGGATTTGGTGAAGACACCTTTCTCCAGCGTCAGGGCGTCGCTTTCGCGGTTGACGCGCGCCGACCAGCGCTTTCCGCGCCGCCGCGGCGACCGCGATTTCGCTCCTCGCTTGACCATGATGCGGGCTAACGCCCGGTACCGCGCCCCGTTCCGAGCCTTGCATGGGGTCGCGTTCGGATTAAGGTTCTGCCTGATCAGGGTCAGGAATGCGTCTTATGAATGTGCCGACTGCGAATATCGCCGCCGATGCGCCGGTCCTGCTGAGAGAGCGCGAGGAGGACGTCGCCATCCTTGTCCTCAACCGGCCGGATGCCCGCAATAGCCTGTCGGAAGCGATGTTGATTGCGTTGTCGAGCGCGCTGGGAGACGTCGCAGCCGACAGAACTGTTCGCGCAGTCGTACTTGCCGCCAACGGCCCCGCGTTCTGCGCCGGGCATGACCTCAAGGAGCTCACCAGCCGTCGCAGTGACGCAGATGGCGGCCGCGGTTATTTCGATCGCATCATGACGACGTGCAGCGACATGATGCAGCAGATCGTGAACCTGCCCCAGCCGATCATCGCCGCGGTGCAGGGTATGGCGACCGCCGCAGGCTGTCAGCTGGTGGCGAGTTGCGATCTTGCCGTCGCCTCCCGCCAGGCAAGATTTGCGACGCCCGGAGTCGACATAGGGCTGTTCTGCTCGACACCGATGGTCGCGCTGTCGCGCAATGTATCCCGCAAGCATGCGATGGAAATGTTGCTGACCGGGGACGCCGCGTCCGCTGACGACGCGTACCGCATAGGATTGGTCAACCGCGTCGTCGATATCGGTACCGAACGCGAGGAAGCGCTGGCCTTCGCGCGAAAGATTGCTGAAAAATCCAGTCACGTCGTAAAAATTGGTAAAGAGGGTTTCTATCGGCAGGCGGAAATGAGCCTGGCCGACGCCTACCGGTATGTTTCGGAAATCATGGTGGAAAACCTGATGGCGCGCGACGCGGAAGAAGGGTTGAAGGCATTCATCGATAAGCGCGAGCCAAAATGGGAGGACCGCTGAGCCCTGCTCGTCAGCTCATTGCGTCTTTGTCAAATCATAAAATGCTGAGAGCCACCGCGGGGACGATGGCTCTCTCTGATTGTCCAGCCCAATTCAGCCGTCGTGCCTCAGGCGATCAGCGAAGCAGTCTCGGGGACTTCGCGCTGCTCTTCTTCGCCGGCAGGCCGTCCGGTGCTTGGCAATTGCAACACGATTGCGTATTGGCCCTCGCAAAGGTCGGTGACCAGCACGATCTTTCCATCCGGGAACTCGAGCGCATCGTGATGCGCCGCCGGCCGATTGAGGTTGACCTGGCGGAAGCGAGCCACCTTGTGCGGTGATTTCCGGGTGGGCAAGAAACGGAACGAAGCGTCGCATTCTACTTCTTTTTCGAATGCCAGCTCAGTCCCGGGCAACAGGCACACGGCTACGCGCGGCTGACTGGGATCACAGAAGCCGCGCGTGATGGCATTTGGAAATTGAGTTGAGACCAGCTTATCCCCGACCTTGGCGGGTCGGGATGCTACGTCGTGAAGACTGTAGTCACACATAGAACGCCTCCTGTTTGTGCACAACCTAGGCGGCGCCCCTCAGCCTTCGGATCGCAGCAGACGAGCATGACCAACTTATGTCGCCGTCACCGCAATCCTGCCCAAATCAAAATATGCGCGGCCCTACCGTGAGCAACAGCGAAAGCCTATCTTTGTTCCTCAGCGGCGGCGGCGACGGGCAGATGAATAATTCAAGCCGGGTTTTCACAGAGGCGGCATTGAAGGCGCAGGCAGAGCGCGGCTCGGCCAAGGCCTACGAACGGCGCGTGGCCGAGGGATTTCCCGACCGGATCACGGCCGAGCTCGCGACATTTATTGCCGAACAGGATACCGCATTTTTGGCCACGGCAACAGCGGACGGCGCGCCCTATCTGCAGCACCGCGGCGGGCCGAAGGGCTTTATCAAAGTCATCGACGATCGCACGATCGGTTTTGCCGATTACCGGGGCAATAGGCAGTACATTACACTTGCGAATCTTTCCGAAAACGATCGCGCATTCCTGTTCCTGCTCGATCCGGCGCGGCGTCAACGGATCAAGCTTTGGGGCCGCGCCCGCGTAATCGAGGATAATCCTGCCCTTCTCGAGCGTCTTTTCGATAAAGGCTATCGAGCCCGACCCGAGCGAGCTATCCTGTTCACCGTCGAGGCATGGGATGTGAATTGCTCCTCGCATATCGTGACCCGATTTACCGAGGCCGAAATCGGCGAGGCGCTTGCCGCCGTACAATCAAAGATCGCAGAGCTGGAAGCGGAAAACGCTCGTTTGCGCGCAGCCCTCGCAAGACAACAAGAATGAACCACGACGCCTACGACGACGCCTATATCCACGGCATCCTTGATACGGTGAAGACCATCGCAATGGTCGGAATCTCGCCGAAAGATAATCGGCCGAGCTTTTTTGCATTCAAATATTTGATGGAACGTGGATACCGCATGATCCCCGTCAACCCCGGCCAGGCCGGCGGCAGGATCCTCGGGCAAAAAGTTTATGCAAAATTATCCGATATCCCCGACCCCGTAGACATGGTCGATATCTTCCGGTCCTCCGAGCACGCGCTTCCGATCGTCAAGGAAGCATTGACACTCAATCCGAAGCCGCGGGTCGTGTGGATGCAGCTGACCGTGCGCAACGATGACGCGGCCAAGCTTGCGGAAGATGCGGGCCTGAAGGTCGTGATGAATCGGTGTCCGAAAATCGAATATGGCCGCCTTTCGTCGGAAATTTCCTGGATGGGCGTGAACTCGCGAACGCTGTCCTCAAAGCGTGCACAAACCCTGGGCAAAGGCGTGCAGCGCATGCGTCTCGGCCCCGTGGGGGACAAAGAACGCCACTAAACGGCCTGCAGGGGCGGACACTGGCTTGACGGCACGACTGTCCAGCCCCACTAATCCCGGCACAAAATGAACCTGAACAGGCCCACAGCTTCTAATTGAATCGGGGGATCCATGGCCGACGCCGAACGCACTCCGGGATTTGCAACGCTGTCCATTCACGCCGGCGCCAAGCCTGATCCGACCACCGGCGCGCGGGTGACGCCGATCTATCAGACCACATCGTTTGTGTTCGATGATGTCGACCACGCAGCGGCGCTGTTCGGTCTGCAAACCTTCGGCAACATCTATACCCGCATCGGCAATCCGACCTGCGCCGTATTGGAAGAGCGCGTCGCGGCGCTTGAAGGCGGCACGGCCGGCCTCGCGATCGCTTCCGGTCACGCCGCGCAAGTGGTTATCATGCACGCACTCATGACGCCGGGGGACGAACTCGTCGCGTCAAAAAAGCTTTATGGCGGGTCAATCAACCAGTTCAACCACTCCTACAAGAATTTCGGCTGGAATGTCGTATGGGCCGACCCCGACGATCTGAGTTCTTTCGAAAAAGCAGTGACGCCGAAAACCAAATGCATTTTCATTGAATCGATCGCGAACCCGGGCGGCATCATCACCGATATCGAGGCGATCGCGAAAATTGCGCGCAAGGCCCGTGTCCCGCTCGTCGTCGACAACACGCTGGCAACGCCCTATCTGTGCAAGCCGATCGACTACGGCGCCGACATCATCGTGCATTCGCTCACGAAATTTCTTGGCGGCCACGGCAACTCGATCGGCGGGCTGATCGTCGACGGCGGCACTTTCGATTGGTCGCGCGACAAAAGATATCCGATGCTTTCGGAGCCGCGCCCCGAATATCAGGGCATTATCCTTCACGAAACGTTCGGCAACTTTGCCTTCGCGATTGCCTGCCGCGTGCTCGGCCTGCGCGATCTTGGGCCGGCCTTGTCCCCGTTCAACGCCTTTCTGATCCTGACCGGCATCGAAACCCTGCCGTTGCGCATGCAGCGTCACTGCGACAACACACTCGCGGTCGCCGAATGGCTGTCGAAGCGAGCGGAAGTGGCGTGGGTGAGCTACCCCGGCCTTCGCAATGACAAATATCATTCGATGGCAAAAAAATATTGCCCGAACGGCTGCGGCGCTGTGTTCACCTTCGGCCTGAAGGGCGGTTACGACGCAGGCGTCAAGCTCGTGTCGAACGTAAAGCTGTTCTCGCACCTCGCCAATATCGGCGATACGCGGTCCCTCATCATTCACCCGGCTTCGACAACGCATCGGCAGTTATCGGATGCCCAAAAGGTTCAGGCCGGGGCCGGGCCTGACGTTGTGCGGCTATCGGTGGGACTCGAGGACGTCGAGGATCTGGTCGCCGATCTCGAAGAGGGCTTGACGGCGGCATGAGGCGCTACACGAGCCGCTACGTCTTCCCCAGCGTGCGTTCGACATAATCGCGTATGTGCGCGAGCGTTGCGGGGGCGGTCCAGATTTCCGCCACGGCCTCGTCGGTGGCTTTACCGCTGGCTTGCAGGCGTTCGGCGACCGGCTGACGAATTTGCATTTTCGTTTGCGCGAAGGCCGCCGGCGAAAGCAAAGAAAGCTCCCGCGCAACCGCTACGGCATCCTCGATCAGGTCCTCCGGCTCCGCCACCTCGTCGACCCAGCCGCGCCGCAACGCGTCATCGGTCGCATAGGTCGCGCCGGAGAGCGTAAATTCCGCCAGGTACCGCGGCGGCACGGCGAGGCGCACGATTTCAAACGCGAGTGCCGGGAATGGCACGCCGACAAGTATTTCGGTCACACCGATGCGGCCGCTCTCGCGCGCCATGATCCGGCGATCGGCGCAACAGGCCAGCACGCAGCCGCCGGCAATGGCATGACCATTGATCGCGGCCACCACCGGCTTCGGGTGGAAAAATACTGCCTCATAAAGCCGATGGAGCGCGGGAAGAAACCGGCGAATGTAATCGGCGCCGCCTGTGCTCAACCGCTTGAGGTCGACGCCGGCGGAGAAAATCTTGCCCTGACCGGTCAGCACCACGGCCCTTAAGTCCGACCTGCGCAATTCGGCAAAGTGCCTCGCCAGCGCATCGCAGAGTTCGATGTCGAGCGCGTTGGCTTTGCCATGGGCGAGCGTCAGGACAGCAATGCCGTCAACGATTTCGCTTTTTATCATGCGCCCTGCTCCGCAGGCTTGGCATGTTGCGTGTAAATTATGGCGCGATGAGACAATCGCCCGGCGTGAACCACCGCGATCGTCAGCACAAGAATCGCAAGGACCTGATGTGCGAGCGCCAGTCCGAGCGGCGCCTGATAGAGCAGCGTCACGACACCGAGGCCCGCCTGCAATGTCACCCCGGCAGCCAAAAGCACGGCGCTCCCGCGAGCATGCGATGCGCGCCCGGTATCGAAGGCGTGCAGGACCGCAAGTACCCAGATCGCGTAGGCGACCATGCGGTGATTGAACTGCACCGTCAGCGTATTCTCGAACAAGTTGCGCCAGGCCGGCTGCAGAAACCATAACCTTTCCGGCGACGGCACGATGGCGTCATCGATTCTTGGCCACGTATTGTAGACAAGACCCGCATCAAGGCCCGCGACAAGTGCGCCAAGATAAATCTGCAACAACAACAGCAGTACAATAGCCAACGCGCCGGCGCGAACGCGCGCAGGGACGCCCCTGTGCGCCTGCGTTGTCAATTGCTGGGCCGTCCATAAGATCGCCGCGTAGATCGCGCTTGCCAGCGTAAGATGGAATGCGAGCCGATACTGCGAAACGCTCACGCCCTGCGTGAGACCGGACGAAACCATCCACCACCCGACCGCACCGAGTGCGGCGCCCGCGGCAAAAATCAGCCACAGGCGCGCGCGCAGGTTTGCGGGAATGACGCCTCGCCAGAGAAAAAACAGGAATGGCAGAAGAAAAACGACGCCGGTCAAACGCGCCAGCAGGCGATGCGACCATTCCCACCAATAGATGACTTTGAAAGCGTCCAGGTTCATGCCGCGGTTGAGTTCTTGGTATTGCGGGATCGTCTGGTATTTTGCGAATTCGGCCTGCCATGCCGTCTCCGAGAGCGGCGGCAGCACGCCCGTAACCGGCTTCCATTCGACGATAGACAGCCCCGACTCCGTCAAGCGCGTCGCGCCGCCAACGATCAGAGTCAAAAAGATCATTGCAGCCGCCGCGAACAGCCAGAGCTGCACGGCGCGCAGATCGATTTTTGACGCTTTGGCGGTCTCGGCCATGAGTGCTTGCTTTCAGGAGGTGGCGCGGACCATATAGTCATGTCCTCGCCTCCGCAAACCGGCGCGACGAAGAGCCACCATGTCCATCCGTGCGCGCAAATTCGTTGGTACCATTGCCCTGCTTCTGCTCGTCACGGTGTGGGCCCTGCTGGCCATGGCGCTTGCGCAATCCGTGTTGACGGACATCAACGGTTTTGTGGCGGCAATTTATTACATCGTTGCCGGGCTTGGATGGGTTCTGCCGGCGATGCCCCTCATCAGCTGGATGGCCCGCCCCGACCGCGCGTAGCTGGGGTGGGTTCCCACCTGCGCGGGGACGAATGGAGCAAAGTATGACACCTTCTCCGTTCATCCCCGCGAACGCAGGGATCCAGCGAAGGGCTGCGTCAGAAATCAAGCAAGCCTGGGTCCCCGCTTACGCGGGGACGAACGGAGGGAAAGTACGACGCCCCTTCTCCGTTCATCCCCGCGAACGCGGGGATCCAGCGAAAAGGGCTGCGTCAGAAATCAAGCAAGCCTGGGTCCCCGCTTGCGCGGGGACGAACGGAGATGGCTATGAGCGCGACCCCAGCGGCGTCATGCCCGCGCATAGCCGTCCGAAGGACGGCGTGCTTTCGCACGCCTATGTCGCGGGCCACGTCTTTACCACCTTGCACACACCAAGTCGTGGATGGCCGGGACGAGCCCGGCCATGACCCGTGTGGAGAGGACTACCTGAACAGCGGCGCTTGTGGCTTTTCCGCGTCCTCGAGCAACTGACGCGCCAGTGTGGCGTAAGGCGTGCCGGGCGCGGTATTGACCACATCGGTCAGGATCTCGCGCGCCGCCTCGCGGTCACCGCTGCGGTTGAGCGCGATCGCGAGGAATGTCCGCGCAGCGTCGGTGGGCGGCAATGCGCGCAGAGTTCTGACCGCTCCGTCGATGTCTCCGCGCGCGAGGTTGACGAGCGCGCCACCGATATGTCCGGCCTCCTGCGTCGGACGCGTCGCCCGCACCGCCGCAAAAATCGGCGCGGCTTTGTCGCTCAGCCCATAGGATACGGCGAGAAATCCGAGATCGACGAGAGTGCGCACGTCATCCGGTTTGAGCTCAAGCACTGTTTTCCTCCTATCGGAATGCAGGTGTCAGGAAAAGTGAAGAATCAGGAGAATGCGCTGCGCGGCCCGCAGATCCTCGGCGAATTCCAGGCGTTTGCGCGCGATGCGCGCGCCCAACGCCAGCAGCGACTGCGCGGCCTTGCGATTGCCGCGCTCGAGCTCGCAGAAGCCCGCGATGCAATAGGCGCGAGGATGTTTCTCCGGCAGGTTCAAGCATGCGGTCGCCAGCGTCAGCGCCTCGCCGAATTGACCAAGACGCACGCCGCAAAGCGCGAGGCCCGACAGCACCTCGGCCTGCTGTTTTTCAAGATGGAGCAGCGTGGCAAACAGCGCCGCCGCGCGTTCGATATGGCCGCTTTGGAAACCCTCGACAGCCAGATCGTGAATGAACGGCGCAACCCAGCGAGTGTCGGCATTTGCCGAGGTTTGGGCAGAATTTCCGCCGCTGCGCCGTTCGCCGATGGCCGCCTCGATATCGGCTAATCCCTGTTCGGCCCATGCATCGGCCGCCAGAGTCAGAATTGCTTTTGCAACCGGGTCACCAGTTGCAAGCCGGCGCTCGAATTCGGCGCCTGCCGCACGGACACAGGACATCACGTGGGCGGCATCGGCGGCCTGCGTAAAACGCGATTCTCCGGCAGATGGGACGGCTGTGGTTCGCGGGGTCAGAAGCCCCAGCATGATTTCGATGTCTTGGGCTTCCAATGGAAAGTCCTCGGCCGAGACAGGCGAGTCAGACTGCGTGAGGTGCCGGTTTTCTTAACACGCGCCTATCGGCACGTAACCGAAACAATCTTTGCCACGGTGTAACCTGGATGACACCTTGGCGCGCCCTTCCCGACTAGGCTGAGTCGAAGCGGCCTCCGCCGAACGCAGGAGGTCGATTCCTCACATGACGCGCGCAGCGGGACTTAAACACAAAAGGACGCTGAGGATGGACAACGCCGGCGCAGCGTCGATCGCTGAGTCGCCCATCGAGTTGACCATCGACTGGCCGCTCTCGGCTGAAAGCGAGAGATGGCGCACGGTGCTCACGCACTTTCGCAACTATCTGCAAAAAATATGCGAGAGCGAACTTGTCGGTGCGGATCAGGAAGCCCAGCGCATCATCGTCGGCATGCTCCATTGCCGCACCATGACTGAGGTCGACGCACAGATGGATCGGCTCATCGTCAGGTGCGGCGAATTGCTTGCCGCCCGGACCGGCGACAGCACCGATTTGGCCCGCCTGTTCGGCCGCGCACGCGAACGTGGCCGCGCCGCCTTCGCCAGCAGCGGCAAACGGCACAATTTCGCCGCCGCTGACGAAGTGCCGCGGCGCACATTCATCAGGTCCTAGTGCATCGAGACAGGACATCCGAAGGAAAATCAAATGTCGAATTTCTGGGACACCGTCTTTCAGCCGCCGACCACGGGCGAAACGCTTCCGCCTCCTCTGAACGATCCGTTCGGACATCTTCTCGGCACCAGCGCCGGCCTCGACACATCGGTCAACGATGCCGGCGCTGAGGCTGTTTTTCCGGCGCTCAGTCCCGACCCGAATTCGCCGAACAGCCTCATCGCAAGGGCGGGCAAGCCCAATGGTTTCGACACGCCCGCAGCGGCGCTCTCCCCCAATGTCTTCGCCATCTGGCACAGCGCGTATCAGGCTGAATACATCAACGCGCACAAGGGCGAGTTGGACGGCAATGGCATTCTCACCATCGGCACCCCGCCTGCCGCGATCCATGTGACGCTCTCGGCCGATCAGAGCAAAGTCTACATTCTCGAGTCTCTGCAGAAGGCCGATTTCGCCAAGATGGCGTTGACCGACCAACTGCGCATCGCGCAGACCCAGACTTTTGTCGATTTCCTGCGGCCGCAATTCGGATTATCAAACAACCCCGCCGACGCGCTCAACGCGATTCAGGCGCTGAAAAACGCGATCAACGACACGACCGGCAATGCCGGCTTTGTAGCGCCAGAAGACAAACAGGTGTTCCTGGATGAGCTGACCATTATCCAGACCCAGGTGCAGACAATGGGGGTCTTCTCGCTGGGGGACATCAATGCGTCGCTCAATGCGGTCAACGAGCGCTTCGATCGCGTGGCCGCGTTTGCAAAGGCTGCCGCTACGCCGGTAACCCCTGCATCTTTTAACCGGCCTCAGGCTCCTCCTCCTAACGACCACATCGATACGCAATTCATGAACGTGATCAGCCTCCAAAGTGGTGCGGTAGGGAAGGCGCGGCTAAGCTTCATGAACGCGGAGAAGCAGAACCCCACATCGTCACGATGATGGGGCAACCCTTTCGTTTCAGGGAGCAGCCTGCCCGTCTCACGCTTGATCGCTTCGCACAGACGCGTCTTCGCACTTTCAACGCCCAGCTGGGCGCGACTGGCGTCAGCTCTACTCGCGCGTGCCACGTTGAGTTTTGAGCTTGCTGCGTCAAGATCCTCGAGCGCTTGCTTGATTTTGGAAAGATTAAGTCGAATGGTCTGTATGTCGTACCTGGCTTGCGCGATCCAGCTGTTGACTTCGATATTGCCGTCGCCAACGATATTTTGAAGTCTCGCCAGATCATCTGTGGTCAAGAGGTCCATGTCGCTCGCGCAGTGACTCATCACGGCTGCAAATAGAGTCTCGTCGAGCTTTGGCTCAACTGTCCGCATTTTCTTCAGGAGATCCTTGAGCCGGTCGAACCGTTGGATTTTCACCTGTTCGGCAGGCAAGGACCGTTCCTCCGGGCGGCGTCCCGTCACAAAGTCTGATGCCTCCGCGGTCGTCTCGTCCTTTTCCCGCTTCTGCGCGTCGGTGAGGTCGCCCTTCGACATCGCTTCGCTCACGTTGCTCAGCCCGAGGAGCACCCGGTCCTCCTGGTTGGCGCGATTAGCGTTCAGGATAACGCGGTTCTTCCAGCCCGAAGATTGAAAAGCGATCTGCTCTTCGGCCCGCCTCACGTCAGCGGGATTACTGGCTATCTCCCCGGCCGGCGTCGCGTCAGCGGGATCGCGCGCCTGCGGCGAGAAGGCACTGGGAGCGGACAGTCTTTCCGCTTCGGCCTTGAGGGCTTCACGAAGTTTCAGCAGCTTTTCTTGGTGGCGAAACGATGCCGCCGCCTCGGCTTTTTCGAGAAGCTCCGGCGGCGCATTGAGTGCGCCCAGTGTCGATTGTGGCGGAATTCTCCTAAGTGCACGCGCATGTTCGTCCTGCGCATTTTTGAGATCCTGCCACGCTTTCTCAAGTTCGGTGTAGGCCTGGTCGATCGCCGCAAGACGAAGCTGGGGCTTTGCCGGCGGCCCGGCGATCTGCGGCGCGCTCGTTTGCGCAGGCGATACCGGAGCTTTGGACCAAGTATCTTTCCCGGCCGCGAGTCCGGGCGCCGGTGCTTTTGGCCGCTGCTGCACCGGCGCACGATCGCTTTGGGCATCCGCCACGACGGGCGTAACATGGGCACCGTGCGTCAGCGGCTTGGCCGCGGGTTCACTCACATCCATTGGACAGATTCTTCATGTGTTTTTCAGTGCGGCTCTGGAGATGCGTCTGGTGTACCCAATCGATGGACGTCAGATTGTGCCAAATGTGACACGGGCGACGTTTTGCTCTCCAAGACGTCATGCGTTGGGCGACGCCACACGTTCACCACCGGTGCAGGATTTCCACGATCGCCGCCAGCGCGCCGGCGATCGCGGCGACGTGGGACAGCATCTTCAGAATCCGAAGGCTCGGTTGCGCGCTGGATCGATCACCCTCCGAAGATCCGACATTGCACGTCTGATTGACCTCAATGCGCAGCATTGAGCCCATTCGCTTGTCCTTGACCTGATGGCGCATCGTTTCCGACTCCTTGCGCCATTGTCTCCCTCCAACGCGCTGTTGACAATATTCCTATAGGATAATATCCCTATAGTTGCCGGGAACCACGCGCACGCGAGGCGGTTGTGCGGGTTCCCCACCCCGTCCCCCTGCTACCGAATTGATTTTCTTTTAATCGCCGCCGGCCGCAGTGCGGCGCTACCATGCGAGGCCATAGGGGGCGTCCGATTTAAGACACGAGGAGCACGACCATGAAAAAAACTGTCGTCGCGGCCCTGTTGCTTGCTGCGCTGCCGGCCGTCGCGTCGGCGATGGACAAGATGGCCGTTCAGCCCGACGCATTGAAATGGGGAGCCGCGCCGGCGTCCCTGCCGCCGGGCGCACAGATCGCGGTGCTGACCGGGGACCCCGGCAAGGATGGACCCTATGTCGTCCGCGTCAGGCTTCCGGCCGGCTACAAGATCGCTCCGCATACGCATCCAACCGCCGAGAATGTCACCGTGCTGTCCGGCACCTTCCATATTGCGATGGGCGAGAAGTTCGACCCGAAGAAAGGCGAAGCCGTGCGCGCGGGCGGCTTCTTCACCGCGGAAAAGGACATGCAGCATTATGGCTGGACCACGCGTCCTGCGGTGATCCAGATCCATGGCATGGGGCCGTTCGCGATCAACTATGTCAATCCGAACGACGATCCGCGCAACGCCAAGCCGACGGCGAAGAAGCAGTAGGCAGGCACACAGTCCATTTCCCGTTCATCCCCGCGAAAAGCGGGGATCCAGCATAAAGTGCCCGATCTCACCAAAGCTGGGTCCCCGCGTGCGCGGGGACGAACGGGTGGAGCGTCTTTCGTCATGCCCGGCTTTATGCCGGGCATCCACGTCTTCACTGACTTTGCGCCGTCAAAGACGTAGATGGCCGGGACATAGGCATGCGAAAGCACGCCGTCCTTCGCACGGCTATGCCCGGCCATGACAACGAGACCTGGGTCCCCGCTTTCGCGGGGACGAACGGATGTAAACCACCCGTCATGCCCGCACTTGTCCCGGACATGACGACAAAGACCTACGCCGCCTGTGCGCCCAGTTCCTTGTCCTTGGCTTCAGCGCGCTGCGCCGCCGGGCGGGCCGCAATCCGCGCGGCATAGTCGACGAATTCCTTCCGCTCGGGGACCATCTTGAAGATCATGCCCCAGCGAATATTCGCGCCGATCACGACGTCGGCCGCGGTGAATTGATCGCCCATCAGCCAGGGGCCTTTCTCGACCGCCTTCGCCAAGACATTCATGGTCATATCAAAATCGCCGTAGCCGAGCGTGGCGCGCCGCGCCTCTTCCTTGCGTGGCATGGCGCGATCGATCACGGCCGGTTCGAGGCAGCCCGGCCCGAAGAAAAGCCATTTCAGATAGACGCCGCGTCTCGGCGTGCCGATCGGCACGTTCAGTTTCTTTGCGGGAAATTCGTCGGCGAGATAGGTGCAGATCGCCGCCAATTCCGTAATCACCGTGTCGCCATGCTTGAGCGCAGGGACCTTGCCCATGGGATTGATGGCGAGATAATCCGGTTTCAGGTTCTCGCCCGCGCTCAGCCTGAGAAGCTTGATGTCGTATGGCTCGCCGAGTTCTTCCAGCATCCAGAGAACAACGGACGAGCGGGACGGCGAAGCGTGATAGAGGGTGAGATTGGCCATGGAACACCTTGCAAAAGTTGCGGCTGAACCAACTTACGGCTAGACGACGATTGTGCGCAGACCGTGACAGAGAACCGCAACATGGCCAATCAAGTTCGCGACAACCCCGAGCGTCAACGCTTCGAGCTCGAAGCCGACGGTCATGTCGCATTTTCAAATTATAGGCGCACCGGCAATGTGCTCACGATCCTGCATACGGAAGTGCCAAAAGCGCTCGAAGGGCGCGGCATCGGATCATCGTTGACAAAAGGCGTGCTCGACATCGCCGCAGCCAGGGCCTCAAGGTCAAGGCAGAGTGCCCGTTCGCCAAAGGCTACATCGAACGGCACCCGGAATACGCCGACTTGCGGCCGTAATCGCCGAAGACCCCCGTTTTTTCGACGCCGAAAGCGCGATTTTCCCGAACACACCTAACGCAATATTTACCGCGCGGTACGACATTCCGGCATGTCGTGACGGAGCCTCGCGTTGGATTTCTCGGCCGGAATCGCATTTGTCTTCGGTCAGCTTGGCAAGCTCTTGGTCTCGCCGGGTTCGCATTTTTCGCTGACCTCGCTTGCCTGTGCGCTGCTGATTGCCACGGCGTTCTTTGTCTGGCAGCGCGTGCGCCGGCGCCGTCGCGTACGGGCAGGAACAATCCTGCGCGCGCTCTTTCCCAAACGCATCCTGCGCAGCCGCTCGAACGAGGCCGATATCGGCTATTTGTTTTTCAACGTGTTCGTATACGGAGTGATGTTCGGCTGGGCGGTGCTGTCCTATCAGTTCATCTCGAACGGGGTCATTGCGGGACTGGTTGCGGCCTTCGGTCCGGTTTCGCCATCGACACTGCCGCTTTACGTGACCCGCTCCGTCATCACGGTCATGCTGTTTCTCGCCTATGAGCTGGGCTACTGGTTCAATCACTGGCTCAGTCACAAGGTGCCGCTGCTGTGGGAATTCCACAAGGTGCATCACAACGCGGAAGTGCTGACGCCGCTCACGAATTTCCGCGTGCACCCGGTCTACACCTGGGTCTTCACCAACATCCTCGCCTTCTCGGCGGCGGTCGCCAACGGCTTGGGCAATTACATGTTCGGGGAAACCGCATACCAATATGCGCTCTCCGACACCAACATCATCCTGGTTCTCTTCATTCATGCGTACGTGCACCTGCAGCATTCCCACATGTGGATCGCATTCCGCGGCGTGCTCGGGCGCATCTTCGTCAGTCCGGCGCACCATCAGGTGCATCATTCGTCCAATCCGAAGCACTTCAACAAGAACTTCGGCTCCTGCCTGGCGCTGTGGGACTGGATGTTCGGCACGCTCTACGTGCCCGAAAAAGAACGCGAGCCCCTCACCTTCGGGTTCCCGGATCAGCCGAATGCCCACACTGTGAAGGGCGAACTGGTCGATCCGTTCGGCAATGCCGCGGCCCATCTGAAGCCGCTATGGCAGAAGCGCAATGCGGACATCCCCGGCGTGCCTGTTGCGGAGCGCAAGCAGGCCTAGTTAATTGCGCCGGTGCGCAAGCGTATCGTCATCGTCAGCGACAAGATGCAGAAGGGCTACCGCTACGTGCTGAGTGCGCCGGCGGGGCGTCGCTTTGACCCGGAATTCAAGCCGCAACTGACTCCTGCCCAAATGCTCAAGCTCGGCGTGTTCGGCGGCAAGTACATGACCGACTGCGCTCGCGAATTTCCCAAGAGCTGGTTTGCCGGCGCAAAGCAGTCGCCGCGAGGCCGCAATCCGGCCTGCAATTTTTTCGGCGTCGATGCGAGCCAGCCGCTGTCGGAATGGAAACGCAAAGGGTGGATCTTTCCGGACGATCCGCGTGGCTGGTTTCAATGGTATTGCCGCTATTACGTGGGTCGCCGCCTCCCCGACGAGGACTGCAGGCAGATTAAGCGCTGGAAGGCGATCCGCCGCCATGTTCGGCAGTTGCAGAAATATTGCGAGCCCGGCGACCTGCTCTGCCGTCCCCGACAGCGGCAGGCGCTCCTGCACTGGGCCTACGACAGCCGCAAGATTTGATGCGCTAGAGCCCGCAGTAAGACCTATTCCGCCGCGACCGGACGCCGACTGACGGTGCGCCTGCTCCATCGCGCCCGTACCGCATCGACGGCGGCGACGGCCAGCCCGGCGGCAAGCATCTGCCAACCGGGCCTGATGCCGACATCGAAATTGAATATCGTCTCCAGCACACGCAGCGGGGAGACACCAAAGGCCAACCCGATGCCGATCGCCTCGCCGAGAAAAGTAGCGACAGACACCGCGATCGCGAGCGCGACCAGACTCAGGGTGGACAGCTGGCTCACATCCTGCCACCACGCAACCACACGGTAAGCAATCAGCCAAAAGAACAGACCGGCCGCGAAAGTCGGCACGGTGACGTCCGCTTTTGTCTGCTGGAAGTAGTGGATGAGCGCCAGCAAGGCGATCGCGTAAATCGCCTGATGCAGGCGGCGCCAGCGCAATGCGCCCAGCCGGCGCACCATGCCATCGGTCGAGGTTGCAGCCAGCACAGCGAGCCCGATCCAGGCCGCGGCCCCCACGATCAGATAAACGCGATGCGTGATTTCATGAATGAATTTTGCAGGGTTGTAGCTTTGGTCGGCAAAAAACAGGGCGAGATGCGTCGCTATGTAGCAGAACGTGCCGACGCCAAGCATTCGTCGTACATCGATCAGGCTGCCGTAGCGCAGGATGTGCCGGAAAGGCGTCACCGCCAGCGTCAACCCGAGAAACACGAGCGCCCAAAAACCCGCGCGATGAATCAGTTCGTTGAGCGGACGCGCGCCGTGCGCGATTTCGCTCGCCTCGACAACGGCTTTGACGAGCGGCATCAGCAAAAGGGCGAGTGTCGCAACACGGAGTGCGGATAGATATCCGCGTCGATCGCGCCAAATTTGCCAGCTTGCCCTCCTCACGCGGTCGTTTCCCCTCGATTTTGCGTTTGTTTGCCGGCCATAAGACATCCACAATTTACCCGTTCGATACTCACTTTCGTGTTAGCATTTTACGGTTGGCTCGATTCGCTACAATCAAGCGGTTGCGGAAGCATAAGCAAAGAAAGTTGCCGCCTAGGAACAACATAAAGGGCGGACAACCTTAAGGGAGAAGGAGGAGCAGTCCAGGACGCCACAGTAACGCTGCGCCGGGGGATTTACATGGAGGCCACCGATGTCGCGATCTCTGGTCCACTTACTGCTTGTACCGGCATTTCTTGTTGCTTCGCCCGTGTTTGCGCACGACAACTGGGTCAATCGGGGTGCATATAAAAACAGCGCCGGCGAATGGTGCTGCGGCGCCTATGACTGCAAAAGCTATATCCGCGCATCATCGACCTCGAACGGCTGGATGATCGATGGGGAGCTGGTCCCGTTCGACGAAGCGATGCCCGTTCCACCGCCCGACGGCCAAGTTACGATTTGCCGCCGGCCCGACGGGTCGCGTCGCTGCGTGTTCGGTTTGAAACCGGGGCTTTAGGAAAACTCGTGATTTGATGTTGCGCCCGCGTCAGATTTGACGCGGGCCAGAAAGCTTTTGCCAGTCGGTCAGCCGTCCCGGCCGGACTCCGTCGTTCCGCCCACGATCAATCCGATGATGGTGGCGGCTCCAAGAAGAATAAGCGCAGCTCCGACATGGTCGCCGGCCGCAAGGCTCGCGGTGCCGGCGAGGACAATTGCGCAAAAGCCGAGCGACACGGCCCATAGACCGAGCCAGTTCTTCGCTTCACTCGACTCGCGTTCTTGTGCGCGCGCCTTTATGGGCAATTTTGTCGGCATGGTCATGCTCAGTCTTGCTGCGACCTGCTCCGCAATTTCTGCGCTTGCTTTTATTCAACGCCGGCTTGCTGTGCCGGTTCCCCCGCAGACCGTTCGTGCGCGTAGGTGCACTTTGCCGTTCAAATTCTGGGCAGCGGACGCCCGCCGGTTTCTTTCGTCGGCACTTTCACCCAGGCTTCTCCGTCAAGGACAACCTCGCTGCCCACGGAGCACGTGCACGCCAATCGCGCCCGGAATTTATCCGGCATCAGTTCGGCTACCAGAACTGTGACGTCCACCTTGTCGCCTATTTTCACGGGAGCGCGGAAATTCAGCGTTTGCGAAATATAGACCGCTCCCGGCCCCGGCAGTCGTGTGCCCAGCACTGCCGAGATCAGGCTCGCGGTATAGAGCCCGTGCGCAATGCGCGTGCCAAACGGCGTCTTGGCCGCAAAATGCTCGGACAAATGAATCGGGTTGCGATCGCCTGTCACTTCGGCAAATCCCACGACGTCGGAGGCGTCAATGACTTTGCTGAGCGTCTCTGTCATGCCGACTGAGAGATCCTCAAAATAAAGCATCCGTAGAGTCAGCATTTTCAATACCTGAATGTGCCCGCTGTGGCTCCCGATCTTCCCAAGAATGCGCTTTGGGAAGATTACCGGAAGAATTTACCCCCTAGTCTAGTGGAATGAATACAGCGAGAAGAACAGAAGATGAATCATTTCTTGCGAATGATCGATTGATCGGGGCAAGACGCAGATTGCCACCGTGTGCTGGGCGGGTTTGGGTTGGTATCAGAAGGGTCTTATGCGGCTAACCAGAAAAGCCAATTCCTGCGATCGTTACCTGCAGTCCCATTTGAAAGGTCTGGTTCGCGGGATTCTTTGCACGGGATCTTAGCCGCTCCTTCTTGAGCGAGCGCCTTGTTGTGAACGGAACTTGCTGTCTCTCTCATTGTCTCGGCCCATAGTCCCGACTGATTGTCGTCAGGATAGACCTGTCGTCGGGTCGCGCTGTGTCGACAATCACAAAAAAGGGCTTTTTCGGGCTGCACCTTGCGGGTTTCACGCGGCCAATCCTTCTTGGCCGGCCATAGGCAGGCAGCTGGCGAATGCCGAGAGCGGATGCAATCGCGACTTCTGGAGTGCTAGAGTAGTCTCGGAGAACGAAGTGAAGCTGGACATCTCACGTTCCCCTTCAATCCTGTAAAGGAGTAACAGATGGCCAACCACGTGCTGACGACGATCTTGCCCAAGCCGGAAACCTGGAAAAAATGGAGGAACGAAAACCGCACTCCATACCAGAGCGTGGTTAAGCACGATTGGGTCGCTACGGGTCGCATCGATTTCGCAACTCACCTAAACGGCGATGCCGCCGAAGAGGTGGATCAACCGAATGAATTCAAGTTGCTCGTTGAAGAGCGTAGAATCGTGGAAAGCATCGCTGGAAATGAAAACCTGGAAATTCAGTGGCGGCTCGCGACGCTAAAAGAGGCGAAAGCGGTCGTAACTCATTATCATAAATACTTGGCCGAGAACTCACTGCTCAAGACCGTGCCCGAGGAGACCGTGTCGCTGCCTTCGTCAAAAAGAGTTCAATAGCAATTATTCGAAAAGCTCTAGAAGAAGGCCGACAAACCGGGTCGGCCTTGTTCATTTTGTCAGAATGATCGCTAGGGTCCCGGGCAAAAATATAGCGCGGTGCAGTAATACATGGTGATGTTGGCCGCAGCCTTGTCCGCCCTGTTGGCCGCTGCAATCTCCAATGCCTCATCGGAAATACTGGACCAAAACGCTACAAACTCGGTCTGATCGCAATTATTTTCCATAGCGCCAACCCCCCTCTTTTCCGCTCAATCGCAAGCCTGCGATTTTATTGTTTTAGACGAAAGACTTTGACCCCTATGTGAGCCATCTCACAAGCTGTCCCGGCAAAGTCAACGGATTATGGTTTTCGGCAAAGCCACCACAATGAGCCGATCAGCGCCACATTGATCAACGCGAACGCCGTCAATGCGCCGATGGTCGCGCTTGCGCCCTTTGCCTCGAGCAGAAGCGCACCAACCGACGGGGCAAGCGCCTGCACGATCAGGCTCGGAAAAGCCAGCTTGCCCATCAGGCGCGGAAATCGCACTGGCCCGAACAGGGCGAGCGGCAAGGTGCCCCGGCCGATCCACGAAATTCCATAGCCCGCGCCATAAAGCAGGATCATGACAATGAGTGCCTGCCCGGCTTCAAACAGCAACAAAAGTCCGACGGCCATCAACGTGCAGGACGCAATCATCGTCCAGATCGGGTGATAGCGCTTGCCGAACAGGCTCTCGATCACGCGCGCGCCGACTTGCGCCGGTCCGAATATGGTGCCGAGGCTTACCGCTGTCGCGAAGTCAACGCCCCTGGCCTGCAGGAAAATCAGCAGATGAACGACGACGATCGAGCCGATCCCGGCCGCGATCGAGAGCACCAGCGCAAGCACACCGAAAATCAGGGCTTCATTATTTATCCGTGACGCATCGGCGGCCGCTGTTTGTGTGGTGTGCCGCTCTTCTACTTTGCGGGCGGGGCCCACAACCGCAGCCTGCAAAGGCAACATAACGAACAGGTGAATCGCCGCATAGATAAAGCAGGCGCTGCGCCAGCCGAACTGCTCGATCATGAAAGCGCTCAGCGGCCAACAGACCGTGCTGGCAAAGCCTCCGAACAGCGTGAGATTGGTGATCGGTCCGCGCGCCTCGCTGCCATACATGCGGCCAAGTGCGGCGAACACGGCGTCATAAAGGCCGCTGCCCATGCCGATGCCGATCAGCACCCACCCCGCCAGATAAATCGGCAGCGCCGGTGAAAAGCCGACGAGCGCGAGGCCCGCCGCGTAGAATAACGAACTCGCCATCAGCACAGGCCGTCCACCGTGGACATCGATAGTGCGGCCGACCTGCGGGGAAATCAGACCGGCCGTCAGCAAACCGATGGACGTGCCGCCAACGACAAAGCCAAGCGACCAACCGGTCTCGGCGACAATCGGCTCGGCAAACACCGCGGGGAAATAGAACGATGTCCCCCAAGCCAGGATTTGAGCGATCCCCAGCGCGGCGATGACAACGCGCCGATCAGGCGAGCGCGCCTCGGCGACCAAATCCAAATTGCGCAATCCTTAATTCGCTGGATCCATGCCTTTGGATTTCAGCACCGCGGCAGCTTCCGGCCCGGAAAATATCTTGATCAACGCCTGCGCCGCCTCTTTGTTTTGAGCGGAAGCGCTCAGGCCGGCGGCATAGGTCGTGGTGTTCTGGATTTCCTTCGGCAAGGGCCCTACGAGCACGGCGCCCTTGACGGGGACAATTTCACTGATCTGGTGCACGCCGAGCTCCGCCTCACCACTGACGATCAGGTCGGCCACGTAACCGCCTTTTTTGAGTTTCGCCTTGGGCCGGACCTGGTCCGCGATGTTGAGGCGCTCGAGCAGCTTGTCGACATATATTCCGCTCGAGCCACCGCTTGCCGGATCGATATACGCAACCGTTTTTGCCGCGAGCAGCGCATTCTTGAAAGCCTCGACGGTGCTAACATCCGGCTTGGGCGCTCCCTCCTTGACCACAACCCCGATGCCGACGGTGGCAAGGTTGGCTCGGGTGCCGGCAGCGATTTTGCCCTTGCCTGCAAGGTCGTCGACGATGGCGGGCGTGATCACCGCGACATCGAATGCTTCCCCACCCTCGATGCGCTTTTGCAGACCGCCTGCGGTGTCATTGTCGACAATGACTTTGGTGCCGGTCTGTTTTTCGAAGTCGGGCAACAATGCCACGACCACCTGCTTGAAGGCGCCGGCCGTCAGGACCTTGACCTCGCCGGCGGAACTTGCCTGGACCGGAAGCGACAGCGCCGCTATCAGCAAAAAAGCCCGCAAGGTATGCGATATCATGGGGCGTTCCTCCACGGACGGCTTTCACGCCGACCGATTCTGTTTGAATTAGCGCATGGTAAGTTGACAGGGAGCCGCGAAACCCGTCGCGAATCGAACGAAAATTGAATTTTTCCCTTATAAGGCTGGTTTTTAGTCATGCATTTTATGCTTAGCTGCACCGCAACATTGTCAGTTTTCATTGTCGGGAACATCCCTATGTTCCACACGAAACAACCGGCCGCTTTTGGCCGGAATTTCGACAAAGAAAGAGAACGATACCATGTTTGCCGCACTTGTCCGCTTCATCCAGGAATGGAAGCGCTATAACCAGAGCCTGAACGAATTGTCGCGCCTGGGCGACCGTGAGCTTGCCGACATCGGCATCAGCCGATCGGATATTGCCCGCGTTGCCTGGAACTCGGCCCATCGCGACTAAGTTCCACTTCGCGTTCAACTGAAAACGCCCGCGACAGTTCGCGGGCGTTTCGCTTTTTGCAAGGTTAGTCGAGAGTCTTCCAGCGCTCCAAGGGCATGACCTCCAGAGGTTGCCCATAGCCGACAGTCCAAGAATCGATCGACCACTTGGTGCCTGTCGCCTTTTCGACCAGCACGGCCGTCGCATGCGGGGGTCGCAGGTCGAACATGTGGCCCCGGGACTCCGGCACGTCGACATCGTGATGGCGCAGCAGGTTCAACTGGTCGAGGACGAGCAGCAGACTTGTGGTGTTGCGGCTGCTGTCGATGCAATCGAACTGCCGGATGTCGTACATGTATTTCATTCCGGCGCGCGCCACATGATTGACCGTGCCGGCCAGCGGGCCGACGCGCCGGTCGAACCAGGCCCCGGCTGCCGCGACAGCTTTTCGCTCCGCCGCCGCCGAGGATTTGCCGGCTGCCAGTAGCTGGGCGAGCTTGGCGCGATCATTGCCAGTGAGATCGAGTTCAGCCCGGTATTTGCATCCAAAGCCGTGGCAAACGAAGACGACGTTGGGCGTGGGCGGGGTTACCGGAAATCCCTCGTAGGCGGCGTTGACAACGCCAGGCCTGGTGGCCCCATTGGCGATCGACATCGCTGCCGCGACCGCAAAAAAGGTTGCAGCCCACACGTTTCCTCTCAAGTGCATCCCCTAGCCTCTTACTACCGTTGCAGCGCGCTGCCCCCGGGCCTAATGATCATCGAATGACAGCGAATGAAATACAACCCGTGCACGTCGTGGGTGGCGGCCTCGCCGGATCTGAGGCGGCCTGGCAGCTTGCGCATGCCGGCGTACCGGTCGTGCTCCACGAAATGCGGCCGCTGCGCGCGACACCGGTGCATAAAACCGACGGCTTCGCGGAACTGGTTTGCTCGAATTCGTTCCGCTCCGACGACAGCGAACACAACGCCGTCGGCCTTTTGCATGAGGAAATGCGGCGGCTTGGTTCGCTGGTCATGCGCGCTGCCGACGCAAACCAGGTACCGGCGGGTGGTGCACTGGCCGTGGACCGCGACGGCTTTTCCGGAGCGGTGTCGACGGCGCTCGCCAGCCATCCACGCATAACGGTTGAACGTGGCGAAGTCTCCTGTCCCCCCGCCGATTGGGACAACGTCATCATTGCCACTGGCCCACTCACCTCGCCCGATCTCGCGAATGCAATCGGCAGTCTGACCGGAGAAACGCAACTCGCCTTTTTCGATGCTATTGCGCCGATCGTTTATCGCGACAGCATTGATCTGGCCAAGTCCTGGTTCCAATCCCGTTATGATAAATCAGGCCCCGGCGGCTCCGGCGCCGACTACATCAATTGCCCGCTGTCGCACGAACAATATGACGCTTTCGTTGCCGCATTGCTCGCCGGCGAGAAGACAAGCTTCCACGAGTGGGAAGCAAACACGCCCTATTTCGACGGCTGTCTGCCAATTGAGGTGATGGCCGAGCGCGGACCCGAAACACTGCGGCATGGGCCGATGAAGCCGTTCGGTCTTACCAATCAACATGATTCACTCAACAAGCCTTACGCAGTTGTCCAGCTCCGGCAGGACAACAGGCTCGGCACGTTGTTCAACATGGTTGGCTTCCAGACCAAGCTTAAACACGGCGAGCAGGTACGGATCTTCCGCACCATTCCCGGCCTGGAGCAGGCGGAATTTGCGCGTCTGGGCGGCCTTCACCGCAATACATTTCTGAATTCCCCCAAGTTGCTCGATCAGACATTGAGGCTGAGAGCTAAGAGCCGCTGGCGCTTCGCTGGCCAGATCACGGGCTGCGAGGGATACGTGGAATCTGCCGCCGTTGGCCTGTTGGCTGGTCGCTTTTCCGCCGCCGAGCGCCTCGGGCAATGCATCGCGCCGCCGCCCGCTACGACCGCGCACGGCGCCCTGCTTGCGCACATTACCGGCGGCCATATCGACACTATCGATGCCGGCCCTTCCGCGTTTCAGCCGATGAATGTGAATTTCGGCCTGTTTCCCCCGCTGCAGGAGATCCCTGCATTCGATCGGCACAGCAAGCTCGGCAGAACAACCGCAAAGGCCCTGGCGCGCAAAAAGTCGCTGACCTCGCGCGCGCTTGCCGATCTCGGGCGCTGGATGGCTGGAGAGCTGCCGGCGGCGGCAGCCGAATAGTTGCTCACGCGCCAATTCGCCGGAAGGACTTTGCCGCTCGCCAGATGCGCCACTGGCTTCGCCAGGGCGGTATTTGCGGCGGGCGGAACGGATCATAGTCAAGCCGTTCCATGTCCAATAGCCACTGCCGCAGCGGCGCCAAAGCCAAAAAGGCAGGTCGCACGATCGCGGGGATGCCCTCACCTGCCGCACCGACAACCGCAAGACTACGCCGCGCCCGCAAGCGCAACTCGGCCAAGATGGCACGCAGCTCGGGTGTGACCCGCATTGCAAATACGTCTTCCGCATCGACTTGATACTGCCGAAGCATCTCAAGCGGGATATAGAGCTGTCGGCGCGCCGCATGACGCGGCAGAAGACTGAGGATGCTTGCAATCGTTTGAGCGTCGCCAGCCGCCGCGAGGAACTCGGTGGTCGCCGGATCGAGCTTGCCAGCGAGTATCGCGGCGGACATTTCGACAATTGCGCCCGCGGTCCGCAATGCATAAGAGCGAAGCGCTTCCAGATCCGACATGGGCTCGTCGTAAAGATCGAACCGGTGTGCCTCGAGGAGATCCACGAGCTGTTCACCGGATAGACCTTGCTGGGCCAACCCTTCCATCACAGCGGCTGCAACCGGATTTCCCGCGGCTTCGCCGGAGCGCTCGCCCAGAAGCATCTCGCGCCACCATTGCAGGCGAATCTCGCCCGGCATGGGCTCGCGCGCGAGATCGCGCACGCGCGAGACCTCAACGTCGAAGGCATACAAGGCAAAAAGCGCGTCCCGCTTCGTCGCCGGCGCGAACAGCGTCGCCAGATAGCGGTCGCGATTGGACTCGCGTACCAGCGCCGCGCAATATTCGAAATGATCTTCCATCGGAGCAATCCAATGCGCCGACTAGTCGACTGCGATCAACCCCGCGCCCACGCGACGATTTTCTGCCAGCAGAATGTTGTAGGTTCGCACGGCTGCGCCTGTTGTCATGGTGTCGACAGAGAGCGCACATTCATGAAATTTCATTCGCATCTCTTCCGGCAATATCCATGGATCCCGTCCGACCCCTAACAGAAAAAAATCAAGATTTGCGGCCCGCTCAAAGGCAGTTGAAAGCGTTGCTTCCGTGAGATCGGTCACATCATGCACCGGCCAAGCCCAAATTCCGTCCGGAAAGCAAAGCAGCGAGCCGCGGTGCGACATCCCGGCGAAACGAAATCCCCCGTCACCGTAAGCGTCTATCGGCGCGGGGCGCGGCAGATGCGGGGCATCGGCGCGGTCGCCGAGTGCCATCTATTTCTTCCGGTCTGGCGCGGTGAGTGCGTCGCGGCCGGTACCGACGCCAAGATAGATCAGGATCGGCGAGGCGATGAACACCGACGTGTAGGTACCGACCAGGACGACGCCGAACATCATCGTGGCGGTAAAGCTATGAATTGCCTGGCCCCCAAACAGCAACAAAGCCAATAGCGCGAGAGACACGGTGACGTGGGTGATCACCGACCGCGAGAGCGTCTGATTGACCGAAGCGTTGAGCAAATCGGGCATCGGCATCTTGCGATATCGGCGAAGCATTTCCCGAATGCGGTCGTAAATGACCACCGTGTCATTCAACGAATAGCCCAGAATGGTCAGCAACGCCGCGATGCTCGTAAGGTCAAAGTCGATCTGCGTGATCGACATGAATCCGATGGTGAGCACAATGTCGTGGACGTTTGCGATCATCGCGCCGAGGGCAAACTGCCATTCGAACCGAAACCACAGATAAATCAGGATCGCGAAGATCGCGAGCATCAGGCCGACCACCCCGTAGGACAGCAACTCGCCGGACACGCGTGGACCCACGACTTCAACGCGCCGGTATTCGACCTCATTGCCGAGCGCTCCGCGCACCTTGGCGACGGCCTGTTGCTGGGCCACCTCCCCGCCCGGTTGCTCGGCGATGCGAATGAGCACATCGTTCGGCGCGCCGAACTGCTGCAATTGCACTTCGCCGAGCCCCAGCGCGCCGAGCGTCGCGCGCATTTTTGCAAGATCCGCGGGGCCCGTTTTCGACTGCACCTCGATCAGGGTGCCGCCCTTGAAATCGATGCCGAAATTCAGGCCATGGAAGAAATAGAGCGATATCGCCAGGATCGACAGCAACGCCGACATAGGAAAGCTGATGCGCCGAAAGCGCATGAAGTCGAACTTGGTGTCATCGGGGACGATGCGGAGCAGACGCACGGCACGATTCCTCAGATGGGCACACGTTGCGGACGCCGCCAGCGCACCCAATAGGCAACGATCAGCCGTGTCAGCGTGAATGCGGTGAAAACGGTTGTGAGAATGCCGATTCCCAGCGTGACGGCAAAGCCCCGCACGGGCCCGGTGCCAATGTAGAACAGCACGGCGGCCGCAATGAAGGTCGTGATGTTGGAGTCGAGGATCGTGGCGAGCGCCCGAGTAAAGCCGGCATCGATCGCATTAATCGGCGTTCGTCCGGCGCGCACTTCTTCCCGGATGCGTTCGTAGATCAACACGTTGGAATCGACTGCTATGCCGACCGTCAGCACGATGCCTGCGATGCCCGGTAGAGTAAGGGTCGCATTCAGCATCGACAATATGCCGAAGATCATCGCCACGTTGATTGCCACCGCAATATTGGCGAACAGCCCGAACAGGCCGTAGGTCACGAGCATGAAGGCGATCACCATCGCCGCGCCCACATAGGATGAGAGCTTGCCTTTGGCGATCGAGTCCTGGCCGAGGCCAGGGCCGACGGTGCGCTCCTCGATGATGGTCAGCGGCGCCGGCAAGGCGCCGGCGCGGAGGAGGATCGCGAGGTCGTTGGCGCTCTCGACCGTGAAACTGCCTGAAATCTGCCCCGACCCGCCGAGAATAGGCTCTCGAATGACCGGCGCCGATATGACCTGATTGTCGAGAATGATGGCGAACGGCTTGCCGACATTCTCCTGCGTAACCTGCGCGAACTTGCGCGCGCCCGACGTATTGAAGCGAAACGAAACAATTGGCTCGCTGGTGCGCTGATCGAAACCAGGTTGGGCGTCGGTGAGATCTCCGCCGGATACCAGGATTCGCTTCTCCACGAGATATGGGGTTTTCGGCTGGGTCGAGCTGTAAAGAATCTCATCGTCAGGCGGTATACGCCCTTGCGCCGCTTGTTCGGCAGGCAGCGAAACGTCGACCATGCGGAAATCGAGCTTCGCGGTTTTGCCGAGCAATTCTTTCAGGCGGGTCGGATCCTGCAAGCCGGGCACCTGCACAAGTATCCGATCGACTCCCTGCCGTTGGATCAATGGCTCGACGGTGCCGAGCTCGTTCACGCGGCGTTCGATGATCTGTATCGACTGCTCGACCGACTGGCGTATGCGCTCCGTTATGGCAGGCTCGGTGAGCGTCAGCCGCACCAGACTTCCGCCTTCCGTCGTTATGTCGAGGCTGCGCTGGCCGCTGCCGGCGCCGAGAATGCCGCCAATCGGCTGCGACAGCTCGCGCAATTTTTCCAGCGCCTGGTCGAAATTGCTGCCTTCACGAATGCGCACTTCGACGCTATTGCCGCGCACGACGAGGCCCGTGTAGCCCACACGCGCGTCGCGCAGCACCCGACGCACGTCGTCGCGCATCGCCTCGAGTTTCTCCTTGCGAACGGCATTGCTGTCGACTTCGAGCAGAATGTGAGATCCGCCCTGCAGATCGAGACCCAGGACCACGTGCCGCTGCGCCCACTTGGGCCAGCTCTGCACCATTTTTTCGGGCAGGAAATTGGGGACAGCGAACAGGCAGATGACGAGCGCCGTCAGCAAAATCGTCGCCGCCTTCCACCGCGTGAAATAAAGCATGATGTTCCGACTGCGGCTAAAAGGCCGCCAGCGTTCAGCTGGCTGCGGCCTCTTCCTTGACAGGTTCACCCTTGGCGCGAACGTCGGCCACCATCTGCCGCATCTGGCGGATGCGCACGTCGTCCGCGATTTCGATTTCGATCTGGTCGTCGTCGATTACCTTGGTGACCTTGCCGATAAGGCCACCGTTGGTGACGACGGTGTCGCCCCGCCGCACATTCTTCACCATGTCCTGATGCTGCTTCACGCGTTTCTGCTGCGGCCGCAGGATCAGAAAATACATGATCACGAAAATCAGCGCGAACGGCAGCAGCGACATCAGCATGCCGCCATCCCCGCCTGCACCGCCGAATATAGACCCTTGCGCAAACGCAGGCGTTATGAACATCGCAACCCTTTTCCCTGGTGATTTCCCGGCCGCCTGGGCGGCGCCTGAATTTCGCGCGGACTATAGCGGCCGCCCGTCCAATTGCAACGCCGCTTCACCCCTCAAAAGCCGCTATTTTCAACCATTTCCCTACGAGCCCGCTTGCGGGGCCAACGCGGCCCCGCTAAGAGCAGCGCGATTTCCTGGAAACAGCGATGGCCAAATCGAAGTCCAAATCGTCGCGGGGCTCCATGCGCAAACCAAAAGCCAGCAGCCGCCCAGAGGGGCAGGCGGACGCGTTCGACCGCATTGCAGCCGCGCTCGAGAGGCTCGCGCCGCAACGGTCGGTCCTGCCCGATCTCAGCGCCGCGGACGCCTTCATCTGGCATCCGGACGGACGGCTGTCGCCGGTTTCGCGCGTCAACCGCGTCGAGATGTCGCTGCTCAAGGGAATCGATCGGGTTCGCGATGTGCTGGTCGAAAACACCGAGCGCTTCGCCAAAGGCCTGCCTGCCAACAACGCGCTTTTGTGGGGCGCCCGCGGAATGGGCAAATCATCACTGGTCAAGGCGGCGCATGCCGGCGTGAATGCGGCCTTCGCACGCAAGGCAAGCAATGGGCCCCTGAAGCTTATTGAGATCCATCGCGAGGACATCGACAGCCTCCCCGCGTTGATGGCCCTCACGCGTGGCTCCTCGCACCGCTTCATCGTGTTCTGCGACGACCTGTCGTTCGATGCAGAGGACACCACCTACAAATCGCTCAAGGCGGTGCTCGAAGGCGGGATCGAAGGCCGCCCGGATAACGTGATCTTTTATGCGACCTCGAACCGACGCCACCTGATGTCACGCGACATGATGGAGAACGAACGTTCAACGGCCATCAACCCGGGCGAGACGGTGGAGGAAAAGGTGTCGCTATCGGATCGGTTCGGTCTTTGGCTCGGCTTCCATCGCTGCAGCCAGGACGAATATCTGGCGATGGTCGACGGTTACGTCGCGCACTACAAAATTCCGGCCCGCGACGAAGCGCTGCATCGCGAGGCGCTGGAGTGGTCGACAACGCGCGGATCGCGATCGGGTCGCGTGGCATGGCAATTTGTGCAGGATCTCGCCGGACGCCTTGGCGTGGCTCTAAAGACTTGATGCTTAACCACTCTTTCCCACGCGAGGCTCGCGGGGGAGTTCGCTACGCACCGCCGAGATATTGGGTCGGATCAACCGGCGTCGATCCTTTTCGGATCTCGAAGTGCAACTGCGGCGAGGTTACATTGCCCGTCTGGCCCGCATGCGCAATCACCTGCCCGCGCTTGATGGTGTCGCCCCGCTTGACCATAATTTCGCTCGCATGAGCATAGGCTGAGACAAATCCGTTCGCGTGGCGGATCAGCACCAGGTTGCCATAACCCTTGAGTTCATTGCCGGCGTAAGCGACCACGCCATCATCGGCGGCTTTGATCGGCGTGCCTTCCGGAACCGCCAGATTGATGCCGTCGTTTTGCGTGCCGTTTGGCTTGCTGCCGAAGCCGGCAATCACGCGACCGCGAACCGGCCAACGGAATGACGGCATGGCGCCGGTCGGCTCCGCGGTCTTGACCGCGGTTGCGGGCTTTTGCGGCTGGTCTTCTTTTGCGACGTTTGCGGTGTGCACCGGACCGAGGCTGGCAACCTTTTGCAGGGGGGCGGGCCGCGCTTGCGCAGCTTGCGGTGCGGAAGCGGGCTGCGCGGATGCAACTGTATACCCACCGGACGGAATGGTCAGGCGATCGCCAACGCTGAGCCTGCTTGAGGTATGGAGATGGTTCGCCCGCGCGAGCGCAATGAGCGACACGCCGGTGCGGCGCGAGATGCTCATCAGCGTTTCGCCGGACTTCACGATGTGGACCCTGCCGCCGGCAGTCGGCGATGAAGCCCGCGAAGCGGTCTGTGTCCCGCTCATCACGTATCGCGGGATGACGAGGCGCTGGCCGGGCCTGATCTGCCCAGCATCGCGGATTCCATTTGTCTGCAGGATCGCCGATGCGGGCACGCCGTGCCTGCGGGCAATGCTATCGACGCTTTCGCCGTAACCTACCGTCACAGCCGAGCCGCCGTTCCACGTCCAATGACTCGAAGTCGGCGGAATGCTCGCCGAAGATCCGGTGGTTTCCGAATATCTGCCGCTTGGGCGATAGCTCGCCGGACTTGCGGCGCCGTAATACGTCGGAGCAGCTGCCACTGCGGCGGGTGGACTCAGCGGCTGCGCCTCAATGCGCGCGCTTGCCGAAGGTGCCGGCATCGAAGCAACTTTTTGCGGCGGTGCGGGGCGATCGCTGATGTAGGAGCTGGATTCGAAGCGGGCGGAGTCGGCACAGCCGGCGGCGGCGATACCAACCAAGGCGAAGGCCAAAGCGCGCGGCCAAGCACGCGGGCAAAAGTCCACCTGGGGGCGCGGCATGTGGTTACTCACTCGTACGCAACAAACGTAGAGTTCGAAATAAACCAGCCGCGAGTAAACAAGGCTTTAATAATTAATGCGCCGATGCCGACGCATCGGGGCCGGACATCCGACGTGAAAACGTCACAGTTCTTGCGCCTGACCCGGTAACATGGGCACGAAACGCACGGGGATCAGATTTTCGCGCCGGGTTCCTGTTTGCGACTTGGTAAGCTTGATCAGATGTTGTGAGCCATCCTGCGAACCGAGCGGCAAAATCATGACGCCGCTCTCGGCGAGCTGGTCCAGCACGCTTTCGGGGACTATTTCTGCCGCGGCGGTGACGATAATGCGATCATAGGGGGCCCTGCCCGGCACCCCGGTAAAGCCATCGCCCACAACCACATCGACATTGTCATAGCCTAACGACCTCAGACGCTCTTGCGCCTGGTCGGCCAATGTGCGGTATCGCTCTATGGTTACCACTTCTCGTGCAAGGCGCGACAGAACGGCGGCTTGATAGCCGGACCCGGTACCGACCTCCAGCACACGGTGTTGGGGCTGCACCGCAAGGTGCTCGGTCATGTAGGCCACGACATAGGGCTGACTGATCGTCTGCCCACAGGCAATCGGCAGGGCCTGATCCGCATAGGCACTTCTCAAAAAGCCGGCGTCGACGAAACGCTCGCGCGGAACCTCGTCCATGGCCCGCAGCACCGCCTGGTCCGCAATACCTCTTCGTCGCAACGTCAGCAGGAATTCCATGCGGTCGTCGTCCTGCTCGTTGGTCGGCATTTTAGACACGTTTAGGCCCCTCTATTGGAGTTATTAGCATGTTTGCCGGACTTGGAGCTAAGGTGGAACCCTGCGGCTGATGCCGAGTTGAAGGGCGGGAGACATCCAATGGCAGGTTCATCGGCGCCGGCGCCACGAGTGCTCGTGGTCGAGGATGAATATTTGATTCGCATGTTGCTCGAGGACATGTTGGGCGAACTTGGCTATGGGGTGGCTGCGGCCGTAGGGACAATCTCGGAGGCAAGCCAAATCGCCAAGAGCGGCGAATTCAATGCCGCCATTCTCGATGTCAACCTTGACGGGCAGGAAATTTATCCCGTCGCCGATATTCTGACCGAGCGCGGATTGCCGTTCGTCTTTGTTACCGGCTACGGCGAACGCAGCTTGCCCGAGGCCTATCGAGGACGCCCTGCCCTTCAGAAGCCGTTTCAGACCGAGCAACTTAAAACGACGTTGGCCGGACTGCTGGCTTAGCCGAACACCTCTGCCAATTTTGTCATGAAAGGCTCGTCGGTCAGATCGAGCCGCAAGGGCGTCACCGCGATCCGTTTCTCGCTCAGCGCGGCGAGATCGCTTCCGGGAGCGGCGCCCACAACTCCGCCACGGCCGAACGCAATCCAATAATAGGGATTGCCGCGTCCGTCGTGGCGCGCATCGATGCGCAAGAGCTCCTGATCCCGTTTGCCCTGCACCGCCACGGACACGCCGGTGACTTCGCCGGGCATGCAATCGGGAAAATTCACGTTCACCAGCACGTCGCGCGGCATTCCGGTCTCGAGAATGCGCTTGATCAGATCGGGCGCGAACTTGATCGCGGTATCCCAGCAAGGCAAACGCTTGGTACTGAAGGAATAGGCCTGCGAAAGTGCAAAAGAAGGAATGCCGAGCACCGCGCCTTCCATGGCGCCGGCGACCGTGCCGGAATAAGTCACGTCCTCCGCGCAATTGCGCCCGCGGTTAACGCCGGAAAGTACAAGGTCGGGCTTTTCCTTCATGAGATAGCGCACGCCCATGATGACGCAGTCCGTCGGCGTGCCCTTGATGGCGAAATGGCGTTCGCCCACTTCGCGCATGCGCAGTGGATCGTTCAGCGACAGGGAATGCGACACCCCGGACTGGTCGATTTCCGGTGCCACGATCCAAACCTCATCGGAGAGCGCGCGCGCAATCTTCTCGCAGGCAGCAAGCCCCGGCGAGTGGATGCCGTCGTCGTTGGTGATGAGAATGCGCATTATGTCCGCTCGATTTTCGTCAATCCGCCCATGTAGGGCGAGAGCGCGGACGGCACCGCAATCGAGCCATTTTCCTGCTGATAGGTCTCCATCACCGCGATAAGCGCACGACCAACGGCCACGCCCGAACCATTGAGGGTGTGCACATGCCGCACGCCATCCTTGGTGCGGTAACGCGCATTCATGCGCCTGGCCTGAAACTCGCCGCAGTTCGAGCAGGAGGAAATCTCGCGATAGGCATTCTGGCCCGGCAGCCACACTTCAATGTCGTAGGTTTTCTGGGCGGCAAAACCCATATCGCCAGTGCAAAGCGTGACCACGCGGTAGTGCAATTCGAGTTTCTTGAGCACTTCCTCGGCGCAGGCGAGCATGCGCTCGTGCTCTTCCTTCGATTTTTCCGGCGTGGTGACGGAGACCAGCTCAACCTTGGTGAACTGGTGTTGCCGGATCATGCCCCTGGTGTCTTTCCCTGCCGCGCCGGCTTCGGCGCGAAAGCACGGCGTGCACGCGGTGAGGCGCATCGGTAATTGCGCTTCCTCGATGATGGACTCCCGCGCGAGATTGGTGAGTGGCACCTCGGCGGTAGGGATCAGCCAAAAGTCATTCGTCGTCCGGAATTGGTCGTCAGCAAACTTCGGAAGCTGCGCTGTGCCAAACATCACCTCGTCGCGGACCAGAATTGGGGGATTCACCTCGGTATATCCGTGCTCTCGGCCCGTATGCAGATCCAGCATGAATTGTCCGAGCGCCCGTTCGAGCCGCGCCAATCCTTTCTGCAATACGACAAAGCGCGCACCGGACAATTTGGCCGCCAGTTCGAAATCCATTTGCCCGAGCGCTTCGCCAAGCTCGAAATGCTGCTTTGGCTTGAATGCATAGTCGCGTTTTTTGCCGAACACATGATGCTCGACATTTCCGCTCGCGTCGGCACCGGCCGGCACGTCGTCGAGGGGCATGTTTGGAATTTGCGCAAGCTCGCTTTCGAGTTCGGTGGCGAACGTCCTTTGCTTCTCCTCCAGTTCTGGCAATGCGGTCTTTAGCTCGGCGACCTCGGCCATCAGCTTGCTGGCCTTGGCTTCGTCCTTGGCCTTTTTGGCGTCGCCGATTTCCTTCGATGCCGCATTGCGTCGCGCCTGCGCCTGCTCGAACTTTGTGATCGCCGCCCGACGCTTCTCATCCAGCGCGATGAGCTTTTGTGACAGCGGCTCAAGCCCTCGCAGTTTCAGGCCGCGGTCGAAGGCATCAGGGTTTTCGCGAATCCATTTGATGTCGTACATGGCAGGACGCTTTTATCGCGGCTTATGGCCGGGCAAAAGGCGCGAAGCGCCGTCTTGTCCGCAAAAAACTCCCGGCCATCCACGTCTTGCCTTGGGAAAAGCCAAAGACGCGGATGCCCGGCATAAAGCCGGGCATGACGGAGTCAATAGCAAAGCCTGGCCTACTCCGCCGGCTTTGCGCTCGCCGAGGCCGCCTCGGCGGCAGCCTTCGCAGCCTCTTCGGCCCTGGCCTTTTTCTCGACCATGCGCACCGACCAGATCGAGCCCTCGTAGAGAATGAGCAAGGGAATCGCCAGCGACATCTGGCTGATCACGTCGGGAGGCGTGAGGACCGCTGCCAGCACGAAAGCGCCGACGATGAAGTAACGCCGCTTGGCCTTGAGTTGCTCGGCGGTGACAACGCCGATACGGCCGAGCAGCGTCAGGATGACCGGCAACTGGAAGGCCACGCCGAAAGCCAGCACAAGCGCCATCATCAGCGACAGATATTCGCCGACCTTCGGCATCAGGGCGATCGTGGCGTCGGTGGCGCCGCCGGTCTGCTGCATGCCGAGCGAAAAGCGCACCAGCATTGGCATGACCAGGAAATAGACGACCATTGCGCCAAGCGCGAAGAAGATCGGTGTCGCGATCAGATAGGGCAAGAACGCCTTGCGCTCGTGACGATAGAGCCCGGGCGCAACGAACATATAGATTTGTGTCGCAACGATAGGAAACGAAAGAAAGGCGGCGCCGAACATTGCAAGCTTCAGCTGGGTCACGAAATATTCGAGCAGCGCGGTGTAAATGAATTTCGAGTTTTCCGGGCCTGCGACCCAGACGAATGGCCACACAAGGATATTGTAGATGTCCTTTGCAAAAACGAAGCAGAGGGCGAACATTGCCGCGAACGCGATCAGCGCCTTGATCAGCCGCGAGCGCAGCTCGATCAGGTGATCCATCAGCGGCGCCTTGGTGGCCTCGATATCTTCGTGAGTCATGATTTGCCCCCGGCCTGTTGAGGAGGCGGCGCTTCCGCGGGGGGAAAATCTTTTTCACTGACCGGTGGCGGCGAATCGGGCAGCGGCACGTTCACATCGACCTGTTGCTGCGGCTCCGGTAGCGCCGCCGGCGCAGCGGATGCTGGCTCGCTCGTTGTCTCGACCGGTTTCGTCTCCGGCATCTCGAAAGCGCGCTCGATTTCCTTTTGCGTGTCCGCCATCGGATCGAGACGGGTCATGTCGCTGACCGAGCTCTTGAGATCCTCGGCCTGTTTTTTAAGCTCCGACAGCTCGGCTTCACGCATCGCTTCCTGGAACTGACTCTGGAACTCGCCGGCCATTCGCCGGATCTTTGCCATGTACTGGCCGAGCGTGCGCAAGACAGTGGGCAACTCTTTCGGCCCGATCGCGATCAGCGCGACGATGCCGATGACGACGAGCTCGCCCCAACCAATGTCGAACATGGATTAGTAAACTCCAAGGCGCCGAGGCACCGCCGCCGTCGCGACGATCATATCGGCCCCCACCCCCTACGCGCCATCAGCAGCGATCAGGAGCGTACGCCTTCCGCGCGGCGTTCGGCTTCCGTCTTGGTGGCGCCGCCGCTCGCTTCAATCGTCTTAACTGGCTCGCTCTTGGCGTCAGCCGACTTCTCGTCTTCCGACATGCCCTTCTTGAAGGCTTTGATGCCAGACGCAAAGTCGCCCATCAGGGACGAAATTTTTCCGCGCCCGCCAAACAGGACCAGCACGACCACCAGCACGATGATCCAGTGCCATATACTCAGGGAACCCATCCTCTATCCTCCGCAGCGACGGCTTTCGGCTCGTCCCGCCATGTTTTCGATGAGAACCTAGGCTCCGCAGGAGGCAAAAACAAGGACCTCGCACCCGGTCAAAGGGCCGCGTGATCGAAGGAATTTACCTTAATTCCCGGCCGTTATTTCTCTGAACGCACTGGCGGGGCTAGGCCCAGATCAAGATCGCCGGGTTCGAGCGGGTCCTCGTCGTCGCGCAAAGTTGAATCGTCGGACGGGACCGGCACCCCGAAGCCGGCCGGCAGGTTGCCCTCCAGGAGGCCGGCGCCTTTGAGCTCCTCGAGCCCCGGCAGGTCGCCGACCTCTTCCAGGCCGAAATGCGACAGGAACGCGTCCGTCGTTCCGTAAGTGATTGGGCGTCCCGGCGCCTTGCGCCGGCCGCGCGGCCGGATCCACCCGGTCTTGAGCAACACGTCGAGTGTGCCAACCGCAGTGACGACGCCGCGGATCTCTTCGATTTCCGCGCGAGTGACGGGCTGATGATAGGCAACGATTGCCAGCGTCTCGGTGGCGGCACGCGAAAGCTTGCGCGTCTCGACGACCTGCTTTGTGAGCAGCCACGACAGGTCGACCGCGGTGCGGAACGCCCATTTCTTGCCGACTTTGACAAGATTGACGCCACGGCTGGCGTATTCGTCGCGAAGTTGTGCGAGAGCATTCTTGACGTTGACTCCGCTCGGGAGCCTTCGCGCCAACATGGCTTCGTCGAGCGGCTCCCCTGCGGCGAACAGGATAGCCTCGAGGAGCCGCAGTTCTTCCGGCCGTGACGCCGGAGCCGGCGCGGCCTCGGCGGCCGGCTCATTGTTTTGCACCACCACGAGCTTCTTGGCCGCTCCCGGCATGGACAACTTCCCCTTATGCTTTTTCTTGCGCGTCATGCGTCGTTGCATTTCCAATCGCGCCGACGCGCTTGCGCATGTAGAGCGGCGCGAATGACTCTCTTTGGTGAATTTCGGCAAGCCCCTCACGCACGAGCTCGAGCACGGAGGCGAATGAAGAGGCAAATACCGTTGCGGCAAGCGCCGGTTCGACGACATAACTGATCAAAAATTCATCAATGCGGGACCAGTCCTTCGACTGGCCCATCAATCGCTCCAGCGCCGACCGCGCTTCGGCCAATGACCATACCGTGCGCTGCTTGAATCGCACGCGCGACAGGGCGCTGCGTGATCGTTGCGTGGCATAGGCGGACAGCAAATCGTAAAGCGTTGCCGACCATTCCGGCTGCTTGATCTCGTCGATCGGTTCGGGAAGTCCGCGCGGAAAAATGTCCCGATTGAGTTGCGGGCGGTCCATCATCCTTGTTGCGACGTCGCGAATTGCTTCAAGCCGGCGCAGGCGATGAGCCAAGGCCAGCGCCATCTCCTCCGCGCTCGGTCCGTCGCCGGACTCCACTTCGGGCAGCAGCAGGCGCGACTTGAGATAGGCGAGCCAAGCGGCCATCACGAGATAATCGGCGGCGAGTTCGAGGCGTAATTGCCGCGCCGCCTCGATGAAAGACAAATACTGGTCGGCAAGCGCCAAAATCGAGATCTTGGCGAGATCCACTTTTTGCTGGCGCGCAAGCATCAGCAACAGGTCGAGCGGCCCCTCGAAGCCCTCGACGTCGACGATCATCGCCGGCTCGGTCGTACCGCGGTCGGCGCCGAGGCTGGTGTCGAATTCCTCGGTACTCATGAGACGGTCTTCCGTTGCGACGACATTCGCCCGTCCCCGGCGATTTGCGCGAATATCTGGCGGGCGGCGTGCGTGTCGAATTCCTCGGGTGCCGAGCGAGCAGCAAGCGCCGCATCAGCTCGAACTGCAGAATCGCCGGAAAGTTTCGGCGCTTCCGCCGCGACGGCCTCCATCTCGCGCATGTCGCCATTGCAATGAAGGACGACATCGCACCCCGCCGCCAGCGCAGCGCGGCTACGTTCGGCGATGGTGCCCGACAGGGCATTCATCGAAATGTCGTCGGTCATCAGCAGGCCTCGAAATCCGATAAAGCCGCGAATCACTTGCCTCACCATTGTGACCGAAGTGGTGGCCGGCGCGACCGGGTCGAAGGCACTAAACACAACATGTGCGGTCATGCCGATCGGCAAGCTTGCAAGCGCGCGGAAGGCTGCAAAATCGGTCTCCTCAAGTGTTTTGCGATCTGTATCGACCACTGGAAGCTTGTGGTGGCTATCCGCATTTGCCCGTCCATGGCCAGGGAGGTGCTTGAGAACCGGAAGGACACCCCCGGCCTGAAGTCCCTCTGCAATCGCCTTGGCTATAGCGGCGACCTTGCCGGCTTCGCTCCCATAGGCCCGATCGCCTATGACCTGATCGCTACCCGCCAACGGTACGTCTCCCAAGGGCAGGCAATCTGCATCGATTCCCACGGGTCTCAAATCGGCAGCGATCAAATGGCCGGCAAGCCGGGCTGCGGCGGCGCCGGACGCCGGATCGCGGTCATAAATCTCCCCGTAGCGCGCTCCTGGCGGATACACGGGCCAGTGCGGCGGTCCAAGCCGCTGGACGCGTCCACCCTCCTGATCGACGAAAACCGGTGCTTGCCAGCCGACACAATCGCGAAATGATTGAGTGAGTTCCGTTATTTGATCCGGTGTACTCACGTTTCGCTTGAAGATGATCAGGCCCCAGGGCCCGGCATCGCGGAGAAATGAGCGCTCACTGGCAGTAAGGCTCAAGCCTGCCAGGCCTGTGATAAACGCGCGCGCCGCCATTGGCGCGGATTAGCCCGCGTCCGGCGCCAGGGTCAAGTTTTGGCTCGTTAATTTCGCGGAACCAGGCACTGGCCGCCCGCCGCCTTGAGGCTCGAGCACCATTCGCTCGCTTCGTTGGCGCTGGCAAAGGGCCCAATCATGGCGCGGTAGTAAGTTCCCTTCGTCCCCAGATCGGCCTTTTGGATCGACAATTCGCGCCCGTTGAGTTGGCTCGGATATTTGGCCTGGAGACTGCGGTATGCCGCCTGGGCCTCACCCTCGCTGCGCTGCGACGATACCTGGACAAAGGTGCCGCTGCCCGGGGAACTGCTGGCCGGAGGAGCCGGCGCGGCCGCCTGCGGGGCAACCGCAGCCGTCTGGCTGGGCGGAGCCTGTGTCCGCGCCGGCGAAGCGTCCGGCGATAGCGATAGCGGCACATTAGGTGCCGGGGTGGCCTGACGTACAGGCTGCGTGCCACGCGCTGGCGGGTTCGAATTCGTACTCGGCTCCGGTTCGGCTATCGCGTTATCAGCCGAAGGACGCGGTGCAGGTGCCCCCGCCCTCGGAGCTTGCGCCGGTGAACGGGTGGGCGGTGCGGCCGCGATCGCCGCCGCACCCTGCGGCATCGCATCGGCTTGCTGATCCGGGCGGATCGCGATCGTTCGCACCTTCTTGGGCTCGCTTCCAACCACGCCGCTGCCCAGCGCCGACTGCTGCACAGGCTGCGACAGGACTGCCGTCGCAGGCTTTTCGATTGGCTGCTCCTCGCGCGACACCAGCTTTTCGCTCTGGCCGCGTTCGTTAACGCGTTCGGTAATCAATTTGCTCGATTGCGCATCTTTGCCGGCCGCCGCCGGAACGACCTTGGTCGGTCCCGCATCCGCCTTGATGACCGGGGGCGGTTGGTTCGCGGTCGACGATCCAAACAGGGCGCGATAACCGAAAGCTCCCGCCGTCCCTACGACCGCCAACGCGCAAACGCCGGCGATCGCCATAACGGCGAAGCGGCGACGAGATGGCGGAGCATCCTCGTAATATTGCTCTTCGCCATATTGCGCCGCATCCTGCTCGTAAGCGTCCTGCTGATATTCTTCCTGGTTTGCCGCGTAACGTGCTTCGTCCTGGGACTGATAAAAATCTTCGCCCGTCGCCGGCGCGTTGCCGTAAGACTGACGGCCGTAATCTTGGCCAGTTTCGCTCGCAGGCGGCTGTGTCGATTGCTCGAATGGCGCCGCGCGCCCAGAGTAGAATTGATCGCCGGAGGATCTCCGGGCGCTCGCGGGCTGTCGCGCGTCGAGGTCTGCCGCATCGCCATAGGACGGCCTGTTGCTCCAATCGGGATACTCGGCCGGCGGCGGCGAGGTCGGCCGCCCTGCAACGCGACCATATTCTCCAAATGGGTCGGTTTGTCCGATCAGTCTGGCCAGTTCGGCGAGCGGGTCATTGCTCGGAGCTTTCGCTTGGCCGCGCACAGGCGGTTCACTTGCACGGTACGTTCGCTGGCTTTGGTCGTCGGCCATTCGGTCCCCGGTTACTCCGCTCGTCCCGCTCTTATAGACGCTGGCCACTCACCACGCCAAGCGCAGAGCCGTAACAGACGAGACTTATCTCATTTCTTCCGGCGCGCTGACCCCAAGCAATGCCAAGCCCGAGGCAAGAACGATGATGATCCCCTGCACCAGAGCGAGCCGGGCTTTTGTTGTTTCTGGATCATTCTGGATAATGAAGCGTAAATGAGGCAAGTCTTTTCCTTTTGTCCACTGTGTATGAAATTCGCTTGCTAATTCATATAGATAGAACGCTATTCGATGCGGTTCGTGAGCGGCCGCAGCAGCCTCGATGGTGCGAGGGTATAGGGCGATTTGGCGAAGTAGAGAAAGCTCGCCGGCGTCGCTGAGCCGATCGAGCAATGCCCGCTTTAGGTACGCCGCCCGTTCCGATGCCAATTCGGGGAGCGTCGGCATTTCCTCGCGCGCATTGCGGAAGACAGACTGCCCTCGAGCATGTCCATACTGCACATAGAAGACCGGATTCTCGCGCGAATGCTCGATCACCTTGGCGAGATCGAAATCGAGCACGGCATCGTTCTTGCGATAAAGCATGTCGAAACGAACGGCGTCTCGGCCGACTTCATCCACGACCTCGCGCAACGTGACGAACTCGCCAGCCCGCTTCGACATTTTCACCGGCTCACCGGCCCGCAACAAACGCACAAGCTGAACGAGCTTCACGTCCAGTTCGGCCTTGCCGGCACTGACTGCTTTGACCGCCGCCTGCATGCGTTTGATGTATCCGCCATGGTCGGCGCCCCACACATCGATCAGATTCAAGAACCCGCGGGCGACCTTCGACCGGTGATAGGCGATATCGGACGCAAAATAAGTGTAGCTCTCGTCTGACTTCTTGAGCGGCCGATCGACATCGTCGCCGAAATCGGTCGAGCGGAATAATGTCTGCTCGCGGTCTTCCCAGTCCTCCAGGTTGCCGCCCTTTGGTGGTGGGAGGCGGCCTTCGTAGACCTCCCCGCTCCGACGCAAGCTTTCGATCGTGGCGGCCACGTCGTCCCGCGTCCCGTCGATCAGGGACCGCTCGGAAAAAAACACATCGTGGCGCACGTTGAGCGCGCCGAGATCATCCCTGATCGCATCCATCATCATGCTGACCGCTTTCGCCCGCACAATGGGAAGCCATTCGCTCTCCTTCATCGTGCTGAGCTTCACGCCATGCTCGGCGGCAAGCTCCGCACCGACCGGCTTGAGATAATCGCCGGGGTAAAGCCCCTCGGGAATTTCAATGCGCTCGCCGAGCGCTTCGCGATAGCGCAGGAAAGCCGAGCGCGCGAGGATATCGACCTGCGCACCGGCATCGTTGATGTAATATTCGCGCGTGACATCGTAGCCGGCATATTCGAGCAGGTTGGCGAGGGCATCGCCGAATACCGCGCCACGGCCGTGGCCAACGTGCATGGGACCGGTCGGATTGGCCGAGACGTATTCGACATTGACCTTCTCGCCCTGCCCTATGCTGACGCGCCCGTAATCCATCCCGCTTTCAAGCACGAGCCTGAGCTCCTCACCCCAAACATGCGGCTTGAGGACAAGGTTGATGAAGCCGGGCCCCGCGACGTCGACCTTGGCTATTTTTTCGTCGGCACGCAGTTTCTCGGCGATATTTTCCGCGAGTTGCCGCGGCTTCTGGCCCGAATCTTTTGCGAGCACCATCGCTGCGTTGGTCGCCATATCTCCATGGCTGGGATCGCGCGGTGGTTCGACCACGATGCGCGAGAGGTCTGCTCCCGATCCGAGAACTGAGCGCGCTGCTGCGCACACACGCGTCAGCATGTCGGCGAACAGATGTTGTGGCTTGGAGAGGCTCGACATTGTGACGCTGCGGCTAACGCAATTCCGAGGGGGAGTCAAAAAATCAAGAGATCAGAGCGCGTTCAGTCGATGTTGCGTTCTCGCCGCGCAAGACGCGACTAAAGTCGGGCGCCCCGTGCGTGCATCGCGGCACGGTAGGCAAACACGATGGCCGGACCAAGCGTCGTACCAGGACCTGGATAGCTTCCCCCCATGACCGAGGCCATGTCATTGCCGCAGGCATAGAGGCCGGGGATGGGCTCTCCATCGCTGCCAAGCACGCGCGCATCCGCATCGGTGGCAAGCCCCGTGCTGACCGCGATGTCGGCCGGCCAGACCGCGAGCGCGTAGAAAGGCGGCGTCGCTATTGGGCCGATGCAAGGGTTCGGCGTGTGGTCGGGATCGCCATTGAACCGGTTGAGCTCAATTTCCCCTTTTGCGAAATCGATATCGACCCCGGTCTCGGCAAAGCCGTTGTGGCGCGCGATCGTGCGTTCGAGTTGCTCAGGATCAACAGGGATCTTCCTGGCGAGCTCCTGAATTGTGCGAGCGCTCATAACATAGCCGCTGTCAACGAATTTCCCCGGATTGCGGTGGCCAGGATAAACGACGCCCAGGCCATAATTTCGTAGGAAGGTGGCATCACAGATAAGCCACGCTGGAATCGATGGCGTCGTTTTGTTGCTCTCAAACATCGCCAGCACGAAGTCATGGTACGACGCCGCTTCATTGACGAAGCGCCGGCCGGCCGAATTCACCGCGATCAATCCCGGCTTGGCACGGTCCAGCACGAGGTGTGGGAACAGGCCCTTGCTGCCGTCGCGCCGCGGCACGATTGAGACCGGCGACCACAGTCCGCTCGTGCATTGCTCGGGGCTGATCGCCGCCCCGAGGTGCCGGCCAAGCTGTAGGCCGTCTCCGCTGTTTCCTTCACAGCTCATGGAGTGCGCCGGAACGGGTTGAGGCATGAAAGCGTCGCGCAACGCTTTATTTTGCGCATAGCCGCCCGTCGCCAGCACGACGCCCTTGCGTGTTCTGACCGAAATGTCCCTGCCGCCGATTTTCAGCCGTGCACCTTTGACACCGTCTTGGTCGCCGGTGAGCTCGACAATTGGGGCGTCGAACAGAATCGGCACCTTGCGTTTTTGCAAGCTGTAGTAAAGGCGGCCGATGAGGGCGTTGCCCATCATCAGGCTGGTGCCGCGCTGATAGCGCAGGCGGTCCGCGAGGTAGCGCACGAACAGTTTCGCCGAATAGATGAAATTGGCGAACGAATCGAAGCGGCCAATCAGCGGGCCGATATCGGCTTTGCCGACCATCATCCCACCGAAGAGCATGAACTCGGAAATCGGGGGACGGATGCGCCAAAAATCCGCGCCGAGCAGACGCCCATCGAACGGCTCTGGCACAATCGCGCGTCCGGAGACGGCGGCGCCTGCCATGTTGCTGCGATAGTCCGGATGTTTTCCGCAAGGCAGGAATAGCACGTCGGATCGGTCGCACAGATAGTCGATCGCGGTCGGGCCCGTCAGAAGATAGGCGTTCCTGAGCTCGCGATTGGTCGTCTCGCCAATCAGTGCACTGAGGTAAAAATCGGCCTGCTCGCCGCTGTCATTGAAGCCTGCCGCACGGCTCTGGCTGTTGCCAGGAATCCAAAGTGTGCCGGCTGACGTCGATCCGGTACCGCCAACCTGATCCGATTTCTCGCACAAGAGCACGTCGAGCCCTTCGATCGAAGCGACAAGTGCCGCTGCCATTCCGGCGGGCCCTGCGCCTGCGATCAGGAGATCGACCTCCCGCTCGGCAATTGGATCGACGCTTATCGCTGAATGCGCCATCGTCTCATCATTCGTTCGGAGGATGTCACGCTCGCACGAAGCTGTCATCCAACTACGAGTGCAAATCATTGCCAGTTTTCTAATTCGTCTCTCGCGACGTTATTGCGTCAATGTGAATCAATCCACGTTTATCCACCGATCGGATGACGTGCCGCGCTCTCAAAGCTGTCATTCTGACTGCATTCACATTCAGTCCGAGTTCATGGACCGCGTCCTAGGTTGGGAATGCTGCGGTGGCGCAGACCCGTGCGCCGCAGAACTAGTCAAACGCATCTGCGCCAACATCGGAGCAAAAGACGATGAAGCTTATGAACGTCCGTAGACGAACGTGCTTGACCACCGCACTGGTAGTGGGCGTTGCATTGACGTCTGCAAACCTCGCCAATGCGAGGAACATTCAACACAACGACAACAATAATAAAAACACCGCGGCCAAACCCCACTTCGTTATCAACGGGCAGTCCGCCAACGACAAGAAGATCATACGCGATCGCAAGAAAGAAAAGCAGGCAGAGAACAAAAAAGAAAAGCAGGCAGAGAAAAAGAAGAAGGAGTGCGAAAAGATCATCGTGCCGACTGCGGAATGTGGCGTCAGCCGCAAGGATCCCGTCGGCAACACCCACCCCACTCTGCCGCCGACGAAGACGACGGACGGCACCGGCACGAAGGGGCCCTCGCCTGTCGCTGCGACAGCGACAATAACCAATGGAAAGACCACGTCAGCGATCGCCAATGGCAAGGGGCTGACAGTCACCGCCACGAGTTCGGGTACAATCACAGTATCCAGCACCGATCATAGCTCGGTAACAATGGCCGGTGATAACGTCACCCTGCGCGGCGCCACAACCGTTCAAGCCGGCCCCGGTCTGGCTGTTCACCGTCTTCCCAATGGAGACATTCTCGTGACCAACGTGCCTAAAGGCGTCACGGCCGCTGACACCGTTAAGGACATTGGCAAAGCGGCTGGCAACTTCGGCAATACTGTAGCCGCGAGTCCAATCGTTGGTGGCGCAGCGGCCACCGTACTGTTGGGTTCGGCCGTTCAAGGGGTCGCTACTGGACACCCGATCGACACTATCAAAAAGGCGTATAAAGATATCGAACAAGATGCAGGACGAGTCATAGAGTGGGTTAGCGGCTGGTTCTGAACGATTACGAGCAGTACATCGTACGCGGACGGCAGATTTCCTGCCGCCCGCATTTTTCTTTTTTAGGTGCCGGCTTGAATTGTTTCAGATTACTTTAACTCCGGCGTTTCCTTAAAATATTTCGCGTGCTCAATGAGCGCGTACCGGTCCGTCATCCCCGCGATATAATCCGCGACCCGGCGCGCGCGCCTGGCATCGGTCGTATCGATGCCCTCACCCCATTCCGCCGGAAGATCTGCCGGCGACCCCATGAAGTGCCTGAACAGGTCGCGCACGACGCGCTCGGCATCCGCCATTACGCGCATCACGCGATCGTGGCGATACATGCGCGCGTAAAGGAAATTCTTCACCTCGCGATCAGCTTTTTCCATCGCCGGCGAAAACCCCACGATGGGACGCGGCGCCTCGCGCACCTCTGCGGCAGATCGCGGCTTCAGCATTGCCACGCGCCGGCCGCTTTCGGCGATGACATCCTCGATCATGCGCGTGATGAGGGCGCGAACGGCCTCGTGCACGCGCCGCGCCGGATCGACTCGAGGGTGCTCCGCGTCTATGACTTTTAAAAGCCCGCCGACGAGCGGCACTGCGGCGATATCGCCCAGGGTAAAGAGATCCGCGCGCAGTCCGTCGTCGATGTCGTGGGCGTCGTAGGCGATATCGTCGGACAACGCAGCGACCTGCGCTTCGGCGCTGGCATAGGTCCACAATTCCAGATCCTGGATCTTCGAATATTCGACGATGGGCGCCGGTGCGCCGTGCCTCGCATACCTGCCGACACCTATGCCCTCGCGGTCGATGAGGGGGCCATTGTGCTTGACCAGCCCTTCGAGCGTTTCCCAGCTGAGGTTCAATCCATTGAAGTCGGCGTAGCGGCGCTCAAGATCCGTCACGACACGCAGGGCCTGGGCATTGTGGTCAAAACCCCCATGGCCGGCGAGGCACTCATCGAGTGCACGTTCGCCGGCATGGCCAAACGGCGGATGGCCAAGGTCATGCGCGAGCGCGAGCGCCTCGGCCAGATCTTCGTCGAGCCCGAGCGCGCGTGCGAGCGAACGTGCGATCTGGGCCACTTCAAGCGTATGCGTGAGCCGTGTGCGGAAGTGATCGCCTTCGTGATAGACGAATACTTGCGTCTTGTGGGCGAGCCGTCGGAATGCCGCCGAATGAATGATTCGGTCGCAATCCCGGCGGAAAGCATTGCGCGTGGCGCTCGGCGGCTCCGCATAGCGCCTTCCCCTGCTTTGCGCAGGATCGGCCGCATAAATTGCCCGTTGGCGCGCCGTATCGATTGCCATTGCCCGCATTGACCTCGCTGGCTGGCGCACTTAACTATCCGTTGGGTCATCTGCCAATAGGATTGGCCTGAAAAGGGAAAACGATGGCTGCGAGCATCACGGTCAGCGAACGGGCGGCACGGCGGATCGGCGATATCCTCAAGGGCGAGCCGAGCGGAACGATGCTGCGCGTGAGCGTTGAAGGCGGCGGTTGCTCCGGCTTTCAGTACAAGTTCGACACGGACCGAACCAAGGCGACTGACGACCTCGTCATCAGTCGCGACGGCGCGGTGATCCTTATCGATCCTGTCTCGGTGAATTATATGGCCGGCTCGGAGATTGATTTCGTCGATGACCTGATCGGTGCTTCCTTCAAGGTGAACAATCCGCAGGCGAAGGCATCTTGCGGCTGCGGAACCAGCTTCGCCCTCTAGCACTTTACCCTTGCTTCAGCGGCCCTCATTGCAATCGGAATTGATTGGACCTTCGAACGAGCGACTACTCGCGACGCAGTGCACTCGCGTAGCAGTTAACGGTTTTGGCTATGTGCGCTTAAGCTCGAGCCGCAAGTCAACACCGTATCACCCACCTCTGCAAAGAATTCAAGAAGTCTTGTTTAATGGCAGGGTCGATGTTTGGATCGTCTGCAACGGCGCGTGCCCGCAAGACGAGATCCTTTTTATAGTTTTGAAATCCTTGCGCCCCACCCTTTGGAGTGCCCGCAAGCCATGACGCTGCTGATTTGATCGTCTCCCTGTATTCGGAAGTTTTCCTTGCTGCTGCTTTAACTGCACCATCACTTATCTGTGTATACTCGTTGCTGATGGCAGAGAGCTGAGCAGAAGCCTGTTGCCTGAGAATGAATTCATCTTCGGGTGACGCCAAATCCGCGTGCATGAATGGAGTGTGGCGAAAGGGACAGGCAGCGAACGCGTTCGCCATATCTCTAGCTAACGTGTCTGGCGCCACCATCCGCTCGGCGTTTTGCGATTGTTTGTTGTTTTCGGCCCCAGGCCTTTCGGGCATTTATGCGGTGCACCTTATAAATATCTTCGAAAACCGCCTTGTCCTCACGCTCATGCGGCGCACAGGCGGCCAGACTCCCTGGAGTTACAGCCGGCTGCGACTTAGCCGGTGTGCCAGATTTCGCGGGTGCACCGTCAGGTGCCGCGGGGCCGAGCGGGTTTGCTGGTGGGATCGTCGCTGGTCGGCCCATTGGTTCGGATCCTTTTGTAAAAAGCGGTCGTGCCCAAGCCTGAGCTCTAGGTCAGGCACTTGCGTCCGGTAGCACCTTTGGCGCAAGAGCCATGTCACGCAGGTGACAGTGCACAGCGCTTTTCTTAAAACCGGTCCGAGAATAATCCGAAAAAACAAAGGCGCCGCCACGGGGGCGGCGCCTTCTATTCGCTGCTTCGAAACTTACGCCTTCACCGGAATGAATGCGTAGCCGTTGCCATCCTTCTTGATCGTGCCGGCGCCGGGCATGCTGTAGTGATAGCCGGCCACAGTCAGCTTGTCGGCAATGGCGCGATCCATCATCTTGCGCCGGTTCGTCTCCGCCAGCGCCGCATCGGTGTCAAAGACCGCGTGCCAGCCTGGATTCTTGACGAACAGCACGGGAATGTTGGTGACATCGCCGAGCACCAGCAATTGCTGCTTGCCCGAGCCGACCAGATAGCTGGTGTGACCTGGCGTGTGACCCGGCGTCGCGATCGCGCGCACGCCCGGCACAACTTCCTTGTCACCGTCGATTTGCTGCACGTTTTTCCAGCCCGGCAAGGTCGCCTTGACCCGATTGCTCAAGCCTTGGGCCGGCTGCGGGACAGACGACCCGGTCCACCATGCAAGCTCTGCCTTCGGGACATAGATCGTGGCGTTCGGGTAGTTCTGCGCATTGGTCTCTTTGGCCATCAACCCGAATATGTGGTCGGGATGAAAATGCGTGACGACGATTGTCTTGACCTTCTCCGGATCAATTCCCGCAGCTTTCATGTTCTTCGCCGACATCAGACCGGCCGTTGGCTGCACCTGGCCGCCGGTGCCCGAGTCGAACATCACATATTGGTCCTTCATCTTCACGACCGTGACCGTGAAGGGTATCGGTATGATGTTATCCGCCAGGCCCGCGGCCTTGAGCGCGCCCTTGACCTGATCCGGCGGCACGTTCTTCACGAAATTGTCCTCGAAGTTGCGATTCCATATGCCGTCGTAGATCTGTGTGACCTCGACATTCCCAACCTTGAATTTGTGGAAGCCCTTGTCGACCAGCTTCGCGTTCGAATAGCTCTGCGCCTGCGCCGAGCCGATGAATTCGAGCGGACCGTCGAGGCCGAAGGCGGCGGAGGCCGCCGTGGCCGAAAGTACAAAATTTCGGCGTGAGATATTGTGCATTGCACTCCCCTTATACCTAAGGGCCAAAGGGCCCACGTACTGAGGCCGACAGGCCCAAGCGATAAACACCTACCCGGCTAGGTTACTTCCCTAAACTGGAAGGAATTTGGTTACGTCCCTGAGCTGGCCTGAATAGGTGCCGTACCTATTCTTATGATCTCGCGGTTATACCAGGCGACAAAGTCTGGCCGTAGGGCCTGATCGAGACCCCTCTTGATATTTTCCATTCTACTTCTTGCAATTACTGCGCCTTGCTCAGGGTCCTCGCCGCAGGCTGGCGTGGCCGCCCAGCTTGCAGCATTGCGTAGCGCTCTTTGTCCTTCGGGAGACTCTCGCAGACCATCTTTTGCTTCCGCGCCGCGGGCATTTCGATAGGACTCGAGGAAGCTAAGAAGGTCGCGATCCATCAAGTCGAAGCGAAACCCTTCAAGCGCGTTGGCGAGGTCTATATTTGCATCCCTGTCGTTCTCCGTATCACCATCGCGGCGATAGTTGTTGTACAGCCCTCTTGTGACCCGGGCCACGTCGGCGTCATTCGGGTGAAATTTTTTGAGGTCAAAATTGGGATCGGCGGGATTGACGCCAAACGCACTAATCACTGCGTTGCGCGCCGCGGTTTTAAGTTTTTCTCCATCGATCACTCTTGATGGATACATAAAGATTGCACCCAACGTCGCCGAGTAGTGTGCGGCGAGTTGTGCCTTTGCATCCTTCGGATCCGCCCGAACCGGAGATAGGCTCGCCACGCCCGGACCGGAGGTGTCTGCGATCCCGCCCGAAGCGGTTGATGCGGCTGGAGGCGGCGGCGGTGTCGTTTGCGCAGTTACAGTACCGTTGTTCGCCACTGGGCCGGCACCCATTGGGATTCTTCTCCAATTCGGGGTCTTCGGTCCCCGTATAGCGAAATCGCAAATTTGCGCTGTGCCAATTGTTACAGCGAGCAACAAAACAGATCCAAATTCATTGCCGATAGGCCAAGGTTAACCCAGGTATTCTGAGCACCCGACCCGCAATGATCCACGACGGCTAAGCGGCCAATCTCAGCTCGTCCGTTCTAAGGAGTATCAGACCGCGGCGGTTATTCGGCCGCAACTGCGGGGGGAGCTTCCTTCACTTCCTCGAGCTGTGGCTCAAGCCGACGCTTGAGCAGCCGGTCAAAGCGATCGAGGTAAAGATAGATCACCGGCGTAATGTAGAGCGTCAGCAGCTGTGACAGCACCAGGCCGCCGACAACCGCGACGCCCAGCGGTTGCCGCAGTTCGGCGCCCGCGCCGGTGCCGAGTGCGATCGGCAGCGTGCCGAAGATCGCGGCAAAGGTTGTCATCATGATCGGGCGGAAGCGAAGGACGGCTGCCTCGCGGATCGCTGCCTCAGCCGACAGGCCGACGCGCCGCCGCTCGATGGCAAAGTCGATCATCATGATCGCGTTCTTTTTGACGATGCCGACCAGCATCACGATGCCGATCATGGCGATCACCGAGAGGTCCATTTTGAACAGCATCAGCGTCAGGATCGCGCCAATGCCCGCGGATGGTAGCCCGGAAATGATCGTGATCGGGTGGATAAAGCTTTCATACAAGATGCCGAGCACGACGTAGGCGGCGAATATGGCGGCGAGGATCAAGATCCCCTGCCCGCGTAAGGAGTCCTGGAACACCTGCGCGGTGCCCTGGAAGCCGGTCGTAATCGTCGCCGGCAGCCGCTCTTCCCGTTCGAGATTCTGAATGGCAGTGACGGCCTGGCCAAGCGAGACGCCGGGCGCAAGATTGAAAGCAATCGTCACGGCCGGCTGCTGTCCCTGGTGATTGACAGTCAGCGGACCGACGGTGCGCTCGAAACGAGTGACAGCGGAGAGCGGGACGGTCGTGCCGTTCGACGTCTTCAGATACACGCGAGCCAGATCATCCGGACCGATCTGGAAATCGGGTTGGGTCTCCAGAATGACCTGGTAATAGTTCACCGGGCTGTAGATCGTGGCGACCTGCCGCACGCCGAACGCGTTGAAGAGCTCCTGTCGAACCTGATCGACGGTGACGCCGTAGACCGCCGCTTTTTCACGGTCGACCTCGATGGTTACCTGGGGGTTCGTCACATAGAGGTCGGTGGTGACGTCGAGGAGGCCGGGAATCCGTGAGACTTTCTCGCGCAGTTCGGGCGCGATACGATAGAGCGTGGCCGTGTCATTGGATTGCAGCGTGTATTGATACTGACTCTTTGCCAGCTTGCCGCCAAGATTGATGTTCTGGATCGGTTGGAAATAAATGGCGAGCCCAGGCACGACATTGGCATTCTGGCGCAGCCGCGCCAGGATGGTCTGCAGATTGTCGCGCTCCTTGCGCGGCTTGAGCGCCACCAGCATGCGCCCGCTGTTGCCGACTGAATTGGGACCGCCTGTGCCGACGGTGGAGTTCACGTAGGCTACAGCCGGATCGGCGCGCACGACATCGGCAACCTTGCGCTGAAGCTCCGAAATCGCCGGGAACGAAATGTCGGTCGCGCCTTCCGTGATGCCGATGACGTAACCGGTATCTTCCTGCGGGAAGAATCCTTTGGGCACGACTACATAAAGTACAATCGTCGCGAAGAAAGTGCCAATCGTGATCAGGAGCATGACTGATTTGAACGCGAGCACACGGTCGAGGGTCCACTGATAGGTGCTCAGCATGCCCTCAAAAAACCGCTCGAACATGCGCAGCAGGAAGAATTGTTTTCCGCCCTCAGGGCGATGAGTGCGGAGCACGCGCGCGCACAGCATCGGAGTTAGCGTCAGCGATACGAAGCCGGAGATCACGATCGCGACCGCGATCGACACCGCAAACTCGCGGAACACGCGGCCGACCATGCCGCCCATCAGCAAAACCGGGATGAACACCGCGATCAGCGAGAAGGTGATCGATATGATGGTAAAGCCGATTTCGCGGGAGCCCTTCAGCGCGGCCTCGAACGGACGCATGCCGCCTTCGATGTGACGCACGATGTTCTCCAGCATCACGATGGCGTCGTCGACCACAAAGCCGACCGACAGCGTCAGCGCGAGCAGCGTCATGTTGTTGATGGAGAAGCCAAAGGCGTACATCGCAGCGAAGGTGCCGACCAGCGATACGGGCACCGCGAGCGCCGGAATGATCGTGGCCGACACTTTGCGCAGGAACAGGAAGATCACCATGATGACCAGCGCAATGGCGATTGCCAACGTCTCTTGCACATCGATCACCGCCGCGCGAATTGACAGCGAGCGATCGAACAAGGGCTCCATTTGAATCGAAGGCGGCACTTGCGCCCGCATCGTCGGGAGGCTTTGGCGCACGAGATCGACGACCTGGACAGTGTTGGCGTCCGGCTGACGCTGAATAGCCAGCACAATCGCGCGCTCGCCGTTGTACCAGGTGGCGATCTTGTCGTTCTCGACGCTGTCGATCACGCGGGCAATCTGATTGAGCTTGATCGGGGCGCCGTTGCGGTAAGCGACGACGACATCGCGATAGTCTGCAGCGTGCGGCATCGCGCCGGTAGCTGCAAGGATGACGCTTTGCTTTGGTCCGGTCAGAACGCCGACCGGCGTGCTCGAATTGGCCTTGGCCACGACACTGCGCACATCTTCGAGCGAAATGTTGCGGGCAGCTGCCTCAGTCGGATTGACCTGGACGCGAACGGCGAATTTCTGCGCGCCATAAACCAGAACCTGGGCAACGCCAGGCAATTGCGAAATCTGCGGCGCCAGAACCGTCTCTGCGTAATCGTCGACGGTCGACAGCGGCACGGTGTCGGACCGCAGGCTGATATAGAGCACTGGGAAGTCGCCCGGATTTACCTTGCGAAACGATGGTGGTGTCGTCATCTCGATCGGCAGCAGACGCGCCGAGGTAGCGAGCGCGGTCTGAACGTCGAGCGCAGCGCCGTCGATATTGCGGCCGAGATCGAACTGGATGGTGATCTGCGCAAGGCCCAGCGAGGAGGTCGAATTCATCGAGGAGATGCCGGAGATCGTCGAGAGCTGACGTTCGATCGGCGATGCGACCGACGACGCCATCGTTTCCGGGCTGGCGCCTGGAAATTGCGCCGTGATCTGGATGGTCGGGAAGTCGACCGCGGGCAACGCCGCCACTGGCAGCAACCGGTAGGCAAAGATGCCGAATACGATCAACGACGCCGTCACCAGCGTCGTCAGCACCGGGCGGCGAATGCACGTCTCCGAGATATTCATGGCTCAGTTGCCCGCGACTTTGGGCGGACGTGGATTGACGCGCGTGCCGTTCGACAACAGCAGCTGTCCTTCGGTGACGACCGTTTCCCCGCCGTTGAGGCCGGATGTGATCACGCTTTCGTTGCCCACCTGGCGTTCTACTTTCACCGGCTGGACCTGGGCGGCGCCGTCCTTCACGACAAAAACGAAGGTGCCGGTCTGGCTGATCTGAACGGCATTGGACGGGACGACGACGCCCTCTTCACTTCGCAAAGTCATCTCGGTCGTGACCAGCGTGCCCGGCCAGAGCAGTTCGTTCTGGTTCGGCATGGTGGCACGCACCATGGCCATCCCGGTCGCAGGATCGACGGTATTCTCGATCATCGTGACCTGCCCGTTGGCCCGACTCTGCTCGCCTGGCACGGTTGCTTCCACCGTTGCCGTTTCGGCGGCGATGGCCTTGCGGATATCCGGAAGGTTTTTTTGCGGCACCGAAAAGCTGACATAGACTGGCATCGTCTGATTGATTGTCGCCATCGGAGTCGTATCGGCCTGGCGCACAAAATTTCCGATCTTGACGTTCGCCATGCTGATGCGCCCGGAAATCGGCGCGCGGATCGAGCAGAAATCGAGCTGAACCTTCAGATTTTCGAGTTGCGCGCGGTTTGATTCAGCAGTGGCGCGCGATACGTTGACGGCAGTTTGCGCGTTATTCAGTGTGACGATCGGCGTAGCGTTTCTCGCCACGAGATCGGTGTAGCGTTCGACATCGCGCTGGGACTGCTCGAGCGTGGATTGCGCACCATCGATCACCGCCTGCACGCGCTTCATGTCAGCCTGGATCTGCCGGCAATCGAGCGTGAACAACAGGTCGCCTTTTTGCACGGTGGCGCCGTCGCGGAAGTGAACGCCGGTGATCGTGGTGTCGACCTGCGTCTTGATGGCGACGCTGGCCATGGGAGTCACATTGCCGAGGGCGGTGAGCCGCACGGGCATCGATTTGCGTTCGGCGGTAGCTGTTTCCACCGGGACCACGCGCGTCTGTCCCTGCGAACGGGCCGCAACCCCATCCGTGGTCCAGATACCGCGCGCAAACACGGCTATGCCGATCAGGGCGAGGGCCGCCCCCCCAATGAGCCAGATTCGCTTGGTCATCGGCCGTTTTCGGTCCGGACTCATGTGCGCCTGCCCGGACGCTCCCTAATTCGCGGAATGGCTTGTTACTCCAACCAATTTTGCCCCCGCGTTGCCGGTTGTCCTAGCATATAAACGTTTACCAGTGCATATACCTGCGCTTGCAGATAAACACGGTGAATACAGCCTTATTCGCCCTGCCCGGACGCCCCGAAAACCATGCGAATTGCCACCTGGAACGTCAATTCCATCCGCCAGCGCATGGATAACCTGCAGACCTGGCTCAAGGAGCGGCAGCCCGACATTGTCTGCCTGCAGGAGATCAAATGCACCGATGACGCCTTTCCGCGGGAGCCATTCGAGGCGCTCGGCTACAACGTGGCCGTGCATGGGCAGAAGACTTTCAACGGTGTCGCGCTCCTGTCCAAGTTTCCATTTGACGAGGTGGCGCCCGGACTGATCGGCGATGAGGCGGACGTGCAGGCCCGCTTTCTGGAAGCAATTGTTTCAACCAAGAGCGGCGTGCTGCGCGTGGTCAGTCTCTATCTGCCCAATGGCAACCCGCCGCAAAGCGACAAATACGCGTACAAGCTCAATTGGATGGCGCGGCTCATTAATTTCTCGCATGAGCGACTTAAACTGGAAGAGCCGATGCTGTTGGCGGGCGATTACAACGTGATCCCGACCGCCGCTGACGTTCGCCGCCCGGAGGCGTGGAAAAACGACGCACTCTTTCTACCCCAGACACGGGAGAAATTCCGCGCTCTCGTTAATCTCGGCCTGACCGATGCAATACGCGCAGTAAGCGACGCGTTCGACCTATATACGTTCTGGGATTATCAGGCCGGTGCCTGGGACAAGGATGACGGGATTCGCATCGATCATCTGCTGCTCTCGCCGCAAGCCGCCGACCGCCTGGTCGCCGCCGGGATCGACCGCCACGCGCGCGGCTGGGACAAACCGTCCGACCACGTGCCCGTTTACGTGGATCTGGATATTGCGGGGCGGTGACTTGCTTTCGTCATGCCCGGCCCTGTGCCGGGCATCCACGTCTTGACTGCCGGGCAGGTCTGAAAACGTGGATGGCCGGGACAAGCCCGGCCATGACAGAAAACGGTTTTGCTTTCTGAACTACTCCCGCCGCATCTCGAGCCAATTGCGCAGATACACGGCTGCTAGAGCCCGCTCCTCTTCGCTCGCCTGCCTCATCGCGCTGTCATAGAGCTTGGTGATCCAGGCTTGGTCAGTGCGCGCATTGTCCTTGGCGAGCGCGAGCCACATCAGTCCGCGCCCGGCCTGGCGCGGGACGTGATCGCCCTCGAACAGCATGGCGCCGAGCATCGCCTGCGCCTCGCACTGGCCCTTCTGCGCGGAAAGCCCGAACCATCGGGCCGCCTGGCGCGGATCGCGCGGCGCACCGGTGCCGCTGAGATAGAGCCGCGCGAGATAGTATTGCGCGTCGGGATCGCGGAAGTAGGACGCCGCATAGGCGAACATCTCGCGTGCCCGTTGCGGGTCGCGCTTGATGTCGGTCTTTGGAATGCCGTCCAGGTAATAGTGCCCAAGCGCGACAAACGCATTGGCGACAAAGCGCGCCTGCGGCGTGTCCGGATTGTCGTCGGCGTGGCTGTCGGCGATGCGGCGGAAATATTCGAAAGCTTTGAGGTCGTTCTGGGTAACGCCGTCGCCTTCCGCATACATACGGCCAAGCTTCCACTGCGCGATGGCGTGACCTTTTTCGGCGGCATATTCGAGCGAGTTCACGGCCTTGACGGTTTCGCCTGCCTTGAGCCAGTTCGCGCCGGAGCGAAACGCCTCCATCGGCGTCATCGGCGGCGGACCCACGCTGGCGTCGGTCTTGCTGCCGTCGAGCGCGTGCGCGGGCGCGGTGGCCAACAGGCCGCCGATCAGCAATGCACGCAACAGGCTCTCAACTGTCCGCATAGCACTCTTTCTCCGCCGCGCCGCCGGGGTGCGTCACTGCGCCGTAGACGGCGGGACCAACCTGTTGCGCGTATTTCCACAAGTAACCGGATCCGTATTCGCTCTCGCGCGCCTTCCATTGGCTCTTGCGCTTGGCCAGTTCATCCGCGGAAAGCCTGACGTCGAGCGTGCCTTTCACCGCATCGATCTCGATGATGTCGCCGTCGCGAATGAGCCCGATCGGGCCGCCGATCGCAGCCTCCGGACCGACGTGGCCGACGCAGAACCCGCGGGTTGCGCCGGAGAAGCGTCCGTCGGTGATCAGCGCGACTTTCTCGCCGGCCCCCTGGCCATAAAGTGCGGCGGTGGTAGAAAGCATTTCGCGCATGCCGGGACCGCCGCGCGGCCCCTCGTAGCGGATCACCAGCACATCGCCGTCCTTGTATTTGCGGTTCTTGACCGCGTCGAAGCAGGCTTCCTCGCCATCGAAGCAGCGCGCCGGGCCGCTGAATTTGAGCGTTTTCATGCCGGCGATTTTCACGATCGCGCCCTCAGGCGCGAGGTTGCCCTTGAGCCCGACCACGCCGCCCGTGGGCAGCAACGGCTTGTCCGCAGGATGCACGACATCCTGATCGGGATTCCATTTCACGTTTTTCAGATTTTCGGCGATCGTGCGTCCGGTTACCGTCAGGCAGTCGCCGTGCAGATAACCGTGATCGAGGAGCGTTTTCATCAAAAGCGGCACGCCGCCAGCCTCGAACATATCCTTGGCGACATAACGGCCACCCGGTTTCAAATCTGCGACATAAGGAGTCTTTTTGAAGATTTCGGCGACGTCAAAAAGGGTAAATTCGATGCCGCATTCATTCGCGATCGCCGGCAGATGCAGCGCAGCATTGGTCGATCCGCCTGTAGCGGCAACGACGGCTGCGGCGTTTTCCAGCGCTTTTTGCGTAACGATATCGCGCGGGCGGATCTTCTTGACGATCAGGTCCATGATCATCTCGCCCGCCAGCATGCAGAACTTGTCGCGAATTTCGTAAGGCGCCGGCGCGCCCGCCGAATAGGGCAGCGCGAGGCCGATAGCTTCCGATACCGTCGCCATCGTGTTGGCGGTGAACTGCGCACCGCAGGCGCCGGCCGAAGGGCATGCATTCTGTTCGAGAATGTCGAGATCCTCGTCGGACATCTGCCCGACCGAATGTTTGCCGACGGCCTCGTACACATCCTGGATGGTGACCGGTTTGCCCTTGAAGGTACCGGGCAGGATCGAGCCGCCATAGATATAGATCGCCGGCACGTTGAGACGGCACATCGCCATCATCATGCCGGGTTGCGACTTGTCGCAGCCGGCAATTCCGATCAGCGCGTCATAGGCATGGCCGCGCACTGTCAGCTCAACGCTGTCGGCAATCACCTCGCGTGACGGCAGCGAGGCCTTCATACCGGCATGACCCATGGCAATGCCGTCGGTCACGGTGATCGTGCAGAACTCGCGCGGGGTGGCGCCAACCGCGGACACACCCTTCTTCACGACCTGCGCCTGGCGCATCAGGGCGATATTGCAGGGCGCTGCCTCGTTCCAGCAGGTCGCCACCCCTACAAACGGCTGATGGATCTGTTCCGACGTGAGCCCCATCGCGTAATAGAAAGAGCGATGCGGCGCCCGGTCCGGCCCCTCGGTGGCGTGCCGACTGGGAAGTTTCGACTTCAGACTGCTTTTGGCGTCCATCGTTTCCTTGTCGCCCAGCCCCGGTGGATCGTTGCCGGGTCGACCCAGCCGGCACCAAAAAGGCTACCCGGCTTGGCGGCATCGATGTGGTTGAATGGTATGGCCGAATCACGGCGTCATCAGGGGCGACTCGATCGTATGCTTAAATGTTCTCGCACTGTTGCACACCCGACACAGGTGTTGCCCCGGCGTCATCAATCAGAACGAGGCCTTTTGACTGACCCTTTGGGCCGAGTTGCATCGCAGTGTCGCAAGCGTTTCCGCGCTTGGGATAACTGGGGATGGTTTGCCGCCTGAGGAAGCGTCGTCGCTGGGTCCGTTTGCGCCCAAAATCGCCGCCGCGAACCCAAGCGGCTTCGCTTTGGCGAAGCAGGGAGCGGGTATCCAGACCTTCGATGGGACGGTCCCGCTTCCGCGGCGGCGAACGGTTGGATAAACCGAGCGGAGCCCAGCCATGCGCCGTCGCCTTCGCCGCTCGTTTTTTGATCGTTCGGTGCATGTGGTTGCGCCCGAGCTGATCGGCGCCACGCTGCTTATCGACGGCGCTGGTGGCGTAATTGTCGAAGTCGAGGCCTACCACCACACCGACCCGGCCGCGCATTCCTATAAGGGCCGCACCGAGCGCAATGCGGTGATGTTTGGCCCAGCCGGCTATGCCTACGTCTACCGCTCTTACGGAATTCACTGGTGCCTCAACTTCGTCTGCGAGGAAGACGGTAGCGCCAGCGCCGTGCTCATCCGCGCAGTCGAGCCGACGGAAGGGATCGCCGTGATGCGCCGCCGCCGCGGCCTGCGCGAGGAGCGCGACTTGTGTTCCGGCCCGGGCAAACTCTGCGAGGCGCTCGGTGTTACGAGACGGCACAATGGCCTGCCGCTCGATCGCGCGCCATTCGAACTGTGTGCGCGCGCCGAACCACCAGGTGTGGTGACCGGCGTGCGTATCGGCATCACCAAGGCCGCCGAGAAGCCGTGGCGCTACGGGCTGAAGGGATCGAAGTTTTTGAGCAAACCGTTTCGGTGATAACTTTGCTTGGCAATTTCACGTCATGCCCGGCACTCGGGTCCGGCCTTCGGCCGGCCCGAGCACAAGCCTTGTGCCGGGCATCCACGTCTTTGGTAACTTCAGGGCAACAAGGCGTGGATGGCCGGGACAAGCCCGCCATGACGACTAGGCGGCTACGCTTACACTAATACGAAATCACGAACTCGCAGCCGGCCGCGGTTGGAAACTGCCGCACGATCTTTGCGCCCGGCAACTCGAATTCGAGCGTTACGGCCGCATCATGGCAACAGAGGAAGGCGCGCTTGCCGTCGGCGGCAAACCCGAAGCCCATGGGGGCTTTCGGGGTGGAAAAGCCGCCGAGTTGCTTCAAGGTCGCTGCATCGTACACCGCTGCGAAGTCATCGACGTGCGAAGACGCGCAGACATATCGCCCGTCGGGCGAGACGCGCACCCGGCGCAGCTGTTTGGCCTCGCCCGGCGCCCCTTCGATCGCGATTGTCTTGCGCAGGGCATGTGTCCTGGCATCGAATACATGCACAACGCCCTTCCAGTGTGCACAGACGAACAACGTTTCTCCGTCCGGAGATGTTGCAATGCCCTCGGCGCCATGCGGTATAGCGATGGTGCCGACGACCTGGCGCGAGGCGATGTCGACCACCCCCACCGCTTCCTTTGTCTTGAACGAGGCGAACAATTTTTCAGTCGGATGGCTGACCGCGATCCAATGCGGTGACCCGCCGATTCCGATGCGCTCAACCTGGCTGGTCTCCGGATCAACCGCGAGCACCGCATTGCCGAGCTCGGCTGTCGACCACAGCGAGCCGTGTGCGTCCATCATGACGCTATGCGGTGCGATATTTGCGCCGACATCGATGGTGCGCTCGACCGATTTCGATGCGAGATCAATCACCGCGATGCGGCGGTCGGGATCCTTGTTTTTCCCGAAGATGCCGCCGCCGTACACGGAGGCGTAGACCTTGCTGCCATCCGGCGAGCGGATCAGCTCATGTGTCGAGGCCGGCATATCGAGATCAGCAAGATGCGCAAGCGTGCCGGCGTCGAACCACTGAATCTTGTTGGCGCTCTTTGCGGTGAGGACGAGGGTGTTGCCACCGGGCCGGTTGTTGGGGTCCATGGTCATGAACCCGACCGCTCGGGAAACCCTTCGAGCCCCACTTTTGGCGGGCGTCTTAGGGTGACGGCCTTATCAGGCATTTTTCAAGCGCTCCAGCGCTTCGGCGATCTTGGCCTTGCGCGCGACCGCCTCCTCTCGCTTTTCCTTTTCTTCCTCGACCACTTCTTCCGGGGCACGCGTCACGAAGTTCGGATTGTTCAGCTTGGCGTCGATGCGGGCAATGTCTGCGTCCGCCTTCTCCATCTCCTTCGTCAGGCGCGCACGCTCGGCGGCAACATCGATCACACCCTTGAGCGGCAGCGCTGCCGTCTCCCCGCGCACGATGAGCTGCACCGAGCCCTGCGGCGCAGTTGCCGCAGAGGAGATTTCCGACACCCGCGCGAGACGCTTGATGAATTCGGCCCACCGCTCGGCGCGCACCTTGCTTTCAGCCGACCCCCCCGCAAGGACCAGCGGGATTGCCGCGGTGATGTTCATCTCGGCCCGCACCGAGCGGATGGCGGTGACGAGATCGATCACCCAGCCGATTTCGGCTTCGGCCCTGTCGTCCGTGAGGCCGGTACGTCCCGGCCATTTATCGAGGGTCACCAACGTCTCGTGCCTTCCGGTCACGGCCCAAAGTTCTTCCGTAATGAACGGCATGAACGGGTGAAGCAGTTTAAGGATCTCGTCGCGCGCCCAGGCGACCATTGCCCTCGTTTCATCCCTGGCCGCGGCATCCGGCCCGGTGAGAAGCGGCTTCGCCAGCTCCAGATACCAGTCGCAATAAATATTCCAGACGAAACGATAGATGGCGGCCGCCGCGTCGTTGAACCGACAGGCTTCGATCGCTTCGGTAATGTCAGCGGCAGCCTTTGCCGTTTCATGCGCAATCCACCGGTTGAGCGTTTCCTTGGCCGATTTCGGATCGAATGCACTGACGGTCGCGCACTTATTCATCTCGGCAAAGCGCGCAGCGTTCCACAGCTTGGTCGCGAAGTTGCGGTAGCCCTCGACACGCTGGGTCGAGAGCTTGATGTCGCGGCCCTGCGCCGCCATCGCCGCGAGCGTAAATCTCAACGCGTCTGCGCCGTATTCATCGATCAGCGCCAGCGGATCGATGACATTGCCTTTGGACTTCGACATCTTCGCGCCGGAGGCGTCGCGGACCAGCGCGTGGATGTAGACGTCGTGAAATGGAATCTCCTTCATGAAATGGAGACCCATCATCATCATGCGCGCTACCCAGAAGAAGATGATGTCGAAACCAGTGACGAGCGTAGAGGTCGGGTAGTAGCGCTTGAGTTCGGGAGTTTCGTCCGGCCAGCCTAGCGTCGAAAACGGCCACAGTGCGGACGAGAACCAAGTGTCGAGGACGTCCTCGTCCCGCTTGAGCGCCGTCTTCTTCCCGTAGTGCTTGTCGGCCTCGGCCTGCGCTTCGGCCTCGGTCGTTGCCACAAACACCTTCCCATCGGGGCTATACCATGCCGGAATTTGGTGACCCCACCAGAGCTGGCGTGAAATGCACCAGGGCTGGATGTTCTCCATCCAGTCGAAATAGGTTTTCTCCCAGTTCTTTGGAACGAATTTCGTCTTGCCCGCGCGCACGGCGGCGATCGCCGGCTTCGCCAGTTCTTTCGCATTCACATACCACTGGTCCGTCAAGAACGGCTCGATCACGACATTCGAGCGGTCGCCGTGGGGGACCGCGTGCGACTGCGGTTCGGTCTTTTCGACAAGACCTTTTTCTTCCAGTCGCGTCAGAATTGCCTTGCGCGCAGCAAAACGGTCCATGCCGTGCATGGCCAACGTGCCGTCGAGGTCTGCGGAGGTGGGGACGCCTGCGACAAAGTCCGCGTTATCTTTCAGTTGAAGCTTGGCTTCGGCGCTGAAGATATTGATCTGGGGCAGGTTATGGCGTGTGCCGACCTCGAAATCGCCGAAGTCGTGCGCCGGTGTGATCTTCACGGCACCCGAACCCTTCTCCGGATCGGAAATCTCGTCGCCGACAATCGGAATCTTGCGCCCAACCAACGGCAGGATTGCGTTGGTCCCGATCAGCGCCTTGTAGCGATCGTCCTCCGGGTTCACCGCAACGGCGGTGTCGCCCAACATCGTTTCCGGCCGCGTCGTGGCGACAACGATGTAGGTCGACGGATCCTCCGCCTTGAACGTTTTGCCTTCTAGTGGATAGCGCAAGTACCAGAGGTGGCCCTTGGTCTCGACCTGGATCACCTCGAGATCAGAAATGGCGGTCAGCAGCTTCGGGTCCCAGTTGACCAGTCGCTTGTCCTTGTAAATGAGGCCCGCGCGATAAAGCTCCACAAAAACTTTAAGAACGGCGCGCGACAACCCTTCGTCCATGGTGAAGCGCTCGCGCGACCAGTCGCAGGAGGCGCCGAGCCGTTTCAATTGGTTGACAATTGTGCCGCCGCTCTCTGCCTTCCACTCCCAGACGCGCTTGAGGAAGGCTTCGCGCCCCATTTCGCGCCGACCTTTTTCCTGGCGCTCCATCAGCTGCCGCTCGACCACCATCTGCGTCGCGATGCCGGCATGATCGGTACCCGGCTGCCAGAGCACATCCTTTCCGCGCATGCGCTCGAAGCGGCAGAGAATGTCCTGCAGCGTGTTGTTGAGCGCGTGGCCCATGTGCAATGAACCGGTGACATTCGGCGGCGGAATGACAATCGAATAAGGCTCGGCCTGCGCGCGCTCCGCCCGGCCGGCGCGGAAGGCGCCCGCCCCTTCCCAAACCTGGTAGATGCGGCCCTCGACCTCAGAGGGCTGGTAAGTCTTGTCGATCATCGGAGTTGCTGGGTTACTCGACGCGGCCGACCTCGAACATTTTCCGTTCATTCCCGCGCATGCAGGAATCCAGCACTTTCGCTGTCAGGGTGCCCTGGGTCCCCGCCTTCGCGGGGGCGAACGGTTAAGCTAAGTAGTCGGGCGGTAGAAAGCCTGCCGGGCCCTCCGGAGTCAACTTTGTCTCCCAAACTGCCAGTTTCGCGCGGCAGCGCGACCAGCGCCATTACGCTGCTTGCGCTTGCCTCTTTCGCCAGCCAGTCGATGGTGCGGGTCTCGGATTCGCTCCTTCCGCAGATCGCCGCCGATATGGGCGTCAGCGTCGGTGCCGCCTCGATCGTGGTCACCGCCTATGCCCTTGCCCACGGCTCGGTGCAGCTCATCATCGGCCCCGTCGGGGACCGCTTCGGCAAATACGCCTGCGTCACGGCCGCCGCGGCGATGTCGACCGTGCTGGTGCTCCTGTGCGGGCTTGCGGGATCGCTGCCAGCGTTGGTCGCAGCACGCCTTGCATGCGGTCTATCCGCCGGCTGGATCATTCCGCTGGCGATGGCTTTCCTTGGCGATGTCATTCCATACGAGCGCCGCCAGCAGGTGCTTGGCACTTTCCTGTCCGGCCAAATCCTCGGCCAGTTGTTCGGCCAGGCCGCCGGCGGTGTCCTTGGCGATTTCTTTGGCTGGCGGCAGGTGTTCTTTTTTCTCGCCGCGCTGTTTGCAATCGCGACCATTGCTCTGCTGATCGAATTCTTGCGCAACCCGATCACGCATGCTGGCCATGCCAGCGCCACGCGCTCGCGCGGGTTTGTCACCGACTACGCAACCGTGCTCCGCACGCCATGGGCGCGCTCCGTGATAGCCATGGGATTCATCGAAAGCCTGTTCATGTTCGGCGCCTTCGCCTATGTCGGCGCCGACCTTCATCTGCGCTTTGGGGTCAGTTTTGCCGTTGTCGGGTTATTTGTCGGCGCTTTCGCAATCGGTGGCCTCATCTATAGTCTCTCGGTGCGCGGGCTCGTGAACCGGCTCGGACAAATCGGACTCGTCACCGGCGGCGGCGCGCTGCTGGCACTTGCGTACGTGACGATCGCCTTCGCCCCGCGCGCCTACATCACGCCGCTGGCTATCACCGCCATCGGCTTCGGCTTTTACATGCTGCACAACACATTGCAGACGAATGCCACGCAAATGACGCCCGAAGCACGCGGCACCGCGGTCGCGATTTTTTCGTCCGCGCTCTATCTCGGGCAAACGCTAGGGGTCGCGATCAACGGCGTGATTTTCGACCGCTTCACTGCCGTGCCTGTGTTCCTGATTGCGGCCGCAGGACTCCTTGCACTCGCTTTGTGGTTCGCGCGCGCGCTGAAGAGACGCGCCAGCACGGGAAGGTAGAGTTTGTTTGCAAGCTCAAAGATATTCCGTTCATCCCCGCGCAAGCGGGAAGTCAGCCATCGCAAGCCTGTCGAATATCAGCCTGGGTCCCTGCTTCCACGGGGACGAACGGTCTTGAACGGCTCGTTACTACCGTCCGCGCGAGACGCGCTCGATCTCGGCGCGCACGATGCGTTCGACCAGGCCAGGCAGATTGTCGTCGAGCCACGACTTGAGCATCGGCCGCAGCATTTCCTTGACCAGATCTTCGAGCGTGCGCGCATTCTGTCCGATGATGGTGTGAGCGAGTGTATTGAAGGCGCTGTCAACAGCGGCGATCGTTTCGTTCGAGATCAACCCGCGATCGAGAGGCGGCGCAGGCTTGTTGCTGAACACGACGTCGGATGACCCGTCGATCGTGCGGAAGTTCGGTGGCGGCGCCGGGGCTGCCATCGCCTCGGTCAGATCAAGCACCTCAGCCCCAGGCAGTTTCGCCGCGGCCTTCGATGCTTCGAGCTCGGCCAGCATCGCATCGATATCTTCCTGACTATTGGATGCGGGCACGCTTGGCGCCGCGGGCTTGGGCGCGGGCGGCGGGGATGCAGCCTTTGATGGCACAGGCGGCGGGCGGCTGGGCGGAGGAGCGACAGCGGACAACGGCTTCGGCGGCGCTGTACTTTCAGGCGGCTTGGCAGGCTTGCTCGCTTCATCGTCCGCGATGATACGCCGAATGGAGGCGAGGATTTCCTCCATCGAGGGCTCTTGCGCCTTCGCCGTTTGCGTCATTCGCTCAACAATCCCGACACACTGCCTGCGCTTCGCGCAGTGCCGACTCAGCCGGCGCGAATCGCTGTCGTATACCGTTTATACGCCAGAGGAGTACCGCTTTGGCAGATGGAAAACCCTGTCCGCGCAATCAACTGTGGACATGCGAACTGAAGTGGCGCCGTGGTGCGTCGCCGCTAGCGTCCGTCGGGGGTGCGCACGCCGGCCCAGACATCGCGCACCTGCTGGTAGTGCACGTTGGCGTCGTAGACCGGGACCCGCAGGCCGAGCACCTGCGGCGACAGCCGCCCCACCGCCGAGAGCAGCGTGTAGGAGGCCACCACGCGGTCGCGTTGCGCGCTCACCAGCGCCACCCGCGCGTTCACCAGCTCCTGCTGCGCGTTGAGCACGTCGAGCGTGGTGCGCTGGCCGACCCGCGCCTCCTCGCGCACCCCGTTGAGCGCGATCTCCGCCGCCTGCACCTGCGCCTGCGTCGCCTCGATGTTGGCTTTCGCCGCCTCGAGCTGGCCCCAGGCCTGCACGATCGACTGCCGCACCTGGTCGCGCGCGGTATCGAGATCAAGCCGCCGCTGCCCCAGCGTCTCCTTCGCCTGCCGGATCAGCGAATATTCCGCCCCGCCCTGATAGATCGGCACCGTCAGCTGCGCGATCGCCGAGGCGTTGAACGTGCGCAGCTGCAGCAGGCTCGACTCGTAGCTCTGCTGCACGTTGCCCTGCAACGCCAGCGTCGGATAAAGCGCCCCCTCCGCAACCTTCACCTGCAACAGCGCCGCATCGACGCTGTATTGCGCGCTCGTCACCGCCGGATGCGTTGCGGTGCCCACGCCGATCGAGGCCCCCTGCGTCGACGGCGAGAAGCGGTCGACCGGAGAACCCGGCGCCAGCCGCCCCGGTTCAATCCCGATCACCTGCCGGTAGGTCGCAACCGAGGCCTTGTAGGTCGCCTCCGCGCTCAGAACCTGCGAGCGCCCGGCGGCAAGACGCGATTCCGACTGCGCAACGTCGGTGCGCGTCACCTCGCCGACATTGAAGCGGTCGCGCGTCTGCCGCAACTGCTCCTGCAAAACCTCGACGTTGCGCCGCTGCAGATCCAAAATCGCGCTGTCACGCAAAAGGTTCATGTAGGCGGTCACCGCGTTAAGCAGCGTTATCTGCTCGGTCACCCGCAAGGTCTCGCGCGCCGCCTGCACCTGGCTCTCCGCCTGCCGGGTGCGGTTCGGGGTCTGAAAGCCGTTGAACAGCGTCTGCGTCCCCGTCACCCCGAGATTGCTCGGCGTCATGTTGCCGGACAATTGCGTATAGGTCGCGCGCGAAGTCGACGAGCGCGTCAGCGAGTCAGTGTACTGCGGGCCGACCGAGCCGTTGAACGTCACCCGCGGCCGATAGCCGGACAGCGCCTGCGGCACCCCTTCATCGGTCGCGCGCACCGAGGCGCGCTGCGCATTCAGCGTCGGATTGTTCTGGTAAGCGAGAACCAGCGACCCTTCGAGCGTGTCCGAGAGCGCGGGTTGGGCAGCTAATAACCAACCGGCGCAGGCAGTCGTACTGACCGCAAGCCCCCGTACGCCCTTACAAAGGCCCCACCCCGCCATTCAAACCCCGTCCGCCACGCGACAGCATTGCGCCAGAATCGCGCCAACTCATGAACCTGGAACAATAGGCGCGTTAGCCTGGGCTTAAAACCCCCCTGAAGGGTTAGTCCCCGCAATTTGGAGACGGACTGGCGTATTTTCGCAACGTTTCGAACGCTCAGTTCTCCAAACGAAACACTTAGAAGGCAAAAACCTTGGACTTGGCAAAGCCAGGCAGGACAGCCGCATTGGCATCAAATATCGGCCGTCCACCGAGTTCGTGCCCGCTCCTGCAATAAAGCATGGCCTTGGCACCGGGGCCGCTACCCAAGATGCCCACTAAGCGTCCCCCATCCCTAAGTTGGCCCAGAAAGGCCTCCGGCGCGATTTCGGTCGCCCCCTCAAGCACTACGACGTCATAAAGCGCGTCCTTTGGCCAGCCGGCGATCAATGGACCCGTCACCAGTCTGACATTTTGCTGATCGGAAAGCGCCGATCCTGCCATGCGGGCGAGGTCCTCATCTTGCTCAAGCGCAAGGACCTCCCTGGCAAGGCGGGCAAGCACCGCCGCCCCGTAGCCGGTAGCGCAGCCGACGTCCAGAACCCGGTCGGTGGATGCAATGTCGGCAGCATGGATCAGCTTGGCAAAGACCATTGGCTTGAGCAGCCGGCGTGATCCCAACTTCCCAACGGGAAGATCAAGATCGAGATATGCGAGATCTGCTGACACCGGGGGCACAAATTTCTCGCGTGGAATTTCCAGCATTGCCGACTGGATCCGCAAATCGGTCACGTCAGCGGTGCGGACCTGACCGTCCACCATGTTGCGACGCGCGGCGGCGAAATCGGACATCGTAAGTCTCGCTGAAATACGCGAAAAGCCATGCCTTGTGCGGCAATGGGGGCGAAAAGGCAAGCTTCACCCCGAGATTGTCGCGAGGCTTGCGCTCCTATATAGGCTTGGGTCGACGCCTTCCCCGTATTGGCCACGTGGCGGAGTGGTGACGCAGCGGACTGCAAATCCGTGCACGCCGGTTCGATTCCGGCCGTGGCCTCCAACACTTAGCGCGATCGGCGTTCGGCATTTTGTAATTCATTTTGCAGTTTGCGTTCACGCCTTGCCCCGTTCCAGCTTGGCAATCGCCGCCAACGCGATCTTGTCGGTGCGGGCGAGATACTTGTCGAGGATGGCGCCAACGTCGCGCATTGAGTGTCCGGTGATCGCGGCAATTTCGGCGTCGGAGCATTCGGCCTCGGCGAGCCGGGTAACGGCTGTCCCGCGCAGATCATGGAACGTTATCCCCGTTATTCTCGCCTTCTGACAGGCACCGCCCCACGCCTTGCGAAACGCATTCGGCTGCCAAGCCATGCCGCGCTTGTTGGTGAGGATCACCGTAGCGGTGCGCTTGCTATTATCGAGCACGGTCCGCAGGCGACGTGTCACCGGGATATTCACGCGCCGTCCGGTCTTGGCCTGTCGCAATCGTATCCATTGCCCGTCATACGCCGACCATGGCAGTGCAAGCAGATCGCCTTGTCGTTGTCCGGTCTCAAGCGCCAGCACGAGCGCGCGCTGCAACGGCTCGGAAGCCACAGCAAGGAACGCGGCGAGATGCGTTTGCTCCCAAATCTTCTCGCTACGGTCGGCGTGGTACAGACGCTCGATGCGCTCGGGCGGACGATACAGCGTTAGTCCCCTCGCCCGCGCCCACGAACACAGCCGCATCAGAATCGTCCACGCATAGTCGGCTTGGCGCGGACTGCCCGCCATGCTGTCGCGCCATTCAATAAATTCGCGCGTCACCCTGGCATCATCGAGGGCAGCGATCGGCAGATCGGCAAACTTGGCCTCGACCTTTTTAATCTGCTTGAGATAGTCGGACTGGCTGCGCGGACTCAGCCCGAGAAAATCTTGGCTGGACTTGTAGCCAGCGATCACCGAATGAAATGTTGACCGATCCGGCTCGCGACGAGATTGGATGGCGGCATAGTAGCTGGCGATGAATTCGGGCGAGCCGGGTGTGCCGACAAGACGCGGACCGCCTCGCCACGCGTAAGAATAGGTAACGCATTCACCATTCGCGAGCTTCACCTTGGCGCGATTAATGCCCTTAAGTCGTACGCGCATGTTGCCCCCTCGCTTTCCATGCATCGAGCACGTTGCTCGCGCCGCCTAATCCAGACACACGGTCGATTGCCACATCGATTGCTTTCAGGTCGTACTTGCCGCAGTCCGGTAATGGCTTTGGCAATTTCCCGCACCTGACCCATTCGCGAAATGTTGCAAGGTCGAGGCCTATGGACTCGGCAGCTTCCTTTTCGCTAGCGAGTCTCGCGCTCATCAAGCGGCCTCTTCTTCGTCGTCGTGCAGCACTCTAACGAGAGGCCGATTGGCTCCATCCTTCATCATGGCCGCGTAAAACTTCAGATCATGAAGAAATGTGGGTACTTCAGAATGACCATAGTGAATTTTAAGGATCTGCTCCCGCGTACCTTTTTTGATGAACCTGATGTCGGTGAAATCAGGAAATACGGCGATTGCATAACGATGCACGCCTTTGGGCGCGAATTTGTTTTGCAATTGCTTCAGCGTTTGTTTGTCGCCGCCTTCCACGGCACCATCGAGCTGCAACGCGTTCGCCACGACCATCGGCGCGAGCGTCGAGGCTATCTTGCTCGTCAACGCTGGCGGAAACCTTTCGAGAATCCCGATCACCACCAGCCGCGCAAGTTCTTCAAGTGATAATCGGGCTCGAGTTCCGGCGATCGCTGGCATGTACTGGTGGCGACGCAAATTCCGTTGATTCTCGCCGTTGACGCTAGAAATGGTCGCGGCCTCACCAGCGCTGAAAGTTGCAAACTCAAATCGAGGGTTGCCCATAGCGTGACACCTTACCGGATTCCGGTTTTGGCGGCAAGATGTCACGCAAGGGGATTCCCAAGTAGCGCCGCCGGGAACCCCTTGGGGGGCGCCATCGGCCCGAATCAACAAATCATTGGCGGAACCGAACAAGCCGGGTTTTCAGCGAGCCTGTAAACCGGTGCGCTGAGGCCAGCCATGTATGAACCGACAATACTTCACCAGCTTGCCAAACTTCACGGTGCGATCCGCGCCTATCAGGACCTTGATAGTGAGATCCCGGATAGACGCGCCCGGCTATTGCAATCCGCCCATGAGTTGACCGGCACCAAATATCGATCGCTGGGGGCGGCGCTATCGGACGTTGAAAAAAAGGTCATCACCATGAGGGCCGGACGCCGCTCACGAAGGTCATCCAGCCATGAATGACTTAAGAGCACTCCACCTGATCCACAGCACGATCAAGTATTACCAGATTTTCGGAGCCACTCCGGAAATCCGTGATGAATTGCTGACGCTCGCCCGCCGCGCAATCGGTACCAATCCGCAAACGCTATCCGCAGCGGCTAGTCAGATCGAAATCATGATCGCCAACTTGAAAGGGGAACGGCAGTGCCACGGCTAGGAACCGGGTTGGCAGGCTTTTAAAAAATCTCTCGCGCCGAAAGCCTGTTTATGGGCCGATTCGGCGGCGATGGCTTCGCAATGGTGCCGGGCGAATTGCATTTGGCCGCATCAAAGTTTCGCAGTCCAAAGGTCGAGCGCCACTCGCCAATTGGAAGCGGAACGAAGGGACCGCATAGCCCCGAACCTTGCGGTCCCTTTTTGTCATCTGTCGGGGCAAGATCATAATGGAAAGCTTCATTGTGGTTTTTGGCCTCATCGGTATCGTCGCTTTGCTAATGGCATTATTGGACTTTGCGCCCGGTGGAGAAGCCGGGCGCATTTTCTTTGGCCCGTTTACTTGGTTTCCATGCTTTGGGTATTTTTGGCTATGTCGCCCCGTGGCACCAAGCAACGACCGTCCTTTACCAAAGTCGCGCCCAGCATATCGCCGGATGATGTTTTGAAGCTCATCCAGGAGCGCGATCAGGGCATCGCTTCCGATACTCGGACCGCGGCAGAACGGTGGGCTCGGCGATCCACCACCGAGCCGATCTGCATTGGCGCAGCGAGATCGCCGATAGAAAAACGAAGATGTCCGCTTTTCCCCTAAAAGCGGACATGTGCAGTGCACTCGATCATGTCTGCTTTGGGCCAATAGCGGACATGCCGTGACCTATTCGATCACCTGGTCGGACGGTGAAGTGCTTAGGACTCGCCGACTAGGCCGTTGTGAACCTGCGTGTTCTACTGGAGGTAGATCCGGTCACGTTTACAACGAAGCTGCGGCGCCTCGCGATTCCGCAGAGCGAATATTTATCCAATGATTTAAATTAGATAGGTAAACAGTTGCGAAAATATCACAGACCGCAGCATTTTGCTGTTCCCCAAAGATAAAAAGGTATTCCGAGTTGAGGCCGAATTGGGGCCGGAATATGGTCCGGCTGATCTTGGGGGGCGTGCAACGCCTCAGTGCAAAAAGGGATTGGATTATGAAAAAGCTGTTGCTCTCAGGCGTAACATTGGCGGCACTCGCCATGGGGCCGGCGCTAGCTGCGGATCTGCCGCGCAAGGCGCCGCCCGCACCGCCCCCTCCACCGGTCATAAGCTGGACGGGTTGGTACGTCGGTCTCAACGCGGGCGCGGTTTGGGGATGCGGCAATGCCCACAACACGCTATCTCCCCTCTCAAGTGATGTTAATTTTCCCCACGGGATTGGTCACCCTCCGCCTACCAGCCCGAACCCGGAACCCGCTGCTCACTTGGCGGCGATTTCCTCGGTGGGAACTTTTGACTTTGACAATGGCTGTCGCAATGCGAACTTCATCGGCGGCGGCCAGATTGGCTACCAGTGGCAGTTCGGCACTTGGGTGGCCGGCATCGAGGCGGACATTCAGGGCATCGGAGGCAACAACAACAGCGGCACCTTCGTGAAGACAGCGCACCTTGCCTTCGACGGGGGTCAAAACTGGGTCGGCACAGCGACGTTTGAAAGGGATAATAGTTGGCTCGGTACCCTTCGTGGGCGGATCGGTTTTCTCTGGACGCCGGCCTTTTTGGTCTACGCCACTGGCGGTTTGGCCTACGGCAAGACAAGCGGAGACATTACTCTTGACATCCGCAATGATGCTTTCTGCTGCACGCATATTCCCCCCGCGGACGCTTTCTTCTCCGGTGACAAGACCAGGGCGGGCTGGACGGTCGGCGGTGGCGTTGAGTGGATGTTCGCACCTCGCTGGAGCGTCAAGGCTGAATATCTGTATTACGACCTCGGATCGCGGGACTTCAGCTTCCCTGTAACGATCACCGATACTAACTCCAACCGAAGTGCCACCTTTGTCTCAAACGGTAGCTTCGACATCAAGGGCAACATCGCGCGCGTGGGCATAAACTACCACTTCGGCGGCGCTTACTAAGCACGAAGGGTCTCAAAGTTGATCAGCCCCGGGGTTTTGGCCCCGGGGCTTTTGATTGTGCGGTCAATTATCGGTAGGGCGGGTCGTGCGTCGGAGCATCGATCATGCGGGATGCTATCGCCAGCGACCAGCAGATCTCAAAAAGGGATTGAAATCAAACGGCGGATACCGTCCGTGCTTTCTGCGCAGCCTCGCAAATTGTGGACGCTCATCTGGAAGACGATCGTTACCGCGAAATTCTATTGCACTTAGTAGTAACAAAATTTGTGCTGTTTGGCGCCATAAGGTCATCTCGTAACGGCTAAGGCGTTCAAAGACCCGATTGTCGAGGTCTGTCAGCTGCAAAAATGAGCGCGCAATATTTGTATGTGTCTGATTTGTCGCCGCCCCAATTGAGTTTATACTAATATTTTCCTTGGCTCCCTGCTGCTCACTCAGTGGCTTTTCCAAATCGCTTGAATGCAGAAATTTGCGGAAAATTTGCAAACTATCCTCATCGTATTCACGGGTTGGGCGCGAGCAGGGACTTTGAATCGTTTCGGCTTGCATGTTTAGGAGTCCACTCTCCACGATCACGGCGCGGCGCAGCCGCCATAGCAGGGAGGCCAGCCGACTGACCAATTGACCCTCGATCGCAGTTTGCGGCGAATAGTCGGATTTTATTGCTCTCTCAAAGGCTCTGTAATCG
>Ga0207428_10000246_pt1 | contig 73697 bp, 60 predicted proteins | sample RhiMethybrSRZTD1_FD_187600 | JGI IMG/M metagenome (GOLD analysis project Ga0207428, IMG submission 187600) | Populus rhizosphere microbial communities from Tennessee, USA - Rhizosphere MetaG P. TD hybrid SRZTD1 (SPAdes) (version 3) | ecosystem: Host-associated > Plants > Roots > Rhizosphere >... | reverse complement strand
GCTGCTGTACGCGGTCGCGCTCCATCGGATGCTGCGTTGGCGGCAACCGGCCTACGATCCGGCGGTCCATCTCGGCGGCGTCCTCTACCTTTTCGTACGCGGAATGGCCGGACCGGAAACGCCGCGCGTGGCCGGCATGCCGTGCGGGGTTTTTGGTTGGCTTCCGCCACCGTCGCTCATCGTCGAGTTGTCTGCCCTGTTGGACGGGGCATCGCTATGAGTGTCCAGATGGGGCTTGCCGCGCCCAATCCCGACCGGAACCTCGTGGTGCACAACCTGCGCGGTCTGCTCGCGGTGTTCAACCAGGCCGGTGTACTCAATCCAGCCGATGTGCACACCGCAGAAACCGTCTGCCGGATTGGTCAGGAGTCAGACGAGCGGGTTCGGTTGGCTCTGGCGTTGACCGTACGCGCGCTGCGCAATGGATCGGTGTGCATTGACCTCCGTACTGTGCACACCACCGCCTTCGATGAATCGGAGGCAGGAGTCGATATCGCCGAGCTGCCATGGCCAGACCCCGAGGAATGGATCACAGCCTGCAAGGCGAGCACAGTGCTCGCCGACGGGGCTGAGCGACCCAGTGGGCGGCCGCTGCGGCTAGCTGGCGGCCTGCTCTATCTAGAGCGGTACTGGCAGCAGGAAGAGCTCGTTCGCATCCAGCTGCAGCAACGATTCGCCGCGCCGGCGCCTGAGATAGATCAGCTGCGGCTGTCGGCTGGGTTGCAGCGCCTGTTTGATCACGAGGGTCTCGCGCCAGGCGAGGCCGACCGCCAGCAGCTGGCGGCAGCCGTCAGCACGCTTGGCCGGGTCAGCGTACTGGCGGGGGGCCCGGGCACGGGAAAGACAACGACGGTGGCCAGACTGCTGGCCCTGTTGCGCGATCAGCCTGGACCTGAGCTGCGGATCGCGTTGGCCGCACCGACCGGCAAGGCTGCAGCCCGTCTCGAGGAGGCCGTCCGAGCCGCCACCGCACAACTGGATCGGGAGGATCAGCGCCGATTGGGTGGCCTCAAGGCTTCGACGTTGCATCGCCTCCTGGGCTGGTTGCCCTCGAATCGGAGCCGCTTTCGACACGATGCCACAAACCAGCTGCCGCACGACGTCGTGATCGTGGATGAAATGTCGATGGTCTCGCTCACGATGATGGCCCGGCTGCTCGAGGCAGTCCGACCGAGTGCACGTCTGGTGCTGGTGGGCGATCCGGATCAGCTTTCTTCGGTAGAGGCCGGCGCAGTGCTAGCCGATATTGCTCGCGCTCCCGGCCGACCCGATGCACACCTTGGAAGGCAGCTGGTCGAGCTTGGACTGATCGCCGACGGAGAGCCGGCGCCCGTACACGGAGTTGTGCAACTCACCCACACTTGGCGATTCGGCGGGGCCATCGATGAACTCGCTAGGGCTATCCGGACTGCCGATGCCGACGCAGCTGTCGCCGTCCTCCGCTCCGGGGCAGATGACGTAGTGTTCCGTGAAGTTGATCTTGACTCGGCAGCGACCGAGACATGGGTATCGGCGCTGGCTGGCATGGCGGAACAGGTTCGCGCAGCTGGTCGCGCCATGTTCGATGCTGCCCGATCAGGAGACGCCCCGGCGGCGTTGGCGGCGCTTGACCGGCATCGCCTGCTCTGCGCCCACCGCCGCGGGCCGTACGGGGTTCTGCGTTGGGGCCTAGAAGCGGAGCGCTGGCTGGGCGAGTCGATCCCTGGGTATGGCGAAGACGGCGAGTGGTACGTGGGCCGGCCGCTGCTGGTCACCGCCAACGACTATGAGATGTCGCTCTACAACGGCGACACCGGCGTCATCGTCGAGACGCCCGCGGGGGTACGCGCCGCCTTCGCCCGAGGCGGTGCCCCGGCGCTCTATCCGCCGGTGCGGCTCGATGCCATCCAGACCGTACATGCGATGACGGTGCACCGCGCGCAGGGCAGCCAGTTCGACAGCGTCTCGTTCATCGTGCCGCCTCCGGAGTCTCCGCTGCTAACCCGTGAGCTCCTCTACACCGCCGTGACCCGGGCGCGACGACAGGTACTCCTGATCGGCTCCGAGGAAGCCATCCGGCGAGCGGTGCTGCGACCGGCAAACCGGGCAAGCGGGCTTCGACACCGCCTAGCGGCGGGCCTGTCCGGCTGACCGAACACCACCACCGCTCTTCGAGCGTCGGTTGGCGCCCCCTGGTGATCGGAGGAGTCATGAGCAAAACACCATCCGTGGGTGGGTGAGCATCCGAATACGGTCGTTTTGCGAAGAACGACGACGACACCAGGTTCATGGGGCGCCGCGCGAGCAGAGCATTAAACGAGGGGAGCAATCTAAAGGGGCGCTTCACCATCCCGCCACGCCTGGATCATCCTGGCTGCGATCGAGCTTTTGCCGGGCAGCCCGAGCTCGCCGGTATCGAGCTTCGCGCTGAGCTCATCACGGGTGTACCACTCCGCGTGCACGATCTCGTCGGCATCGACATTGATGTCGATGCCGACGGCCCGGGCGAAGAACGCCACCATGAGCGAACGCGGGAATGGCCACGGCTGGCTACCGAAGTAATGCAACTCGGCCAGGCTGATGTCGACTTCCTCACCGATTTCGCGGTGGATCGTCTGCTCAAGGGACTCGCCGGTCTCGACAAAGCCGGCCAACACCGAGACCCGATTCCCCCACTCCGGCTTGCCACCCAGCAGCAAACGGTCCTGGGTATCGATGACCGCAACGATCACTGCGGGATCTGTACGCGGGAAGTGATCGAGGCCGCAGGCCCGACAGTGCCGAGCGACCCCGCCGTTGATTACCGTCGTGGAGCTCCCGCACCGCGGGCAGTACGGCTCCAATCGATGCCAATGCGCCAAGGCGGCAGCCATTGCGGCTATGTCGCGTTCATTGTCGGTGAGCTGGAAGCCGACCTCACGAAGATCATGCATCTCGGCGTCGGCCAAGTCCTCGACCGCGAAGATCGGCGATCCATTGAGCAGCCCGAGCAGCCAGTGACGCTGACTATCGAACTCCACAAAGGGCTTGGTCATCCGGAGCTTGCTACCGCCGGCGTTGGTGGAGAATCGCGAGTCGGAGTCCAATGTGAGCAGCTTCGCGTCCTCCGCATGCCACAGTCCCGCCACCCACTCCGCAGATGTGCGATGGTGGTCGACGCGGTCGAGATCGCTCGGCATCGCCCAATTGATCATGATCTCAGGGTAATGGCTGAACCTGGGCATTCAGGACAGCCTCGATCTCGTGGCGACCCGGCAGCGCCTCGGGCCGGACGATCTCGTCGGTGCGTACGTGATAGAAGATCGCGTCGATTTCGGTTAGTGGAAGGCCATACGCTTCGGCCCAGGCCAAGCGGTAGATGGCGAGCTGGAGCGGATCCGCGCTGTCAATGCGGCCGGTTTTCCAGTCCACTACCTGGAATGGTGCTGCACGTGATTCGGGATGGTGCTGATAGACGGCATCGATCCGGCCCCGGATCAGCCGGCCCCCAATCCAGATGCCGAACGGCGCTTCGATCGCGTATGGCACGGTGCTTCCGAACCGACCGGCGGCAAATGCTTCGCAGAGCTCGCGCAGCTCCTGCTCACCGTGGGTACCTGAGTCGGCTCGGTCGGGCAGGTCATCAAGATCAACGAGCTGTTGCTGGCCAAGGCCTCCATTGGGTAACCGGGCGTCGAAATAGCGCTCAACCCAGTGATGGAAACGGGTTCCGAATCGGGCGGCGGGCGAAGGTTGCCGCGGCATCGGGCGCGCCAGGTCCGCGGCGAAGGCGGCCGGGTCGGCGTGTAGCCGCAGGACGGCAGTCGTCGACAGCTGACTCGGTAGCTCGACGAGCTGATCGCCAGACCGGGACTCAATCACCTCAGCCAGCAATCGGCAGATGTCGGCGTCCCAGCCCGCGACGATTTCCTGATCATCTAGCAGCAGCGGCTCGCTCGCTGGATCCTCGTAACTGCCCAGATCGGAGAATCGGCGCTGGGCGCGCTCAACATCCCAGGCCGCATCGTGGCGTCGAGCCTCAGCTTCAGGGTCGAGAGGCGCAGGCCAGGGCTGTGGAGCTACTTCGGTCACCAAGGGGTTGTCGGTTCCGGGTGGCGCAGCCTCGGCAAGCAATTGGTCCTGGCGGACGGCCTCCTCGATGATTGCTCGAAGGTAGCTCGATGCCGATCGCGGGTTACTGAGATCGGCCCGCCATGAGTGCCCGGTGCCAACGAGCAGTCGCTTGGCGCGGGTGACCGCGACGTAGCCAAGTCGGTCCTCAGCCAACAGCTGCTGTCGGCTGAGCTGCTGCTTGTAGTCGGCCATGCCGGCATATGTCGCCTCTGCGAGCTGGGGAATGGACCCTGCGTCACCGCGGAGGTCCGCCGGCAGCACCGACGGATTCAGCACCCAGTTGTCGGTGACCCGGTCACTGGGAAAGACGCCCCTCATCAGAGCGGGCAGGAAGACAGCCTCCCATTCCAGGCCCTTCGCCTTGTGAACAGTCAGCAGCTTGACTGCCTCCCGGTCGGAGGGAACAGCTTGCTCGAGTCCAGCGCCCTGCTCGCTCTCAGCCTGCAGGTAGCCGAGCAGACCGGACAACGAGGCATCGCCGTCTACGTCGACGTAAGCCGCGACGGCGTCGAGAAAAGCGCCCAGCTGATCGCGGCGCGACGTTCGCGCGAACTCTGGGGTGGCCATCACCTCGACATCCAGCCCCAGCGTGGTGATCACTCGACGGGTCAGATCGAGCACTGGCTCATCGCTATGTCGCCGCAGCCATGCCAACTCTGCAGAAAGCCGGACGAATCGTTCCCGAGCCGCCGGCGAGTACGCGGCCTCCCCTGGGTTGTCCAGAGCGTCGAGCAGACTGACGACCTCCGTCGGATCGACTTCGGCAACGGCTCGTTCCAGCAAGGTGAGGACATCTGCAGAGCCTGGTTCGCCGACCCGGTGCTCGGCTCGCTCTCCTGCGGCACGGGCGAGCTCGCGGGCGCGCCGGCCGAGGAGACCAAGATCGCGTGGTCCCACCCGCCAGCGAGGACCGGTGAGCAGCCTGATGAGATCTGGATTCGCGGTCACGTCATCGATCAACCGAAGGGTCGCCGTGACGTCCATAATCTCCGGCAGATGCAGCAGACCGCCGAGGCCGACGATCTCCACCGGTACGTCCCGCGCGGTCAACTCCGCGTACAAGGGCGCAATGTCGGCATTGCGCCTGGTCAGAACGGCCACTTCTGCCCAGCGCGTCGCCTCGCCACTTGACCGCAGGCCGGCGATCTGATCCCCGATCCAGGTGATTTCCTCGGGCCAGGTTTCGAACGTTGCTGCTCTGACCTGGCCCGATGGGGTTCCTTCGGGTGCCTGCAGGAGTCCGAGGCCGTCGAACCCCCCGGACGGTGTCAACGAGGGGGGACGACCCCCCTCGAACCCCCCGTTGTGGGCCGACGCAGTCGTAGCGGCGATCGTCGAGTCGGCGTCAGTTCGCAGTGGCCGGCTGAGCGCATTGGCAACATCCAGGATCGCCCTCCCACTACGCCGATTGACCGTGAGCGCATAGCGGCGGGCCGACGGACCGTCCGCGCGTGGAAAGTCCTCGGCGAAGGTTGTGATGTTGCTCGCCGCGGCGCCCCGCCAGCCATAGATCGCCTGGAAGGGATCGCCGACCGCCGTCACCGGATGGCCGCGGCCCTCGCTTGCGTTCTGACCGGAGAAGAGGCCACGCAGCATGATCGCCTGCGCTGCCGAGGTGTCTTGGTACTCATCCAGCAGCACGACCCGGAATGCGGTGCGCATTGCGCTGGAGACCTGCGGAACCTCGGTAGCCAGCCGGGCAGCAATGGCCATCTGATCGGCGAACTCGACCAATCCGAGCCGACGCTTCAAGGCCTGATAGTCGCGTACCAGGCTGGCCAGCTCAAGACGTTCCTGGCAGGCGATAGCAGCCTTCTTGACGTCGGCGTAGATATTTCCCCGGTTGTTGCGCGGTGCTGAGGCGAGGCCTAGCAGCAGGTCACGAGCATGCCCATCGAGATCGGCGACGTCCACCAGGTGTTGCTGGAGATCGGCGTCAAGCCGGAGCACTCGGTCGGCCACGGTGGCAGGCCGTAGCCGCGAGATGAACTCGAACGGTCCCGCAGCAGCGTTCACTACCCGCGATGCAAGCCGGTACCGGGTGGCACCACTGATCAAGGTCGGGTCTGCCTCGTAGCCCAGCCGCAGGCCATGCTCGGCCACCAGCCGCGCGGCGAAGGCGTCATAGGTCATGATCAACTGCTCGCCGGACTCGTCGACTCCACGGTCTGCGACCACCCCGGCCCGCACGAGCGCGCTACGTACCCGCTGGGACAGTTCGGCGGCCGCTTTTCGGGTGAACGTCAGCCCGAGTACCTCTTCCGGGCGTACGACGCCAGTGCCAACGAGCCAGACGACGCGCGCCGCCATCACAGTGGTCTTACCCGATCCGGCGCCGGCAATGATCACACCCGGCTCGAGAGGCGCGGTGATGGCAGCCAGCTGCTGAGTGGAGAAGGGGATACCGAGCGCATCGATCAGTGCGCCGGGGTTGCCAAACCGAGTTCGCGATGCCGGAGGCATCAGAGTGTGAACAGTCATTTCACCACCTGTTGCCCGGCGGGCTGAGCAGGACAGCTGGTACGGAAGGGGCAGTAACGGCAGCCGGGTCCGATGCGGGCGTCGTGGTCCTCGTTCCGAATGATCTGGGCAGCTTCGGCAAGCCTGCGATGCACCCAAGTCGGCTGTGCGGCGGAGAGGGTCTGCGCGGCGTCGGGTGGATGGATCGGGAAGGGAACGTCATCGAGCGAGGCTTGCTGAAAGGTCCGTGGATGGCCGTTCTCGCCGTCGGCCAGCCGGAGATACACCAGTTCCGCGCCGGCCGGTCGGGCGCCCTCCCCCGCAATCGCCGCAAAGCCACCTTGCTGAACCGCAAGCTGATAGACCCCAAGCTGATCATGCACTGCGATGTCAGCGGCGGTGGGCGCCGACTTCGAGGTTTTGAAGTCCACAATCCGAATACGACCCTCATGATCACGCTCCACCCGATCAGCGCTGCCGGTGAGATGAACCCGCTCGCTGCCCAGATCGACCTCGCAGGAGAACTCGACCTCGGTACCCAGCAGGGTGAGATGGGATCTGGCGTTCTGCCAGGTCACAAAGCGCTCCAGCGCGGACTCGGCCTCGACACGCTCCACCGCGGACAACCAGTGGGCGTCGAAGTCGAGCTGATGCCAAACCGATTCGAGGTGTTGGGCAAGCTCATCGTGATCGGCCTGACTGTGCGCGCCGCACTCGGCCAGCACATGAACCACCGAGCCAAAGCTGGCGGCAGCCGTACGGGCCGACTCGCCTTGGGCCTTGCGTGCCAGGAACCAGTTCCGCGGACAAGCCAGCACACTCGCAAGCTGACTGCCGGAAAGGTGCACCCGCTCCCCCGCCGCCACCAACGGCTGGTCGGACCGAGTGAGCGGCCGCATACCCCACCATTGCTCAGGCCTTGCAGCTGGTGCCAGCGGATGGCCCTCGGGATCGACGGCATCAGCCAGGCGCGCGAGCCTGACGGCCGCCTCCTCTCGCAGCCGCGGCGAGGCTTCCGGGTCGACAGCGGTACCGCGCAACTCCGCGACAAGCGCCGACAACGTGAGGGGCCGTCGCGGCCGACCCGGTAGTTCACGGAGCTGCACTCCGAGCTCGGTGAGAAATCGAGACGGCTGGTCGGCCTCGCCTTCCGTGCCGGCCACAGCAGTCACGACCAGTCGCGACCGCGCGCGGGTACACGCGACGTAGAAGAGCCGCCGCTCCTCAGCGATCCGGGTCGCCGTCGGAACCGGCGCCAACACCTCGTGGCGACCGAGGCGATCCGGCTCCAGCAGCGAGCCGCGACGGCGTACGTCTGGCCATCGACCCTCCTGAACGCCTGCGACTACCACCAGCTCCCACTCCAACCCTTTGGCGCGATGCGCTGTGAGGACTCGGACCGCTGAGCCGCGTAACTCGGACTCACGCAGCGGATCGGCGGGAATCTGCTGGCCCTCGATCTCGGCGAGAAAGCCGGTCACCCCGCGGAGCCCCGACACCTCCTCAGAGCGCGCGGCGATGTCGAACAGGGCACAGATGGCGTCAAGATCGCGATTGGCCCGACGCCCGGCTTCGCCGCCGCGGCTTGCCTGCTCGCGCAGCTTGTCCGGCCAGGATGTCTGAGACCACAGCAGCCACAACGACTCCTCGGCCGTGCTTCCAGTTCGGATGGCACGCTCGCAGCTGCGCAGTAGTTGAGCGACGCGACGAGCAGCGTCGCCATCCGTACTCGGCGGGCAGTCGTCCAGGAGATCCTGATGGCGCAGCGCGAGACTGGTCAGTTCCGCCGATGGTCGCGGTAGCGCCGTGCCTGCCAGCTCAGCACGCTCAGCCTCGCGCAGCGCACGGCCCAGACGCCGGGTGCCCATGCTGTCCATGCCACCGAGCGGCGAGGTGAGGAGCAACTGCGCTTCATCAGCGGTGGGCGCGCAGCCTCGGGCAGCGACCTGGAGCGCTAACAACAGGGGACGCACTGCCGGATCAACAGCCAGCGGGATCTCATCGCCGGCCACTTCGACGGGTACCCCGGCCGCGACGAGGGCCCGGGTCAGGCCGGGAATCATGCTGCGTCCGGCTCGGACCAGCACTGCCATATCGGTCCAGGCCAGATTGTCGCGGAGATGTGCACTCCGCAGGATGTCCGCGATGTGCTCCGCCTCGGCACCGGAGCTGCTGCAGGTGAAGATCTCCACTCTGCCCTTCGGCAACTCGGGATCCGTACTCGGATGCCGGAAGGCCTCGAACACCTCCGCCGGTAGCGAGCGCGGCAGGCCCAAACGACTGACGACATTGCGGCTCGCTGCAAGCAAAGCACTGCCGAAGCGACGTGTCCGGTTTAGCGCTACCACGGGCGCGACAGCACCGTCCGAGGTACGGAAAAGCTCTGGGAAGTCCAAGATCCCGCGCGCCTCGGCACCGCGAAAGGCGTAGATGGACTGGTCCGGATCTCCAACGACGATCACATCGCGGCCGTCGCCGGCGACAACCTGCAACAGCCTCACCTGCGAAGGATCGGTGTCTTGATACTCGTCGACGAAGACGCAGCCGATCTCGCGACGCAGCGTCGTCACGATTTCGGGCTTGGCAAGCAAGATCCGGCAGCGATGGACCAACTCGGCGTAGTCGAGGACGCCTTCTGCATCGAGCACATCGAGGTACTCGTCGAAAAAGGCTCCGATGCTCACCCACTCTTGGCGGTCGGTGGCGTGACCGGCAGCGACGATGTCGTCGGGATCCATGCCGAGCTGTCGCGCCTTTGCGAGCACAGCACGCACCTCACCGGCGAAGGCGCGAGTCGGGAACGCCCGCGCGAGCGACTCCGGCCACTGAGCACGTTGGGTCTCGAGGCTTCCCGATAGCGTCTCCCGGACCCGGAACTCCTGCTCGGGTCCGGTGAGGAGCCGTAATGGAGCGCCGAGGTCGTTTGATTCGACGCCGACCTCATCGGCGAAGCGGCGTACGAGGGCGTAGCAAAAGGCGTGGAACGTCATTGCCATCGGGGTCACTGTGGTGCGACCCAGCCGACCTGCGATCCGGCCTCGCAGGTCGGCCGCGGCCTTACGCGAGAAAGTCAGCACCAGGATGCTGTCGGGCGTGTCGCCGCGGCGTTCGATCCGGTCCACCACGCATTCGACCAGCGTTGTGGTCTTGCCGGTGCCTGGACCCGCCAGCACGAGCAGCGGACCCCCTGGATGCTCGACGACGGCACGCTGAGACGGATCCAGCGCTGGAGGTGTGGGCAGCTTCTCCGCCCCCCGAGTCAAGCGGTACATCGCGTAAGTCCTGGTCTAGATGAGATCAGCTCGTACGCGAGTATTGGATCAGAGCTGACTGACAGATTGGGGCATGCAGGCGAAATCGATCAGGAGACCGGTCGATCGCGCCAGGCGGAATCGAAGATCGCCACGGCGGCAGCTGCGATCAGCCCAGTACCCAAGATCAGGTCGCCGAGCAGCGCAAAGGGGTCGAAGTAGATTGTCGTGCTGCCGTCTCGGATGAGCGCCGCGTACGCGAGGACGGTCATACTCAGCACATAGTTGGTCAAGATCAACAACACTCGAGTGGGGCGTGGAAAGCGGCGGCTGTGCCCATTCGCCCAATGTGAACCGGTGAAGAGGTCCCAGGTCAGACCGAACAGCACCAAGGCCGCCCCCGAGAAACCGAGTACCGCCCCAAGCGGGTCGGAGATGAAATCGCGGTAGGAGAACAACGCGGACAAGATCAGCAAGCCCGCGAAGGCGAGCGCGCGCTGTGGCGTCAACCTCCGACGCGCCAGCAAAATGGCGACTGTGACAACGACCGCGCCGGAGGCCAGCAGGTTGAGCGCATCGCGATTGATCGGGGCTGGCGTCCGGTAGCCGAACAGCAGCTGGCGTGCCAGCGCGACGAGCATGACGCCGACGCAGCCCATCACAAGGGCCCGGCCCGCCTGGCCTCGCCGCGCCGCGCGCACCGCGAAGATCAGCAGCACTACCCCGACTAGTACTCGGCTGGGGTCGACCACAAGGGTCACAAGCGGCGTGATGTCGAACCCCAGCCGGGCCGCAGCACCTCCGGGTTGGACCGAGGCAAACACCTGGGCAACAGAAAGGAAGATCTGAACAGGGATCGTGACCGCAATCAGCGCGACCGCTACGGCGAAGCCGATCCGACCGAGCTCATCGCCCAGCTCGGAGACCACTGGAGCTGCTTCCCGACGTCGTGCAAGCCGGAGCAGGACGATACCAACCACGGCGAACGCGGCCACCAATGCGCCCGCCCAGAGCAGCGCGGGCAGTCCCTCCGCGACGGAGTCGCGCTGGGTGACCTGCCAGGCGCCCTGCGCAAGCCGGATGCCCACTACCGCAGCCAAGATCACATACGGCCATCCTCGGTTGGCGAGCCGCTGTGCGTTCTGTGTCGCCGACACGGTTGCGCGTACCGTGACCTCCGCGACGGACGCGCCTGCCAGTGTCGCGGCCGGCAGCGCAAGGTAGCCGAGAAACGCTGCCGTTTGCTGCAAGTTGAGCGGGTTGAAGTCGGCATCAAAGATCTTGGCTTCGCGCGTCTCGGCGACGCCGACCGTCATCGCCAGGCCGATGAGCGCCCAGATCACGGCGAATTCCCACCACGCGAAGTTGCGACGCCATCGAATGATGACCAGTGCCAGAAGCGCCACCATGAGTCCGGCTGCCAGGATCGGCCAGCCCGCCCAACCCACGAGCGATGTACTTCGGAGCGACCAGGTACCCATCACCATCAGGGTGAACACCAGCCCGGTTACCTTGAGCCACCACGGTCCGTGCTGTGCTGCCGTCATGGCTGAGGCGACGCCGAACGAGAGCAGCAGGACAAGTGGCCAGACCATCTGTTCCGGAAGCCCGAGCGCCGTTCCGGAGACGATCAAGCTACTGTGCTCGCGGATCAGTCCTGAAAAGATCACCAGGAGGCCGGCGATGGCGAAGACGAGGTATCCGGTCAGCACGATGGAGCGGAGCCCGAACGGCCAGACGACGTCACGCAGCCGACCGTGTTGAATCGGATCGATCAAGGTTTGCCGGTACAGAGCAGTGAGGAATCGGACGAATCGCGACCAGCTCTGGATCGCAATTGGCCCTGAGCCTGTCGAAGGGCCAGCGCCGACAGCTATCTGAGAGGCCGCGGTGGAGTCGATCTCAGACTGCATTGTCCCGGGCCTGAAACGTCCAATCGTTGCTGAACAGCAACACGCCTTCGGAGGTAGCCAGGGCAGGCCGGTCTTGCTGTGAGAGTGTCAGCGCCGGCAGCGTCCAATGGGAGATCACTGTGCCGTCCTTTGCGATTACTGACGCCTCGGTCGGACCCCATCCCACAAGATGATCCCGACTAGCCGTCACCGTCAGCAGTGGTCCCAACCGCTTCGTGATTGCACCGCCCCCACTCAAGACGATGGAATCACTCTTGGTCGCAACAACGATCTGGCCCGCGAAAGTCGCCATGTCGGTCAGCGTTCCAAAGATCGGCCGCACCCATTGATGAGTGCCCGTCGTCGTCAGCAGCGCACGCGCTGTCTGATCTTGAATCACAACGACGGTGTCGCCCATGACCGTGGCCGCTGCGCCCTGCATGTCCACCTCCCAGCGGCGCTCTCCGGTGGTCTGCTCGTACGCAGCGGTCGTGCCACCACGGTCCATGATCACAAACAGACCTGCCCCCGCCGTAGGTGAGACGTTGACATCAGAGCCGGCGCTGCCCTGCCAGAGCACCGTACCGGTGGCAAGATCAAATCGTCTTATCTCCCCGGTGAGATCGACCATCACAGCTTCGCGATCATTGATCCGGACAGGCGCGGTTGGTGCAAGATCACCAAGCGTCAGCTGCCACAGGCGCACTCCGACATCGGAGTAGGCAACCACCTGCCGTTTGCTCGTGGTCGTAATGATCACATTGCCGAAGGCGCTCAGAGTCATGATCGTGCCGCCGGGATGACCTCGCCAGATCGAGGTCCACTCGGTGGGTGTCTTGGGGGTCGTGGCGACCAGGTCGCCCTTCCCGAGGGTTGCCCTGATCACCAGGCCGGACTCGGTCCGCACCGGCGTCGCGACGGAGGACGGCGAACCCACCATAGGACCTTCCCCGAAGGTGGGGTTGATCGAGATGGTGCTGAACGCCTTGGTTGTCCAATGTTCTGGGGCCGTCCAGTGAATCGCGGCATTGGTGGTGGTCTGGACACTCGGCGGCGGTGGATCGATGCGGGACGACGCGGTGCGTACGTCGGCGTAGCTCTGGCTCTCGGCCAGGATGCCCTCGCCGGCGCACCAGGTCTGGGCCACGGTGACCACCCGGCCCAACTGGCCGGCTTTCGAGAGGTACCGCACCTGCCCGGTCACTCTGAGGCAATCGCTCTGGACAGCATCGGCGCGTAGCTCGCTGCGATAGTCAAGTGACTCCCCAGCCGATCCGGCACCACTCCAGTGGCTGCCAGAGTGTACGTCCGCAGGCAGCAGCAGCAGCGCCGGGCTATAGACATAGCCCTCAGACGACGTACTCATGCCCATCAGCTCGATACCGGAATTGACCCGATAGAACTGGATGGTCTGCGCGATCGCCGCCGGATCGTTGATCGAGGTCGTCGTGGTGCGCAAGATCTGGATCCGCTCACGGTCGGCATAGGCCTCATTGAGCATCTTGGAGGCGAAGGCGGCATCGGTACTCAGCAGTCCGGCCACTCCTGACAGCCGCGCCGATTCTGTGACGGTGACTCCGACCGTGGTCTTGAGTTCCTGGGTTGTGGCAGTGCGCTCATAGGTCACGGCACCATCGGTTGGCAGATAGCGGGCGGCTCTCGTGACTCGGGCGGCCACACCGACTGAGCTGGCAACGAATGCGGCACCCGCGACAAGGGCAGCAACCAGACCGAACACCACCAGCGGCCGCCACCACTGCCGCTGCTCCTTCGGTGCCGGCCAGGTCGGGTTGATCGCGGCGCCGCCGAGTGGATCAGGTGGCAGGGTTGACCAATCCTGCACAGGGAACGGCGACCACGGCTGGTCGTCAATAGCCATGGCTCGCTTCGCTCGATGCGTGCGGCATGCCGTCAGTATCTAATGGCTCGCTCCGCTCGCTGGGATCGCGCCCGGTCGTCGCCTACTTCGTCGTCGCTCCCCGACCAGAAGCGTTGTTTGCTCACTCCTCGCGCGATCCAAATCTCATGGCGCTCCGAGTCAGAACCGGCGGTTGGCGAGCACCGGGATGGTGGCTCGGGTCTGCTCCACCAGGTCAAGATCAAGATCGACAACCAGCAGGTCGGGCTGTGCATTCAGTGATGCCAGTACGTCGCCCCGCGGTGAGATGGCTGCACTGTAACCGACTCCGGTTGGCGCTGAGCCTTCGAGTGCTGCGCCGGCAGCCGCCGGATCGGCCTGCCCGGCAGCGACCAGGTATGAGGTGCTGTCCAACGCCCGAGCCCGAGTGAGCAGCTGCCACTGCTCCACCTTGCCTGCTCCGGCTCCCCAGGATGCGGCGACACAGATCACTTCGGCTCCGAGCTCGGCAAGCCGGGTGTACAGGCCGGGGAACCGTACGTCGTAGCAGGTGGTCAGCCCCACGCTTGCCTCCCCGACCGTGATCATGACCGGGTCTGCGCCGGGCGCGACCGTGTCGGATTCGCGGAAGCCGAACGCATCGAATAGGTGAATCTTGTGGTAGTGCGCATCCACATCCGGCCCAACCGCGCGCAGCGTGTTCATGACCCGGCCGTCCCCGCTCGGCGTGAACATCCCAGCCACCACGACGACCTGATGATGCTCGGCGATCTTTCGTAGCCGCTGCGCCCAGGGGCCATCAGTCGGCTCGGCGATCTCGGCCAGTGGCAAGCCGAAGCGCCGCATGGTGGCCTCGGGGAAGATCACCAGCTGTGCGTTCTGCTGTGCGGCGTGGGCGGTCTGGGTTGCAACAAGCTCTAGATTTTCTTCCGGATCAGGACCGCTCGTGATCTGGGCTAGGGCCACTCGCAGCATGCTCATGTCAGCTCTCCTTGTTCGCGATCCATTTGCCATACCAGCACCTCGGCTTCGGCACGCGCGGACAGCCTCGGTTGCGCCGAATCCGACAAGCGGAGCGAGTCACCCGCCTCCAGCGGCCCAATTGTCTCGACATCCACGATTCCTCGGGCGAGGTAGACATGCAGCAGATCCCCGCCAGGCAGCGTGCGGGAAGTCCCAGTGCGCAGCACGCCGCACCACAGCGTCGAACCGCGGCTGCCAAGGCTCACCACCGCATCCCGGTGACGGCCGGAGGCGACCGGCACCCAACTGCGCTCAAGATCACCCAGGGCCAGCTCATGCTGCTGATAGCTGGGCGTGACGCCGGACTCGTCGGGCATGATCCACATCTGGATGAAGTGCACCGGCTCGACCGGGCGCGCCGGATCGATTCGGTAGGCATCATTGCGTTCGGCGTGCACGATGCCAGAGCCTGCGCTCATTCGCTGCGCCAGCCCCGGATAGATCAGTCCGGAATTGCCACGGGAATCCTGGTGAACAAGTGATCCGGAGAGCACCCAGGTGATGATCTCCGCGTCACGATGCGGATGATCGGCGTAGCCGGCGCGAGCCTGTACGACGTCATCGTTGTTGACCAGCAGGGGACCGAAGGAAACGTTGCCGGGATCGTAGTGCTCGCCGAAGGAGAAGCTGTGGTGGGTTTCGGCCCAGTCCGTACGGGTGAGGAAACGCTGCTCGGCACGACGCACCTCAATGCGCGGCATGTCGGTCTTTGGCTTCCCCACTAGTTCAGTATGGCTTGCGGGACCGGTACAACTGGCTGCGAGCGTCGGCCTTGCGGCTTTGCCGCATTTTGCGGAGGCATGGGGCGCGACCAGCTCAGAACATCCGAGTGGTCGACACCGGCGTACGCTCACCTCATGTCCGCTCGTCCCATCCCGGAACCTATTGCGCCAGGTCAAGAATCGGTCTGGGACTATCCACGCCCACCGGCGCTGCGTGCTAGTGATGAGGAGATCATTGTGATCTTGGGCGGCGTGGAAATCTGTGAGACTCGGACCAGCTGGCGCATCCTGGAAACCGGCCATCCACCGACCTATTACCTGCCTCGTCCTGCCTTCATCGCGGGATCGCTGAAACCAGCGCACGGCACCTCTTATTGTGAGTGGAAAGGTCGAGCTTCCTACCTGGATGTGATCGGCGGTGCCAAGATCGCTCCTCGAGCAGCGTGGTATTACCCGCACCCCGACGGACGCTATTCGGCAATTGTTGATCATGTTGCGCTGTACGCCGGTGCGATGGATCAGTGCGTTGTCGACGGGGAGCGCGTGGTGCCACAGCCTGGCAGCTTTTACGGCGGGTGGATTACGTCGAATGTGAGCGGACCATTCAAGGGTGGGGCCGGCACGGAGGACTGGTAGGTCGATGGACGACGACTATGCCGAACTGGTGCTGAGCCTGGTCGAGCAGATACCTCCCGGCCAGGTCACCACGTACGGAGACATCGCCGAGATGGTGGGGCGCGGTGGGCCGCGGCAGGTTGGGCATGTCATGGCTCAATTCGGTGGCGGCGTGCCATGGTGGCGCGTGGTGCGCGCTGATGGGCGCCCCGCGCGCGGTCTGGAAGAGGTCGGATTGCGGCTGCTTCGCGCCGATAAGACTCCGATCAAAGGTGACCGTGTGGATATGGCTCGGGCCCGTTTCCCTATTGATCACGCAGCGACCTGGAAATACCCGATTCGCGACGTTCTGTGATCACAAACTAAGTGTCGAGACACGACACTTGCGAGGGTTCACATTGCGCCGTGATCTATGACAGGCTAGGGACGCTGTTGCAAGTGGTCTGTGTTCGTGGTCAGTGCTACGCCCCCAGAACTTTTGCGTGGGCGTGAGGAAAACCTGGCGTCCAACAGCAGTCGGGACCGTGAGGTGCGGTTTCGAATGCAGATGCTAGGAGAGATGTTTCATGGCGCAGGGAACCGTTAAGTGGTTCAATGCCGAAAAAGGCTACGGCTTCATTGCCGTGGACGGCGGCGGTCCGGACGTTTTCGTCCACTACAGCGCGATCGAGTCGACCGGATTCCGGACGCTCGACGAGGGCCAGCGTGTGGAGTTCCAAACCACCCAGGGACCCAAGGGTCCGCAGGCCGATCAGGTCCACGCGATCTGAGCTTCAGCCACAACGAACAAGCCTCGGTACTGATCGGTACCGAGGCTTGCTGTTGCTCCCTTGACTCGGTGCGGAAACGAACGTGCACGTTCGTTCCTCGCACGCTGCATCCGTTGCAACGTGTGTATCGCGTCAGGACGGAACGTGCACGTGAGTTTCATACGGGCGCAGGCCAGGCACCTGGTCACCGTTGAAAGGCAGCGAGGAGTCATCGGCGGTCTCCCAGAACAGGACTGGTCGCTTCGTGTGACCTGGGTCTTCGGCCGGACGGAGGCTGCCTGGGAGCTAGCTCACCGGCATGCCGACCCGTTGGTGCACCCAAGCAGCCCCGAACGGCCGGCCGTGCTCGGGCGGCTGGGCCTTAAAAGACCCGACAAGCCGGTTGCCCGGGAGTTAGTACGCGGGCTGGGAGGGGTCGATCTGGCGTACCCAGGCGCTTACGCCGCCGCCAACGTGGACTGCGTCGGCAAGCCCCGCGCCATGCACCAGCGCCAACACCTCCGCTGAGCGGACACCCGTCTTGCAATAGAGCACCACTTGCTTGTCCTGCGGCAGGCCACCCAGCGCAGCGCCTGTTTGGAAGTCACCCTTGGGAATGAGGACGGATCCGGGAATCAGGTTGATGTCCCGCTCCACCTGCTCGCGTACGTCGATCAGGACGAAGTCCTTCTTTCCGGATTCACGGTCGGCAAGCCACTGCTCCAACTGCCTGACATCGACGGTATGTCCAGCGACGGCCTCGGCCGCCTCATCGGTAATCGCACCGCAGAACTCGTCATAGTCGATCAACTCGGTGACCGTCGGGTTCTCACCGCAGACTGCACACTGCGGGTCCTTCCGGACGTTGAGTTGACGCCAGCTCATCTCAAGAGCGTCGTAAATCTGCAGCCGTCCAATGAGCGGCTCGCCGATCCCTGCCAGCAACTTGATCGCTTCGGTGACCTGAGTTGCGCCGACCGAGGCACACAGCACCCCAAGCACGCCTCCCTCGGCGCAGCTCGGCACCATGCCCGGCGGTGGAGGCTCCGGATAGAGGCAGCGATAACAGGGACCGTTCTCGGCCCAGAAGACGCTCACCTGACCGTCGAATCGATAGATCGAACCCCACACATACGGCTTGCCGAGCAGCACGGCGGCATCGTTGACCATGTAGCGGGTGGCGAAGTTGTCGGTGCCGTCGATGATCAAGTCGTATTGGCCGAACAGCTCCATCACGTTGTCGTTGTCGAGGCGCACGTCGTGCACCACCACGTTGACGAAGGGGTTGGTTTCGGCGATCGATTCCTTGGCGGACTCCGCCTTCGACTTCCCAATGTCGGACTGGCCGTGGATGATCTGGCGCTGCAAATTCGATTCGTCGACAGTGTCGAAGTCGACGATGCCTAGGGTCCCAACGCCCGCGGCGGCGAGATACAGCAGCGCTGGGCTGCCGAGGCCACCGGCGCCGATGACCAGGACGCGTGCATTCTTGAGCCTCCTCTGGCCGACCATGCCGACATCGGGAATGATCAAATGACGGCTATAACGGCGTACCTCGTCGATGGTCAGCTCATCGGCGGGCTCTACCAGCGGCGGCAAGGCCACGGTTCTCCTCCAGCTCTGGGACACGCGGCGCGGTACCGCGGAACCAAGACTTTCTCGATCTTGACGGTAACGCGCTGCCGAAGACTGCTATTCCGGATGATGGGATGAGGCCATGGCCGCGGCTAAGGACTATTGGGCGTGCCCATGCCTGCGCGCGCTCAAGGGGGTCATCTCCCTTGGCTGACATCGTGACACGGGTAGGTGATCGAACCCTGACGCTGACCAATCTCGACAAGGTGCTCTATCCCAGCGTCGGCTTCACCAAGGCCGAGGTGATCGATTATTACCTGCGGATCGCGCCTGTCATGCTGCCTTACATCCGTGATCGGGTGATGACGAGACTGCGATTCCCTGACGGAGTTGCCCCTGACCAGTTCTCCTTTTATGAGAAGAACGCGCCAATGGGTACGCCGGACTGGGTACGCCGCGTGAACGTCAGCACCAGCGACGGAATCATCGATTACGTCGTCGCTGACGACGAGCCGGCGATCGTTTGGCTGGCCAATCTCGCCGCTCTGGAGATGCATGTACCTCAGTGGACGGTGAGCAGCGCTACTCCGGTTGATGGCATCGTCAGCCTCCCGGGGCACGAGCCACGGCCTGGCGAGCCGCTGGCCGATCGGGTGGTTGTCGACCTCGATCCTGGAGCGGGCATGACCATTGTCGACAGCGCCCGGGCAGCGCTGATCGTGGCCGCCAGGCTGGCCGAGGACGGGATGATTCCGATCGCTCAAACGTCGGGCAGCAAGGGCATCCAGGTTTACGCGGCAATTGCTCCGACTCGCAGCAAGACTGCCTGGAGCTATGTCAAACGGCTCAATTCCGCGCTACACAAGGCCCAGCCGGACTTCTTCGTTGCTACCATGTCGGTGCAGCAGCGCGCCGGCAGGATCTACGTGGACTACAACCAGAATCTTGCGGCACGAAACACGATCGCCCCGTACTCGATGCGAGGCCGCGAACTGCCTGCCGTCGCTACGCCAGTGACCTGGGAGGAACTGGGCACCGTACGTGGACCGGATGATCTTCGTTTTAGCCCTGAAGAGGTATTGGCACGAGTTGCTGACGAGGGGGATCTGGCAGCAGATTTGCTTACGTCCGAGGCGCCGCCCTTGCCAATTGAGCATTGAGCGAGAAAGGCCGCCCGATAAGAGGTGATGACGTCAACCATACGCAGCGCGTAGTGCACTGAACTCAGCTTGACGGCCGCAAGGTTAGGGTGAACTGGTGGCCACGAAGCTGGAGAAGGAGGCGATGAGCAGCCGACCCACCCGCCTACCGCGGGACCAACGACGCATTCAACTGCTTGATGCCGCCAGTGATGTCTTCGCTTCCAAGGGCTACCACGCAGCAGCCATGGACGACATCGCTGACGCAGCAGGGGTATCCAAACCCGTGCTATACCAGCATTTCCCCTCGAAACTTGATCTTTATCTGGCGCTCCTCGACCAAAGCTGTGATCGACTTGTTGAAGTCGTCGAGGAGGGCCTGGCATCGACCGGCGACAACTCGGATCGAGTCATCGCCACTGTCGCTGCGTTCTATGAATTCGTGTCCTCCGAGGGCAGCGATTTTCGGTTGATCTTCGAATCTGATCTGACCGGTGACGATGCAGTGCAGCAGCGACTCTCCCGAGTGAACGCCGAGATCTCGGACGCCATTGCCGAGGTCATTGCCGAAGACACCTCGCTGCCACCCCAGCAAGCAAAGCTGCTCGCAGTCTGCTTGGTGGGCATAGCCCAGGTAAGTGCCCGCTACTGGATCTCAGGTGGAACGTCCGCGATCACCCTTGACGAAGCCAAGCACCTGGTCAGCAATCTGGCCTGGCGCGGGATTAGTGCCTTTCCACTCAGCGAGCATGACAAGGTCCCGCGTACGAGCGGCACAGTCGAGGGCTAAACAGTCGCATACATAACTTGTGCGAAAGATCGTGCGCGCTTGACCCCCGCAGTCACAGACCCCCGCAGTCACAGGTCAAACGCGCACGATCCTTGTTGTATGCGACCGAGCTCAGCCTTTTTGCAATGTGGTGGCTCCGGTCATGATCGCCACCGCCTCGGTCGGGGTGTGGGACTTCGGCGTGATCACTCCCGCGCATCCGCCCAGCCTGGCGATATGGATCCGGTCCGACACCTCGAACACGTTGGGCATGTTGTGGCTAATCAAGATCACCGGCAGACCCTTCTCCTTGATCTGTTGGATCAGGTTCAGCACCTGGCCGGTCTCCTTGACGCCTAGCGCAGCGGTCGGCTCGTCAAGCACGACGAACTTGGTGGCGAAGGTCGCCGCTCTCGCGACCGCCACGGCTTGCCGCTGACCGCCTGACAGCGTCTCCACCGCCTGTCCCATGTTCTGCACAGTTGAGATGCCGAGGTTCGCCATGGACTTGCCCGCGTCCTCCTTCATGCCCTTCTTGTCGAGCATGCGAAGAATCGATCCCAACGGACCGGATCTGCGCCTTTCCCGACCAAGGAACATGTTGGCGGCGATGTCCAGCGCCGGCGCCACCGCCAATGTCTGGTAGACGGTCTCGATGCCGGAACTCCGCGCGTCCTGCGGGGTCTTGAAGTGAACCTCGTTCCCGTCCAGATAGACCTGTCCGGAGTCGGGAATCAACGCTCCCGTGAGTGCCTTGATCAGCGTCGACTTGCCGGCTCCATTGTCGCCGATGACCGCAAGGACCTCGCCCGGAAACAGGTCGACGTTCACGCCGTCGAGACCGACAACCTTGCCGAAGGTCTTGATCAGGCCACGGCCTGAGAGCACGGTTTCCGACGGCTCGGCGAGCACCGGGGGGTTACCGAGCCCGACCTTGCTTTTCTCTTCCTCCGACAAATCGCTGGTGGAAGGCGTTGTTGTCATGCCTTTACCTTTCTGATCCACTGATCGATGGACACTGCGACGATGATCAGGACACCAATCGCCAGCACGCGCAGCTGGTCATCCACACCGGCCAGGGCCAGCCCGATGTTGAACGCGTACACGATCAGCGCTCCAAGGATGGTGCCGGGTATACCACCCCGACCGCCGAACAGGCTGGTTCCGCCGATCACGACCGCTGTGATGGTCTCCAGGTTGGCGCCTACGATCGCGTTCGGGCTGGCCGTGCCGGCCCGGCCGATCAGCACCCAGGCGCTGAAGCCGTAGATCAGCCCCGCCACGGTGTAGACGCTGAGGAGAACGCGGTCGACCTGGATGCCAACCAGCCGGGCGGCCTCGATGTCATCGCCGACGGCGTACAGATGACGACCCCAGCTGGTCTGACTGAGCACGAAGGCGACGACGGCAGCAAGCACCGCCACAACCACCACCCCGATGGTCAGTCTGAACGGCCCGATCGAGAATCGGGTGCCCATCAGGTTGAGGATGGCGGGCATCTTGTTCTTACCCACGCTGGCCCCCCCGGAGTACAGCAGAGCGATCGCGGTATAGATGCTCAGCGTGCCGAGTGTCACGATGAAGGGCGGCAGGTTCAGCCGGGTGACGAGCAGGCCGTTGAGGAATCCGCAGGCGGTGCCGACGGCGATGCCGATGAGCAGGGCAAGGCCTCCAGGCACGCCGTTGTTAGCAGCCAGGTTGGCCATCACGAGCATTGCGAGGATGGCAGTCGCGCCAACCGCCAGGTCGATGCCGGCGGTCAAGATGATGAGGGTTTGACCGATGGCAAGGGCCGCGACTACCGCGGTCTGCTGCAGGATGATGGAGATCGTCGCGGGCTGGGCGAACCGCGGGTTGATGATGGTGAAGGCGATGCAAGCCACGATCAGCACCATCAACGGGCTGAGCGAGGGATGGGCATGCAGCAGGTGCTGGATCCGCTGGAGCGGCGACTGCTGCCGCAGCGCAAACTGTTCCGCCGCGGACGCAGGTGCCTGTGGTTCTACTGAGGTTGTCACGTGGGCTTCCTTGCCGTAGGAGATACTGCGGTTTTCGGGAGGAGGCGACCCTCGCCGCCTCGGTGATGGGCTGACTCCGCCACCGAGACGGCAGAGTCAGCCAATCAGTTCTTCATTACTTACTTTCCCCAGCAGAGCTTCTCGCCCTCGGCGACAGTGATGCTGTCGAGGCCGTCTACCGGCTTATCGGTCACGAGCGCCACGCCGGTGTCATAGAAGTCCAAACCGGGCGTGACCTGTGGCTTTTCGCCAGTCCTCTTGAACTTGGCGATCGCCTCGACACCCAGCTGCGCCATCTTCACCGGGTACTGCTGCGACGTGGCGCCGATGGTGCCGTCTTTGACGAGCTTCAGACCGGGATCGCAGCCGCCGTCGACCGACACGATGGTGGCTTTCACCCCCGCGGCTTTCAGTGCGTCGGCCCCACCGCCGCCAGCCGGCTCATTGATGGAGTAGACCAAGTTGATGTCCTTGGACTTGGCCAGGCATGTCTCCATCGCCGTCTTGCCTCCGTCCGCGGCACCCTGGGTCGGCTCGTTGCAGACGATCGTGTAGTCGCCGCCCTTGCCGCCGGTGTACTTGCCGCTCTTATCCTCGTCGCCGTTCTTGGTCTTGTCCTTGACGTCAATACCCATGCCGGTCAGGAAGCCTTGGTCACGGTTGTAGTCCACAGTGGCGACCTTGTCATTGAACAGGTCGAGCATGGCGATGTTCGCCTTCTGGCCGTTCATCTGGGCGGCTGCCCACTTGCCGATCAGCTCGCCGGCCTTGAAGTTGTCAGTGGCGAAGGTGATGTCTACGACGTCCGGAGGGTTCGGCGGCGTGTCAAGCGCGATCACGTACAGGCCTGCGTCCCGAGCTGACTGGATGGCCGGGTTCACACCGTCGGTCGCCGGCGTGATCAGAATCCCTTCGTCCCCGCGAGCCGTTGCCGCCTCGATGGCCTGAATCTGCGTGGCCTCGTCGCCATCCTCCTTGCCCGCGGCCGTGGTGATGGAGACGTTGTTCGCCTTGCCGGCCTCTTCAGCTCCCTTCTGCATCGTGATGAAGAACGGGTTGGTGCTGGTCTTCGTGATCAGCGTGACGGCGATCTTCTCATCGCCGCCACCACTCGCCGAACCCTCGGCTCCAGGGGTGCCAGTGTTGCCGCCGCCACCACAAGCGGCAAACGTCAGCGACGCCGCCGCTGCCACTGCCAGGGCTGCTGCGAGGCGTACGCCTCGGCGCCTAGGCGGTAGGTACTTCATAGGATGTCCTCTCGCTAGATCGCACCGCATTTTTGTGACAACGGTGTCAAGCCCATTCTTAAGTCATTCTCAGGTTTCATGTCAAGCCTAATACGTTAACGAATTCATATATGGGTAGTCTAATTCCTGGAAAGGAGACATCGATGTCAACGCGGCCTCCCGGATCGGCCCCTAGACTGCGGGCGACCATCCGTGACGTTGCAGCGTTGGCAGGTGTGGGAACCAAGACCGTGTCGCGGGTTATCAACGACGAGGCCAACGTATCGCCCCAGACCCGTGCACGGGTAGAACGCGCCGTAGCAGCGCTGAATTTCAAGCCGAACCAAGGGGCTGGCGCGCTACGCCGTGGCGATCGCAAAACGCTCACCCTTGGCCTCCTCCTTGACGCCGTGGACAACCCATTCTCAGCATTAATTAACCGCGCTGTCGAGACCGTGGCGTATCGCCGGGACACCTCGGTGCTAGCCGCGAGCACCGAGAACGATCCCGACCGCGAACGGATCATGGTCGACGCCTTCACTCGCCGCCGGGTCGATGGACTGATCTTGAACACCGTCATTGACGATCAGGGTTACCTTCAGGCCGAGCGGGAGCAGGGAACGCCGCTGGTCTTCGTGGATCGCCCTCCGATCGGACTACTCGCCGATGCGGTCATCACCGACAACTACGAGGCAGCCGTCGCAGCGACTCGGCATCTGATCAGTCATGGTCATCGCGACATCACCCACCTCGGAAACGAGCCAGCAGGAGTGACCGCCAGAGGCCGCATGAGCGGCTTCACAGATGCCACGGCCGATGCGGGAATGACCGAGACGTCGCGTCAGATCAACGCCTTGCGTTCAGAGCAGGAGGCATACGCGGCGGTGCACGGGCTCATGCAGCTCGACCATCCGCCCACCGCACTGTTCACCTCTCACTATCTGCTCACGCTCGGCGCCATTCGCGCTCTCCACGATCTTGAGTTGGAGCATCGCATTGCACTCGTCGGCTTCGACGACATTGTGCTGGCCGACCTGGTGCGTCCGGCCGTCACGGTCATGGCGCCAGACCCCACCAGGCTTGGCACACTTGCCGCCGAGCGCATTTTCGCTCGGCTGGACGGTGATGCCTCAGCGGTGCAAACGCTGGTCGTACCTGCCACCTTGATCGCCCGGGGTTCCGGGGAGATCCCACCCTTTGATCGATGACGCGTCGCATTTAATGTCGACCCAGATAGGGAAAGGGGCCCGGCCGTGACGATCTCGGAGACGATCCCGCTCAGAGGGAGCGAGCAATGGACGGTGGAACGAGCGGTCGCTGCCGTCTCAGCCAGTCTTAAGGAAGTCCGAAGGCTCGGCGTCGCCTTCTCCGGAGGAGTCGACTCCTCACTGTTACTTGCGCTTGCAACGCGCGCACTCGGCGCTGAGAGAGTTGTGGCGTTGCTGGGCGTTTCTCCGAGTCTCGCCGCCGAGGAGCGGACTGCCGCACGCGATGTCGCGACCTTCGTGGGTGTATCACTCGTCGAGGTCGCTACGCACGAAGGCAATCAACCGGAGTATCAGGCGAACGGACCTGATCGGTGCTTCTACTGCAAAGAGGAATTGTTCAACCGCATCGAGGACGAGGTCATCGAGCGTTACCGCCTGGATGCCATCGCGTACGGAGAGAACGCCGATGATGCGCGGCGCCCCGACCGCCCTGGCGCGCGCGCTGCGACGAATCATCACGTCCTTCGACCCCTCGCGGAGGCTGGCATGACCAAGCTCGCGGTGCGTACAGTCGCGCGGGCTCTGGGACTGCCGGTAGCCGACAAGCCTGCAGCGCCCTGCCTCGCGTCACGCATCCCCCACCACCATCGGGTGACGCCGGCCAAGCTGAGCCAGATCGAGCGCGCCGAATCTGCCTTGCGGCAGCTGGGATTCGGCGACCTGAGAGTTCGACACCACGATGAGGTCGCGCGGGTCGAGTTACCTGCCGCCGATCTGGCGCGGGCGGTCGTTGATCCACTTCGCACCGCGATGCTGGCCGCCGTACGCAGCGCTGGATTCCGATTCGTCACTGTCGATCTTGGCGGTATCCAGTCCGGCGCGTTCACGCTGCCACTGCTAAGTCCTGATCATGACTGAACCGCCGAGCACGGACCCTTCCATCGAGGGGTTCGCTCAGCTTGATCACGAGCGTACGAAGCGACGCGGCTATCCAGAAGCCATCTATTGCACGGGAAAAACGCCGGAACAGGTTGGCATGATCGCCGCGGCAATAAGGGATCAACCGCACGTCACTTTGTTCACTCGCGCGAGCAAGGAGCACGTCGCGGCCATCCTGTCCGAGCTCCCCGAAGCCTTTCATGATCAAGAAGCCGACCTCGTGGCGTGGCCGGCTCAACCTCCCGACGCCACGGGCGGACTCGTTGTCGTGCTCGCCGCCGGAACCTCCGATTTGCCGGTCGCCCAAGAGGCACAGCTCACCGCCTGTTATCTGGGCCGACCGACCGAGCTGATCGTCGACGTTGGCGTGGCCGGTCTGCATAGGGTCCTGAGCCGTCTGGACATCCTGCGACGGGCCCGCGTCGTCGTCGTTGCTGCGGGAATGGACGGAGCTCTGCCGAGCGTGGTAGCGGGCCTCATTGGCGCGCCTGTGGTAGCCGTACCCACCTCTGTGGGATACGGCGCTGCCTTCGATGGACTGGCCGCGCTGCTCGCCATGCTCAACGCCTGCGCTCCGGGCGTAGCGGTGGTGAACATCGACAACGGCTACGGTGCCGGTCACCTGGCGGCGCAGATCGCGGCGCCATGAGTGGCCAATGCCATCTGTGGATCGACGCCTCCGCCGGGATAGCGGGCGACATGTTGTTGGGCGCCTTGATCGACGCCGGGGCGGATCTGGCCGTCGTACAGAGAGCCGTTGAGTCCGTGATCAGTGAGTCCGTCAGTCTGGCCTGCGAACGCGTGACCCGAGCGGGCCAGCATGCGAACCGTCTGACGGTCGACGTCGTCACTGGAGATGTTGCAGTACGGGAGTGGCGAGCGATTGAGCAGCTCATTGTCGCCGCAGACCTTGCCACACCGATCCGAGATCGGGCGCTGGCGACCTTTCGGCGACTCGCCGCAGCCGAGGCGAAGATCCACGACGTGCCACAAGATCACGTGCATTTCCACGAGGTCGGTGCGCTCGACTCCATTGCCGACATCGTGGGAGTCGCGGCGGCGCTGCACTCCCTCGAGATCGACAGCATCAGCGCGAGTGCTGTGGCAGTCGGATCCGGACGGAGCCGAGGCGCACATGGCGACATGGGCGTTCCGGTGCCGGCTGTCGTCGAACTGGCTGCAGGATGGAAGATCTTCGGCGGCGGCTCAGGCGAACTCACCACCCCGACCGGCATGGCATTGGTGTCTGCTCTAGCCGAGCGCTGCGAAGACCTGCCGCTGCTCACCCTGACGGCTTCCGGGGCTGGCGCCGGCACTCGAGATACGCCCGGTCGGCCCAACCTCACGCGTGTACTCGTCGGTGAACGGGTCATGCGGCCCGATGACAAGCTGTCGGAGACGGATGTGCTGATCGAGGCCAATGTCGACGATCTGGATCCCCGACTGTGGCCCGGGGTCCTCACCAGCTTGATCAGAGCCGGGGCCGCCGACGCATGGCTGGTTCCGATCATCATGAAGAAGGGCCGGCCCGCGCATACGGTGACCGTTCTGGCGAGACGCGATCAGGCAGCCGATCTCCGTTACATGCTGTTGGCCCTGACGAGCACCATCGGTGTGCGGGAGACGAGCGTGCGCAAAACGGCCCTGCCACGGGGCTGGGTCGATCTGACCGTCGCCGGCCACTCCGTATCAATCAAGATCGCGTATCACCACGGTACGATCTGGCAAGTCACGCCTGAGTTCGATGATCTTGAGCGGGCCGCGGATGAGCAGGACCTCTCTGCTATCACCGTGCTCGAGCAGGCCATGGCAGCCGCGCTAGCCGCAGGCCTGGTGGCCGGTGCGCCGATACCGAGGGCGCTGAGGTCGAGTCGGGGGTAACGCTCAGGAGTAGATCTTCCAGCACAGCCGTCAAAGCCGACCCTCCACCTGTCCCGAAACCGACGTTTCGAAGCACATCCGTTCATACCGACGTCCGTTGCCGCTGAGTCCGGCTAGCGGAACCGGCGTCGAGTAGATTTGCACGTCTAGGCCCAAGTGCGACCAGCCCGCGATGAAACCAGCGCGTTCCAGCCAGCGCCAGAGAGGAAGTCGATGACCGAGCCTACGTCGTCCGCCGCCGCCCCGGCGCCGCTCACTCCGCCCGAGGGCACGCCCCTCACCCTCACCGCACCGGCACCTCCGGCACCGGTCGTGGCTACTCAGGCGCCTGCCATAGCTCCGCAGGTCGATCCGGCTCTTGCCCCAGAGCTCGATGGCAAGGTTGACGGCTACATGAGCGCGCTGATGGCCGCTCAGACGCGCTCTCCCGAGTTCGCCAAGCAGGCTGCTGACGTCCGTGCCATGGGCGACGCCGACATTCGCCGAGCGGCCGAGACTTCCAACCGCCTGCTCCAGACTCCGGTACGAGCCCTTAAGGAGGGCGGAATCGCCGAAGGATCCAAGGTCGGCAACACCCTGCTCGAACTGCGCCGGACCGTTGAAGGCTTGGACCCAAGCCGCGCGACTGGCACGCGCAAGTTTCTCGGCGTGATCCCCTTTGGTGACAAGATCGTGGACTACTTCCGTCGCTATGAGGCCGCGCAGAGCCACCTGAACGGGATCTTGCACGCTCTGCGGAACGGTCAGGACGAGCTGACCAAGGACAACGTCGCTCTCAACCTGGAGAAGCAGAACCTCTGGGGAACGATGGGACGCTTGAACGCCTACATCTACATTGCCGAGCGGCTAGACTCTCGGCTCGCCTCGACCATCGCACAGCTGGAGATCTCTGACCCAGAGCGCGCCAAGGCTTTGAGCCAGGACGTGCTGTTCTACGTCCGTCAAAAACACCAGGATCTGCTGACTCAGCTAGCGGTTTCGATTCAGAGCTATCTCGCGATCGACATCATCATCAAGAACAACATCGAGTTGATCAAAGGTGTCGACCGGGCCTCTACCACCACGATCTCTGCCCTCCGCACGGCCGTGATCGTGGCACAGGCACTGGCCAACCAACGACTCGTCCTTGATCAGATCACAGCGCTGAACACGACGACGTCCGATCTCATCCAACGCACCTCGGAGATGATGCGCGACAACTCCGCGCAGATCCAGCAGCAGGCAGCCTCCTCGACGATCGGACTCCCCCAGCTCCAAGCGGCGTTCCAGAACATCTACGCCACGATGGATTCCATCGACAATTTCAAGCTCCAAGCGCTGGACACGATGGCGGCCACCATCGGCACCTTGGAGACCGAGGTCGCCAAGTCCCGGGAGTACCTCGACCGGGTGAGCCGCCAAGATCAGCAGCTGGCGTCAGGTGCCCTTGACCTTCAGAGCGGCAGTGGAACGCCTGGCGGCGGGCTGCGCTGAGCTGAAGTTCGCTAGCTTCTCGATCATCGTCGGTGCCTCATGGGATTCAAGGACTGGATTGCAACCGTCACAGGACGGCGTCCGCAAGAAGCTGCAGTCCCGCCGCCCTCTCCGGCGCCGGCGGCGCCGACCGAGTCCGACATCATGAATGCCCTTGATCAGGTGGAGGGGATGGTCGGCGGAGGCACCGTACCGGCGGCAGTTCAATCGAGGGTCCGGCGGATCGCCCAGACAGTACGCGAGACCATGCCACGGCTGCGCAATCTCGGGCTCGGGAGTCCCGACGCGTACTCCGTGATGGCAACGGCCACCGACTATCTGCCTGAAGCGGTTGGGGCGTACACCCGATTACCACGGCAGTGGGCCGACTCGCGCCCCATCGAGAATGGCAAGACCTCACTCATGCTCCTGATTGATCAATTGGATCTGCTGAGCGCCACGATGGACAAGATCTTCGACGCGGTAGTCCGGGTCGACGCCGACGCTTTGATCGTGCACGGCCGCTTCCTGCAGGAGAAGTTCGGGCATGCTTCCACCGGAGGAGCCTTGAACATCGGTGAGCAGCCCGCGCCCGAGGCACCACGCAGCACCTTGGACCTGCCGTGACGGGGTCACCGACGCGTACCCTCGCCGACGCACTGGATGCAGTCCGCAACGCAGCCGCAGCAGCAGGTGTCGATACCGACGCGGCGGCCCGCGAAGGCGAGGCGCTGGCCGCCGCCGTCGCCGAGTCGGCAGAACAGGCCTACCTGGACTGGGGCGAGCAGACCGGCCACACAGACCCGCAAGCCTTCTTCGATGCGGCACATCGTGGACGACGCTGGCGTGCGGCACCCACAGTGCTGCTCGGACAGCTCGTGGTCAACAAGTCGCCGAAGGCTGAGGGCTACGCGGAAGCGATGGCAGAGGTCTGTCGCGCGGCACAGACGCTCGGGGTAGCGAACCCCCGGACTGCCGGAAACGCCGCACTCGCTGCGGCGGCGCAGCTCGGGGCGCTCACCCCTCCTCGGCCGGCGGCCACCACCCGACCCGAGGTCGCAGCCATGCTGCATGCTCTCAACCAGAGCTCGCTCGACCTGAGCTCGCTAAACCTAGGCTCGCTAGACCTGAGCTCGCTTGACTTGCCAGGCGGCTTTCCCGGGATTGATCCGGAGGGGCTCGCTGAGCATGCCAGCGTGCGCCCTGAGGCCGTCGAAGGGGGCGCTTCGACAGGGTCAACACACACGACAGAGGCCTCAGCGCCCCCTGCCGTGAGCCCCAAGCCTGCAGCCGAGCCAGAGCCCGAGCCCAAGACTCTCGCCGAACTGCTCGCCGAGCTCGACGCGCTTATCGGCCTCACCGCGGTCAAGGCCGAGATTCACCGGCAGGTGGCCGTGCTTCGGGTGGAGACCCTGCGCAGCAAAGCCGGATTGAAGTCTCCGACCATCACTCGGCATCTGATTTTCGTCGGTAATCCAGGAACCGGCAAAACAACGGTGGCCCGGCTGGTCGGTGGCATCTATCGAGCTCTCGGGCTGCTGTCGAAGGGCCAGCTGATCGAGGTTGACCGCTCCGAGCTGGTCGCCGGCTATCTCGGGCAGACAGCCATCAAGACAGCTGATGTCGTGGCGTCGGCCGCCGGCGGAGTTCTTTTCATAGATGAGGCATACAGCCTGGCTGGTGACCAGTACGGTCAGGAGTCGGTCGACACCCTGGTCAAGGAAATGGAGGACCGCCGCGACGACCTGGTGTTGATCGTGGCCGGCTATCCCGATCCGATGGCGATGTTCGTCGCCCAGAATCCGGGGCTGGCCAGCCGATTCCGAACCACAATCGAATTCGACGACTACACCGACGAGGAACTGGTGCGCATTCTCAAGCAGATGGCTCAAGCAGCCGACTACGACCTGGATGACGACTGCGTCGTACGCTTCAGTGCGATCCTTGCCACCACTCCACGCGGTCCGATGTTCGGCAATGCGCGATTCGCGCGCAATCTGTTAGAAGCCGCAATTGGCAGGCACGCCTGGCGACTTCGCGACATCAATGATCCGACCATCGAGCAGCTCCGCACGCTGATCGCCGATGACTTCGACGAGGCACCTAGGGAGAGCGAGCCGCCTATTGTCTCCTACGAACAGTCAGCTCCCGATGACGCCGCGAAACCCAAGGAGCCCAGCAGTGAGCCAGGCTAGCCAACAGATCGGTACAGCCGAGGTCACCGTGCAGCCGCCGGCCACCGAAACGACGACAGCTGGGTCGCAGACACCACCTGCGACTACGGACGCGCCGCACCGCAGCACGGCCACGGGCCCCGAGTCAAAGGCTTCCGAGAAGAAGACAATGAACACGCCGCAAAGGCTCAGGCTACTCAGCCTGGGGGTTGTGGTGGTCGGCGTCCTCGTCGGCCTGATCGGCACTCTGACCTTCTCCTATCTCGCCTCGTCGCTGAGTCGCGCGAAGGCGGATACCGCACAGCTCATCCGGATCCAGAAGATCCAGTCCAACCTGCTGAGCGCGGATGCCACGGCGACCAACGCATTTCTGGTTGGGGGCCTCGAGCCCCCTGCCCAGCGCGCGGCGTATGAGGCGGCGATAAGCAGCACCAGCTCACTGATCGCCGAGGCTGCTCAGGCCCAACCCGCCGACGGAGAGGCGCTATCCGCACTCAACCAGCAGGTCGTTGCTTACGCCGCAACGATCGAGCAGGCACGTGCCAACAATCGACAGGGGCTACCGGTCGGCGCCCAATACCTGCGCAACGCAAGCGCTCAGTTGCGAAGCGACGCCTTGCCGATTGTGGACAACCTCGCCAGTGCCAACGCATCCCGGGCGGCGGACGAAATGCACGCCGGCCCTGGCTTTATCGTCCTGGTCATCGCCCTGCTCGGGTTGGGTGCGGTGATCGCGGGTCAGATCTGGCTGGCTCGGAAGTTCCGCCGCAAGATCAATGTCGGAATGCTCGCGAGTGCGGCGGTGCTGTTGCTCATCGTCATCGGCAGCCTCGTCGCCGTGCTCCAGTTGCGAAGCGCACTGAAAGAGATCTCCACCGGCAGCCTTGCCGCGGTCAACACGGCCGCTGACACCCGGATCGATGCCAACAATGCAAAGTCCAACGAAAGCCTGACGCTGATCGCGCGCGGATCCGGGCAGGCCTTCGAGACGGCATGGAAGTCGTCGGCCGACTCGGTCGCAGGCAATCTCGCACGCCTCAACGACAAGCCTGAGCTGGTCAGCCAATGGCAGGCCTACGCCGATGTGCACAATCAGATCCGACAGCTCGACGACGGCGGCCAGTGGGACAAAGCGGTGGCCAGGGCAACGGGCTCGGGACGGACGTCGTCGAACGCTGCCTTCGGTGCCTTCGACAACAATCTGGCCAGCTATCTGGACGGTGTGAGCCAGGACGCTTCCAGCTCCCTCGCAGCTGAACAGCCCGGCATGGTCGTGGCGGCGATTCTCATCCTTCTCGGCGGGTTGGCCGTCGCATTGCTGGGGCGTTGGGGCGTGGCCGAGCGTTTGAAGGAATACCGATGAAGCTCCGATCGCGTAGACCGCTGCTCGCTGTGGCGGCCGCAGCATCTCTGACTGCGCTCTCGGCATGCACGTTGTTCAGTTACAGCCCAACACCGCTGCCTCCAGCACCGCCGACACCGCAGGCCACCACAAGCGCTCCGCCAGCCAGCCCCGCCCGATGTGGCAATCCGCTCGCCTCCTACACGCCCGATGCTGTGTTGCCCACGTCTGACGCGTTGCCCAACGGCTCCACCATGGCCAAGATCAAGAAACGGGGCCGGCTGATCGCTGGCGTCTCTGCCGACACGTACTTGCTGGGATCCCGAAATCCCTTCACCGGCGAGATCGAGGGTTTCGACATCGACATGGTCAAGGCCGTTGCCAAGGCGATCTTCGGAAGCGAGAACCGTTACCAGTTGAAGGTGATCACCGCCGCCCAGCGGATTCCCGCGTTGGAGAAGGGCGAGGTGGACATCGTGGCGCGGAACATGACGATCAACTGCGATCGCTGGAAGCAGATTGCGTTCTCCGGCGAGTACTACCGGTCCGGCCAGAAAATCTTGGTCCGTAAGGGTTCAAAGGCCAATTCGATCAAGGACCTTGACGGGCAGAAAGTGTGCGCACCGATCGGCACGTCCAGCATGGATAACTTGATCAAGGAGGCACCCAAGGCCATTCCAGTCGGCGCGGACACCCACACCGGCTGCTTGGTGCTGTTCCAAGAGGGCAAGGTTGCAGCGATCACCGGTGACGACACGGTGCTGGCGGGGCTCGTCGCCCAGGATCCGTATGCCGTGGTGCCTGATCAGCGGGCGTTCACTGCGGAGCCGTACGGATTGGGCTTCAACGAGAAGGACGTGGACTTCGTTCGCTTCGTCAACGCCCGGCTAGACGAGATGCGTGCCAACGGTGAGTGGACCAGGATCTACAACCGCTGGCTCAAGGACTCGCTGGGACCAGCACCGGAGCCGCCGATACCGGTTTATGGCAGGACGTGATGAGTGTGGTCGCGGCTGCTGGACACACGACCGCTCCGGTTGCACCGGGTCGGATGGGTTCAGCCCTCGAACTGCAGGCCGCACAGCTCTATCTGGACGAGCTTGGGCGGTGGCGCGATGCGCGACGCCGCGAGCTGGATGAGCTGGACAGAGCAGCGTTGCAGTCGCCGACCGGCTCGTCCGTCACGGGCGATCTGTTGTTGTCGATGGCGCTCTGGAAGGCAGTATCTGATCGCTATGACCTGCTGGCTGCCACCTGGAACTCCGGCCGGGTTGGCATCACCGAACGGATGCGCATGTCGACGCTGATTTGGGGTCGGCTTGACGCCGCCACCGCCTCCGGTCTGTCGGTCTCGCTGCCGGAGGCGTGTCGACTGTCGGACGCGCTGCTCTCCCAGCTCCGCGTCAAGCTCGGTCTCGATCCGTCCGGGATCGAGATCACGGAGCGTATTCGTCAGCTGCGTGCCCAGATGGAACGCATCCGAGACCAGATCGACCTGGAGCCAGCTGGTGCGGGCCAACAGCAAGCGGCCCTCGAGCAGTCGCGGCTAGCTCGGCGGCTCAAGGAGCTCGCCGAGAAGGCGGGCCGCGGGGGTGACGTCGGCGGATCGCTGGGACCGCTCGAAATCGAGGCGGCCACCTTTGAACGAGACCTCATCGTCAGCGGTGCCCGCCGACGCGACGCCGCTGCATTGGTGCAGCGAGCTCGCGAACAGCGTGCCGATCTCGAGGCGCGTGAGGTTGCGCTGCGCAGCATCGTCGATGATTGCGTACGCCGCGTAGATCCCGCGCCGCGTTATGCGGTGCCGGAGACTGCTGCCCTCGGTCCGGTGCCAAATACCCTCGGCGAGCTCGAAAGCTACCTGCGCCGCCTCGACCAGGTTTCTCGCGCCATGACCATCGCACAGACGGCGTACGCAAAGGCGCTGCACGATCACGAAGAGCTCGACAGCCGACTCGAGGCCTACCGGGCGAAGGCTGTGGCGAAGGGCGTGGCAGAGGTTCCCGACGTGGCACGGACCTACGATCTGGCCCGCAGCGTGCTCGATCAGCGCCCCAGCCGGACGGTGCTTGCCGAGCAGCTCCTCACCGTGTACCAGACCTACCTGCAAACCACCCCCGCGCCGCACGCGGCGCAACCAGCCACGTCCGCGGAGGAATCATGACGAAATGCACCCAGCCCGGCTGCACCGGCACGATCGTTGACGGCTATTGCGACGTGTGCGGCAGCCCGGGACCCGCGGAGGCATCGCAGGCTCCGCCGGCTGCCGTCAGTGCCGCCGCCCCCGAGATGGTCAGCTCGGAGGGCACCCCTTGCACGCAGCCCGGTTGCACCGGCACGATCGTGGACGGCTACTGCGACGTCTGCGGCAGTCCAGCCGGCACACCAGCCATCCAGTCCGGCGGCGATGATCAAGCACCACTCTCCGCAGCCGCCGCGGTCTCGACCAGCACCCGCGGCTCCAGCCGGCTCCAGTCCACCGCCCTAGGCTCGCAGCGAGCGCCGGGCGACGGTTCCAAGATCACGAAACGAGTGCGCTCCGGCTCGCAACGACTCCGGTCAGCCCGGCTGGGCGCCGGCCTCACTCGGGTTCCGCCAGCGCCGATGATCGACGCCGCCCAGGCGATCATGAAGAATCCAGAAGTTCCTGAGGAGAAACGGAACTGCCCGAACTGCGGGAAGCCGGTCGGTCGGTCCCGAGACGGGCAGCCGGGACGGACCGAAGGCTTCTGCCCGAACTGCGGGAACCCGTTCTCGTTCACGCCGAAGCTGCAGCCCGGTGATCTTGTGGGGAACCAGTACGAGGTGGTCGGCTGCCTAGCACACGGAGGGCTCGGCTGGATCTATCTCGCCAAGGATCACAACGTGTCGGATCGCTGGGTGGTTCTGAAGGGCCTGCTCAACACCGGTGACAAGGACGCATTGGCGGTAGCAATCGCGGAGAAGCAGTTCCTTGCCCAGGTGGAGCACCCGCTGATCGTCGAGATCTACAACTTCGTCACCCACGCCGACGCCGGCTACATCGTGATGGAGTACGTCGGTGGAACCTCACTCAAGCAGATCTTGAAAGACCGGATGCGGGCCAACAGCGGCAAGTTCGATCCGCTGCCTGTCGATCAAGCACTGGCATACATCTTGGAGATCCTGCCGGCGTTCAGCTATCTTCATGATCTTGGTCTGATCTACTGCGATTTCAAGCCCGACAACCTGATTCAGGTCGGCGACGCCGTCAAGCTGATCGATCTCGGTGGCGTACGGCGCGTTGATGATCAAGAGTCCGCGATCTACGGCACCATCGGCTACCAGGCGCCCGAGGTGCCTCAGGTCGGCCCCAGCGTTGCATCCGACATCTACACGATCGGGCGCACACTCGTGGTGCTGATGATGGAGTTCCGGGGCTATCAGAGCAAGTACGTCGCAAGCCTGCCAGCCGTAGACGAGACGCCCCTGTTCGCCGCTCACGACTCGCTTTACCGGCTGCTGGCAAAGGCCTGCGCAGCTGATCCGGCCGACCGGTTCGCATCGGTGGATGAGTTTCGCGTACAGCTGCTGGGCGTACTCCGCGAGGTGGTAGCCCAGAAGACGCCGGGGACAGCGCTGACATCCGCGGCCTCCGTGCTATTCGAGGCGCCGGCCATCACCAGCGAAGCGTTGGAGTGGGATGAGCTGCCGGTGCTCCGCGTCGACACCAGCGATCCGCAGTACGCCTGGCTGAGCAACGTCTCCGTGGAGGACCCCGAAGAGCGGCTGGCCGAACTGCGTACAGCGCCTGAGGCGACGGCGGAAGTCCGGCTGGCCGAGGCGCGGGCTGGGTTGGAGCTGCGGCGTCGGGACGTGGTCGACCAGATCGTCAACGACATGTTGACCGACGACCCATGGGAATGGCGTGCGGTCTGGGTTGGCGGTCTCGCGGCATTGGACGCCGGCGATTTCGAGTCGGCCCAGTCTTCCTTCAACGCGGTCTACGGCCAAGTGCCCGGAGAGCTCGCTCCCAAGCTGGCCTTGGCGCTGGCCTGCGAACGCGGCGGAGAGGGCGACATCGCCGAAGGGCTTTACCAGACCTGCGCCAGCACCGACGCCAACTACGTGGCTGCCGCCGCGTTCGGAATGGCACGGATTCGCGCCGGACGTGGCGATGTACCTGGCGCTGTCCAGGCGCTGGACCTGGTGCCATCCACAAGTCGCAGCTACCCAGAGGCGCGCCGATTGCGGGCCCTACAGCTCTACGAGTCGGGTCGAGGACTGCCGGCATTGTCCCAGGCGATGGACAGCATCGACGGAGTCCAGCTCGATCCACGGGACCGGGGCGAGCTCACCGCCCAGATCCTCGAGCGGGCAATCTCGGAGGTCGGCAAGAACGGCGCCACCACCCACGCCAAGGTAGGCGCGTACGAGGCACAGGAAGACAGCCTGCGCGACGGGTTGGAGGAGACCTATCGCCAGCTTGCTGGGATAGAGACCAACGAGGCGCGGCGCTACGCGCTGGTTGACAAAGCGAACGCCGTGCGAAGGTGGACCCTACGATGACCAACAATCTGACGCAGCCCGCGCCGGCCGCTATCCCCCAAAGTGACGGAGGCTTGCGATGCCCGCACTGCGGCGCCGAGGTCGCTTCGGGGGAGGCGTTCTGTGAGGCATGTGGCGGGCGCCTCACGCCGACAGCTGCTCGGCCCGCTGAACAGCCGGACGAGATGGCCCCGCCCATCGACATCACGCGGTCGATCCAGACCGAGGACGAGGACACCGTTGTCGTTGCGCGCCCTTGCGCCAACTGCGGCGGGGTCATTGGGACCGACGGTTACTGCGAGACCTGCGGGACCAAAGCGCCGACGGAGCGAGACCACTACACCGAGAATCCGGCCGCGTGGGTTGCCGCCTGCTGCGATCGCGGCGTACGACATCACCGCAACGAGGACGCGACGGCCGTCGCGGCCGAGCCAACTCCCGGCTCCCGCGCGGTGTTGGTCGTCTGCGATGGCGTCTCCACCTCGCTCGATTCCGACATCGCCAGCCTGACCGCCGCTCGCACCGCACGCGATGTCTTGGTCGCTCACAAGCCCGCAGGACTCGGCACGCAGGCTAGTCGCATCGCCGCGATGTCCAATGCTGTGGTCAAAGCTGCAGCATCAGCGAATGCCGCGGTGATCAAGAACACCGCACCCGGCAGCGAGAATGCCGCGTCGTGCACGTTCGCCGCGGCTGTTGTCGAGGACGGCCTCGTCGTGTTCGGCAACGTGGGCGATAGCCGGGTCTACTGGATTCCTGATCGTGGCGCGAACGGTGATCCCGCTGAGCTCAGTGTCGACGACTCCGTTGCGCAGGCACGAATTGCGATGGGGATATCGCGCGACGAGGCCGAGAACGGGCCGCAGGCTCATGCGATCACCAAATGGCTGGGACGGGACACTCCCGATTTCGCACCCCGTACGGGATCGCTCGTCGTCGAATCACCCGGCTGGGTCATGGTCTGCTCAGACGGCCTGTGGAACTACGCCTCGGAGGCCACCGCAATCCAGTCGCTCGTCTCCGACATGACTCCTCAAGACTCCGATCCCCTGAAACTGGCGGTTGCCCTCGTTGATTGGGCAAAGGGCCGCGGCGGCAAGGACAACATCTCGGTGGCACTCGCACGATTGGTTTAGAGCTGCTCGCGCAATGCCGACGCTCGCAGCTGGCAGTTTGCGGGCTGCTCACGCAATGCTGGACGCCCGCAGCTGGTAGGTCCCCAAAGCTGCATGGTGGCCTCCAGGCATACTGAACCGACCGTCCAGGACGCGAAAGGAAAGTTGATCATGGCCGAGTTCACCGCCGAGATTTACCAGAACGAGTTTCTGCCCGAAGGCGGCACCGACGTCAATGCGATCGTCACGCTGACCTGCAAGGAAGCGGGATCCGCCGGTCAAACCGGATCTGGCGACGCAGGAGAGATCATCATCGTCGACACGTCGGGTTCCATGGGCCGGGTCAAGCTCGATGCCGCAAAGGTGGCAGCGGCAGCCGCAGTCGATCAAATCCTGGACGGAACGTGGTTCGCCGTCGTGGCTGGCACTCACCAGGCCTACCTCGCGTATCCGCTGGTACGCGCGGGCAGGGGCATGGTCCTCATGGACAGCGCTGCGAGGCGAGCCGCACATCAGGCGATCAGTCAATTCCGCTCTGACGGTGGCACGGCTATGGGCACCTGGCTCACCCTCGCCGGCCGGCTCTTCGACTCCGTGCCGGAGCTGGTGCAGCGGCACGCGATCTTGCTGACCGACGGTGAGAACCACAATGAGACGCCGGAGCAGCTGACGAACGCGATCACTGGTGTAACCGGCAAATTCCAATGCGACTGCCGCGGCGTGGGCGTCGACTGGCAGGTTGCCGAGGTGCGCCGGATAGCCCAGGCCCTGCTTGGCAGCGTAGACATCATTCCCGAGCCGGATCAGATGAGCCAGGTCTTCGCCGAGCTCATGCAGCAGTCCATGAGTCGTGGCGTTGCCGACGCGCAACTGCGGGTCTGGGCGCCGCAAGGCGCTCAAGTGATGTTCGTTCGTCAAGTCTCACCGACGGTGGAAGATCTAACCTCGCGCCGCGTGGAGGTCAATCCACTGACAGGCGGTTATCCGACGGGATCCTGGGGCGATGAATCCCGCGACTATCACGTCAGTGTGCGGCTCGCGGCCAAGGACATCGGGCAGGAGCAGCTCGCGGCCCGCGTACAACTTGCTGTCGCCAATCAGGTCGTGGCCCAGGGACTGGTGAAGGCCAGGTGGTCTGACGACGAGGGGCTGACCACCCGAATCAATCCCGAAGTGGCCCACTACACCGGTCAAACCGAACTCGCGCAGGCGATTCAGGACGGCTTGGCGGCGAAATCGGCCGGTGATGAAGAAACCGCAACCATGAAGCTGGGCCGCGCCGTGCAGCTCGCTGCAGAAACCGGTAACGAGGAGGCGACATCCCGACTCCGCAAGGTGGTCGACATTGAGAATTCCGAAACAGGTACGGTGCGTCTGAAGCGCGCAGTGGACAAGGCTGATGAGATGGCCCTGGACACCGCGTCAACGAAGACGACCAGGATCAGGGGATGATCGATCCCCTCGGATAGGAGAATCGCGAGCGATGATTTCCTTCTCGGTCTTCCCCGTAACGCCGAGCCCCGGCATGCGCCGATGATCGCCGTATGTCCCGCAGGCCACTCTTCCTTAGCGCAGGACTACTGCGACGTCTGCGGGTTGCCGATTGACTCCACCGTTACGCCGGCCACGGCCGCGCCTACTATCAGCGCTAGCCAGCAACCAGGACGCCAAGCCTGTCCGAACTGTGGTGCGGACAACTCCATCGACGCATTGTTCTGCGAGAACTGCGGCTACGACTTCACGACAGGAACCATGCCCCGGTCCCTTGTCACGCCTGCCACGCCCGCTACACCCTCCCCCAACCAGTCGCCACAAACCCCGACCTCACTCGTTCCGGCCTTTGGCAATGGAAGTCAGCCGCTCGAGACGCTTGATTGGGTGGCCGAGGTCTGGATCGATCCAGCCTGGTACGAAGCCCAGCAAAGCCCCGATCCGATGCCCTCGCCCGGCCTTCCGGTTGTGGTCCCGTTGCGCTCGAGGTCGATCTTGGTGGGTCGTACGTCCCGGAGTCGGAACATCCATCCTCAGATCGACTGTGAGCCAGACTCCGGCGTCAGCCGCCGCCAGACCCAGCTCACGACGGACGGCAGCCGCTGGTGGGTGGAGGATCTGGATTCCGCGAACGGGACTTTTGTGGCCGCTGCCACCGACCCGATCCCCAACAACCCGATTCCGGTCGGCGTCAAGCAGGAACTTGACTCCGATGATCGGATCTACGTCGGCGCGTGGACCCGTATCGTGATCCGCCGGGCAACCGACGACGAGCGAGTCGGGCTCAGCTGAATCAACCTCGAACACGCTTTGCGCGAACACCGGCAGGCTTCGTGCCCGGACTGTGGCACCGTTGCTTCAGTGCCACCACGGCAGGGTCAGCTCTTACCAGGAGGAACAGTGGAGATCAAGGTCGGCATCCAGCACGTCAGTCGAGAGATCGTGGTGGAGAGCAAGGAGTCGGCCTCCGACGTCGAGAAAGAACTGATGAGCTCAATTGCAGTCGGCGGTGACGGAGTCTTCACGCTCTCCGACGAGCGCGGCCGCAAGGTGCTGATACCCGTCTCGAAGATCGCCTACGTTGATCTCGGCGAGGAGAACGCACGGCACGTCGGCTTCGGAGCCGTCTAATTTGATCTGTTCCCTCGCGCAATCGCGCCGCTCGCGAACCTGGTCCTGACTCCAGCTCAGGCCTGCAGTCCGAGATTTGCCATGCGGCGAGTGTGGTTCTCCACCAGCCGCGAGAACATCCTGCTGATCGCGGCGAGGTCCATGCCAGGACGATCGACAGTCCCGGTCAGCAGATGAGTCAGCGCATCCCTGTTCGCAGCTACCCGCTGAGCCTGGCTCAGTGCCTCACCAACCAACCGACGTCCCCACAGCGCCAAACGACCCGCGACGCGCGGATCGGCAGCGATGGCAGCACGTACCCTCTCCACCACGAAATCTGCATGGCCCTCGTCGGCCAGCACCTGGTGCACCAGAGCGCGAGTGTCGGCATCGACGAAGGCGGCAACCTCACGATAGAAGTCTGCGGCGAAGCCGTTGCCGACATAGGCCAGCACCAAACCCTCGAGCCAATCCTTCGGCTTGGTGTGAGCATGGAACTCATTGAACGGCGCATGGAACGGTTTCATCGCCGCCATCACGTCCGCGTCCAGCTCGGCCAGCCGCGCACGTACCGTGTTGAAGTGGTCGATCTGCAGCGCAGCGAGCGAGGCGACGTACACCTTGTCGGCGAGGGTAGGTGCGCGACGGGCATCCTCTGCCAGCCGATCAAAGGCCGCCAGAGCGCCGTACGCCAAGACGCCAAGGAGGTCGACGACACCTTGGCGGTACTGCGGCTCGGAAACCCAGGGTTCGACCGCAGCCCGCGGACTCAGATCAGAATGCTGCGACGCATCGCTCATGGCGGCAGGATAGTGCCGGCCATCCGCATCGAGAGTGGCCAGCGCGAGGATCCATCCGTACGCCGCAACAAGGGCCGGCGCCCAGGAACTCGCAGGACCACGTATCACTGCTCCCGAGCCGACACCATTCGGGCCGCAATGAGCATCGCGGCGTCCTCCACAGAAATCCTTGCGGAGTCCACCGGCAAATGCGGCCTGCTCCAAGGCTCGTACTCCCGGTCCATGATCTCCGACCAGGTTGGCTTGAGCAGTCCCTCGACGTCAGAGGTCCGAGTCGCGATGCGGCGCCGGTGCTCGACCTCATCTGAGCAGATGACCTCAACTTCGACGATCGCGGCGCCCGAAGCTGCAGCGATATCGAGCCATGCGTCACGGGTGAGCGCGATGGGATTGACGCACTCAGCGATCACGTCTAGGCCCAGCCGCAGTTGCTCTCGGGCCAGCTCGTAGGCCACGGCATAGCCGACCGGCCCGAGCGGGTGTGTCAGCGCGGACCATGCGACGATGGTCTGTTCGATGCGGTCGACACGCAGATATGGCGCTTTGGTGCGCCTTGCCACAACAGTCGCAATCGTCGACTTGCCGGTCGCGGGAAGCCCGCCGACTACCACCAGTACCTGTCGCACCGGTCGATGTTCGCACGTTCGGTCTCGAGCCTGCCTAGCTCGGAATCGGCGCAGTGCCCGTCGATCTCCGAACATGCAGCGAATTCCCGACGAGATGGATTCTCTGCGGAAGGTGCGGGCTGTCGAGTCGTTCCAGAAGAAATTTGCCGGCTTGGACTCCGACTGCGAAATTGCCGTTGTCAACCGAGGTCAGTGACAGGTGACGAATGCGCGAGAGGTAGGTGTTGTCATAGCCGACGACGGAGAGATCGTCAGGGATACCAAGGTTGAGGTCATCGGCGGCGGACAAAGTGGCGATGGCGGTGATGTCGTTGTACGCAAAGATCGCTGTGGGTCGATCGGGTCGCGTCAAGAGCCGCCGGGCGGCGGAATATCCGCTGTCCTCGCTCATCCCACCGAACTCTTCGTAGTTGGTGGACCGAAGCCCGGCGGCGTCCATAGTGTCTCGGTAGCCCGCTTGCCGGAGGTCGCCGACAATGCCTGGACCGCGGAGGTGGGCGATCCGCCGGTGGCCGAGCTTGATCAGATGCTCGGTCGCGAGAGTGGCCCCGGCATGATCGTCATTGACAGCAATATCCACATTGGCGAGATCAGGTTCGCGCGTGCCGGCCAAGACAATCGGGACTGTCGGCGAGGCGGCACGAATCGCCGCAGCCTCGGTTGTCGTGCCGACGACGACGAGCCCATCGATGCCTTGTGCGACGAGGGTCTCGACCGAGCGCCGACCGACACGGAGGTCAATGTGGCTGTCCGCAATGATCGATCCAAGGCCTGCGGCGTGAATGGATGCAGTCAGTCCGGCCAGCAGGTCGACGAACCAGGGATTGCTCAGGTCATTGAGCAATATCCCGAAGGTGTCGCTGCGGGCGGTGGTGAGTCCCCGCGCCATCCTGTTCGGCTTATAACCGAGCTCCTCGATCGCCCTCAGTACTTGTCGACGACGGGTCTCGCTGACGTGAGGGGCCTCCCGGAGCACCAGCGAGACCAAAGACTTCGACACCCCAGCGCGATCAGCGACGTCGCGGATGGTGGGGTCACGACGAGCTCCGCGGGAGTCTGCTGCCACCGTCAGCCCTCTCTTGTGATGCTGCATCATCCGGCTGGCTTCGATTTGCACGAGATGCAACTCCGATCGTATCGTGGACCGGTCCAAATTCGTCCATAAGCGGAGCTACAAGCGTCGGCGTTGCGCGAGCAGCTCAACATCTAGCTCCGAGCGTCGGCATTGCGCGAGGAGCTCAACATCTAGCTTGCGAGCGTCGGCATTGCGCGAGGAGCTCAACAAAACTGAGGTGTCGAGGAGAACGACGATGGGCCAAGCAGGGGCGCGGCAGCTGGTTGCCGGCATGGTGGGCGGCGGGATTGGAGCCGACATCGGTAAAACGCACCGCGCGGCCATGCGGTTGGACGGCCGTTTCGTCCTCTCGGCAGGGGTTTTCGGGCAGAACCGAGAGTCATCGGCCCAGATCGGTAGGGCATTAGGCGTGGCTGAGGACCGCAGCTATGCCAACTATGCGGAGATGGCCGAACGCGAGGTAGCCCGTCCTGACAGAGTCGACGTGGTCGTCGTGGCCACCCCGAACAACATGCACTTCCCGGTGGCCGCCACGTTCCTTAAGTCCGGTATCTCAGTAGTCTGCGAGAAGCCGCTCACGGGCGACTCGGAGAGTGCGGCCGAACTCGTACGCATCGCTGCTGACAATGGTGTGCTGCTGGCGGTGCCCCACGCCTACTCCGCGTACGCGATGGTGCGCCACGCAGCCCGATTGGTACGCGACGGCGAGCTCGGCACGATCCGATTCGTGGCCGTCGAGCACGCATCAGGCTGGAACGCCAGCCCTCTGGAGCTGACCGGACACAAGCAGGCGCTGTGGCGGACCGACCCTGACATAGCGGGCCGGGCCAGCGTAGTCGGCGACCTCGGCACCCACGCGTACCACCTCATGCGGTACATCACCGGACTCGACGCCGAGCAGGTGTCAGCCCGGATGGACACCCTGATCCCGGGACGGCAGGTCTTCGACAACGCCACCATCACTGCGCGCCTCACCGGGGATGTGCCCGCCATGATCTGGGCGAGCATGGCTGCGACCGGGCATAATCACGGTTTGCGCATTCGGGTATTCGGCGATCACGCAAGCCTGGAATGGCAGCACGAGGACCCTCAGCACCTCACGCTGCAGAACCTTGCCGGTGAGACTCGGATTCTGACCGAGGGCATGAGCACCCTTTCTGAAGATGCCAGTCGACTGACCCGCGTCGGCCTCGGCCATCCGGAGGGCTTTCTGGAGGCGTTCGCGAACTTCTATCGTGATCTTGCCGATGAGCTGGCGGCCCGACGTGACCGAACGCCGCGGCGAAGGCGCGATCTGTCCTTCCCCACGGGCGAGGACGGCCTGATGGGGGTTCAGTTCGTGGAAGCCGTGACCGCGTCGCACGATCATCGCAGTGCCTGGACCGCCGTTCCCGATATCCCGATCGACGACTACTACGTCGCCGACAGCCCACACGGAGCCTGATCATGTACCGCTTTGCGCTGCTGGGCGCCGGCTTCATCGGCTCAGTGCACGCCACCAACCTCGCCAATAACCCCGGCGTCGACTTCTGTCTCGTCTACGACATCGACTGGGCGCGGGCTGAGCAGATATCCATCCAGCACGGGACCCGCGCAACCAACAACATCGATGAGGCGTTCGACCCAAACCGCATCGACGCCGTCCTTATCGCTTCCTCGACCGATACCCACGCGGCGCACCTTCGTCGTGCGGCCGACGTGGGTGCCGCGGTGTTGTGTGAGAAACCGATTGACCTGGACCTCAACCGCGCTACAGAGGTGGCGCGCTATGTCCACCGTCGCGGCATCCGCGCCATGGTTGACTTCAACCGCCGTTTTGACCGCGACTACGCAGAACTGAAACGCGCGGTCGATGCCGACGAGATCGGTGACGTGGAATTGATCCAGCTGACCACACGTGGTCCCGCCATTCCCCCGCTGGAATACATTGCCGTCTCGGGCGGTCAGCTGCGCGACCAGACAGTTCATTTCTTCGACCTTGCGCGGTGGATCTCCGGCCTCGACCCGATCGAGGTCTACGCCACAGGTTCAGCGCTGGCCGAGCCGCGGCTCCTCGACTACAACGACGTCGACACTTCCGTTGTCACTCTTCGCCTCCCGACCGGTGCGCTCGTTCAGATCGACAGCGCCCGGCGCATCGGCTACGGCTACGACGAGCGCATCGAGGTGGTCGGTTCCACCGGAATGATCGAAGCCCGACGCAACCGCAGCGGCTCAGTCTCGCGCTACCGAGGGAGCCAAATCATCGACGACGGTCTTCATCCAGGCTGGTTCGAACGGGTCCAGCCCACCTACGCCGCCGCTCTCGACCATTTCGTCCGCGCACTCGGACAGGACACGGTCATCACGCCCTCGCTGGATGACGGCCTGAAGGCACAAGCCATTGCCGAAGCCGCCACGAGATCGCTCAGCAGCCAGCGCAGCGAATCCATTACGTATGAACAGCTCACGGGAGCGTAGGCGTCCATGTGACTTCCTTTTTCCGGCTCGCGTACTTGTAGAATGCGTCGAGTTCGCACTGATGGCGTCGCGGAGCCCTGATCACTGGGCACTAGCAAGGCCGCGCAATCCATTGGTCTTTTCCGAGATCGAGGCTGAATTCTGAGTACGGAAGCCACCCAACCGGCCCGGCCTGTGCCCGGAACCGACACAAAAAACTCTCCGGCGACATTTGCGCGGCTCGGCGTATTAGATCCCATCGTGCAGGCCCTCGACGAGATTGGCATTTCGACACCATTCCGAATTCAGGACTTGGCAATTCCCATTGCCCTGACAGGTACGGACATGATCGGCCAGGCCCGTACTGGCACCGGCAAGACCCTGGCTTTCGGCGTCCCGCTACTGCAGCGAATCGTCGTGCCGGAAGACCGCGACTACGTCCAACTCTCGCAGCCGGGTGCTCCGCAAGCGCTCGTTGTGACACCCACCCGCGAGCTCGCCAGTCAGATCAGCTCAGATCTTGCCGCGGCCACGACTCACAGACACGCCAGAGTGCTCACCGTTTATGGCGGGGTCGGGTATCAAGATCAACTCAGCTCGTTGCGCGATGGTGTCGAAGTCGTGGTCGGAACCCCTGGCCGACTTCTCGATCTCTTCGACCGCGGCGATCTTGATCTTGGCCATGTCAAAGTCCTGGTGCTCGATGAAGCCGACAAGATGCTCGACTTGGGCTTTCTCCCTGATGTCGAGCGAATCTTGGCTGCCACACCAGAACTGCGTCAGACGATGCTCTTCTCGGCCACTATGCCGGCCGCGATCGTCTCGCTTGCTCGGCGGCACATGCGTCATCCGGTCAACATCCGCGCCGAGTCTGCCGGTGACACGACTACCGTTCCCGCGACGGCGCAGTTCGTCTACCAGGTCCATGACCTGGACAAGCCGGAGATCGTGGCACGTATCCTGCAGGCCGAGAACCGCGGTCGCGTGATGATCTTCACCCGGACGAAGAGGTCAGCGCAACGGCTTTCTGATGATCTTGAGGAGCGCGGCTTCCTAGCGGCGTCCATCCATGGCGATCTCAACCAGTACGCGCGCGAGAAAGCCTTGCGACGCTTCCGGGAAGGACGTATCAATGTCCTGGTGGCGACCGACGTCGCCGCGCGCGGGATCGATATCGAGGCTGTGACGCACGTGATCAACTATGAGTGTCCCGAGGACGACATGGTCTACATCCATCGGATCGGCCGCACGGGCCGGGCGGGCGCGTCGGGGATCGCCATCACCTTCGTCGACTGGACCGATTTGGCGCGGTGGAAGATGATCAACAGCACCTTGGCTCTGCCGTTCGAGGAGCCAGAGGAGACATACTCCACCTCACCGCACCTCTACCATGATCTGGGCATCGACCCAGCAGCCAGAGGCAGCATCGTCAGTGGGAATTCCCGCACCCCCGAGCGTGAAGCGGGCCGCTCGAAGTCGGTGCCCACCAGACCGCGCACCGAACGAACTCGCACCCGGCGGCGACTGCGCAATGGCGTACCTGTCGAGAGCGAAGCGGCGACGAGATCATCACGTCATCCTCGCCGAGCGGAATCGCCGAGGCGGGAGCGCTAGCGAGCCAGGCCGATGGGCTTGCCCACAACGACGAGATTGCTGTCGTAGCCACCGCGATCGCGGTGGTAGGCGCCTGTGCAGGTGATCAGCACGAGGCGGTGCCGCCCCGTTTGGTTGAGTGCCTGGGAGTCCGTCGCAAGCGCCTTCTTCGCCACTTTCCTCACCGAGGTCACCCGATATTTGAGCCAGTGTGAGTCCGCCCTCAGCGTAATTGTGTCGCCTACCTTGATCTTGAGCAGCCGTGCGAAGAAGCCGATGCCTTCCGTCGCAGAGTCCACGTGCCCCGCGATCACGGTGGCGCCAAACGGCTCGCCAGCCGCTGCACTGCCGTCCCACCAGCCCACATGCCGAACATTCTCCGGCACCTTGAGCTCACCGTTGACAGTGACTGCAGGCAACACTGCCGCACTCGCATGTCCGGGGAGTACGAGTTGCTCAGGAATGAACTCGATCCGCTGACTTGCAGCAGGCCTACCCTGACGCGCCGGAGCGACCGAGGATTGGCCCTGCGGCGCATCACCCTTGGAAAAGGAGATGCCAGGCGTCCCCTGTGCCGTGCAGCCGCAAAGGCAGGCCAACAGGCAGAGCAGGCCTATCAGGGAACTACGCAGTCCCGGTCGACGTCGCTGGAGGCGCCAGATCCGGGACTGCACGGTTCGAGGCGTCAACGCGCCAGGTTCACGACCAAGGACGGGCCCTCACCGACGGCCTGACCACCGGTTCCGGTGTTCACCTCAGACGGCTTTCCGGAGCCGCTGCCGCTGGCGGCCAAGACGTGTACTGCGACGTTCATGGTCTTCTTCTCTGGGTCACCCACAGCGTAAACGCGGTTGATCGCTCCGCCCTTGACCGTCAAGGCGACCGGACCGAAGAAGACGGGCTTGGTCTCACCGGTCGGCACGATCGACACCTTGTAGGTGGCAACGGGAACCACCAATTTTAGTGACTCGCCATTAGCGATGTTGGCGAAAAGCACCTGGCCATTCACCCGGATGTCGGCAGGCGGCACGGCCGCGACGTGTGAAACCACCAGCAGCGCTTTACCGTTGGGCACCTTGACTTCGTCGTACTTGTACACAGTCACAAGCGGATCTCCCGATGAGGACGCGGGCAGGTGCGCCACGATGTCGGCCTTGGAGCCTTCCTTGATCGAGAAGGAGTTCTCGAGGACGGTCGTGCCATTCTCACTGAACGTCACCATCCGGTGTCCGGGCTTGACCTTGAACGGACCGGCCACGGCTGCCGTCTTGACACCAGTTGCCACGGAGTTTCCGTCGATCTCGATGTCCAGGTTCTTACCCGGCAGGCCCTGCACGATGTAGACCTCGGTGTCGTTGGCCGCATAGCTGGGACTGATCGTTATTCCGGCCAAGGCCAAAACCGCGGCCGTCAGTAGCGCCAGCTTCGACCACCGCGCCATGCGTTTGCTGATCACGTTCGCACCTCACCCTTCGCTCGTCGTTCCTCGTCCCCAGGGGATTCAAGATCCACCGCGTAATATATGGCCCAGAAGGCTGTGACGCCGAATATCTGAGGAAGCGTTAGCCGATTGCCACCGGGGGGTGTGCCGCCTTGGGCAAGATGACCGGAGTGGGCCACCCGTTCCCTGCTGGGCTACGTCGCGGGTTGGGCGTTGTACTCGTGGCGGGACTGTGTGTCTTGGCCGTCACCTTTTACCAGGACGCTCCGGAGCTCCCCCGATCGGCCGGGGCGGTCGCAAGCGATGCGCCGTCACCGGTGGCCTCGGCGTCAGTGAGCGGCAGGCCTGCACCATCGCCGGCGTCTTCGTCGAAACCTCTCCCTACGACTTCTCCGATCGAACGCAAGCTGCCGAAGGGTCCTGGCACGACGCAGCCCGGCATTCTGCTCATGGCAAGCCCGCAGCCGGGCGGTACCTTCGACATCGCCGAAATCGTGCGGCTTCCCGCGGCGACGTCCGTCATTCGGCTCAGCCCACCCAATCTGACGCTCGCTGGCGACCGATTCGCGAAGTCCAAGCCCGTTGCCTCTCAGGTCCAGCTCAGCGCAGATGACCAACCGGTCATGGTCCCTGGTGGCGAGGTCAGCCGCGGCGTGGAGATTGCCTTGCTCGAGCCTGCGAAACGGATCGAGCTGCGGTACAGCCTGAAGGGCATCACGATCCGCAGCATCCCGTCGGTCGCCGGCCGGGCGCTCACTGCCATCAGTCCTCTCCTCACAGGTGGTCCTTCGGATCTTCCCGTCGTGGCCATGGTCAGCGGAAGCACGGTGCTCAACATTCAGTGCCCGGCCCGGCGGATCAGCATTCAAGCATGTTCGGTTGGAGAGCCGCCGCACCTTCGTGTCAACGGAACGTTGGCCTGGAACAAGGCGGTGATTGTGGTGCAGTACGACCTCCCGACGCCGCGATGAGTTATAGCCACACGGGGGTGGCCTATGGCGTGGTTGAGCAATGATCCAAGATCTCGTTGATCTCGCCCTTGGGGCGAATCGGGTATTGACCTATGCCGGCTACGTGCTGCTTGCCGGAACGCTGACGTTTTGGAGTGTGGTCTGGCCGGACGGTCGACGGAATCGCCGCCTTGTCATGCTGACACTGGCCGGTACGGCAGCGATGATCATCGGGACATTAGCCGGCCCGGCGATTCAGTTGATCTTCGGAGGTCGGATGCTGGGAGATGTCGTCACCCCGTTGGGTGGCGCCGCCCAGCTGGTCAGGCTCGCCGCCCTCTTCGCCGCGATGTTCTTCCTGCCAGACATCATCAGCGGCGCCGTGGTCGGTTGGCGTCGCGTGGTGGCCCTTTCGCTGGTCCTCACCATCGCTGCGTCGATGGTGGCGCAATCCAATGCCATCGGGGGCCACTGGGAGGTTGCCAAGATCGCGGCGACCGGATTGCACGTGCTCGCAACCTGTGCCTGGCTTGGTGGACTGGTTGCCTTGGCCGCGGTCTTGATCCCGGGAGAGCAGGTCCAGGAGTTGGACAAGCTCATCCCGCGTTTCTCCCGGGTCGCGCTGCTGAGTGTGGTGACTCTGCTGGTGACCGGAACCGTGCACGCTCTCGCGGTGGCCGGCGGGGTGACCCAGCTGGCCACATCACGCTACGGGTTTGTCCTGCTCATCAAGGTCTCGATCTTCGGCTTGATGCTGCTGATGGGCAATGAGGGTCGCAAGTACGCGGCGCGCGCGGCGTTCCGGCAGCTGCATCAGCCGCCTGAGGGGACCGTCAGAACGAGCAGCATCTCGGCCCTTGCCGTCGTGATGGGAGCCGAGTTATGCATCGCCTTCGTGATCTTGTCGACTACCTCACTGCTGGTGTTGGTCGCGCCTCATCCGTAGCCCCAAGCGGTGCGCAGTGTGGGTGACCCACGCGCAGAAGTATCGAAGGGGGCCGCGGCCTCACGGAATCGGTTCCGCGGAGCTATGGTCAAAACATGCGCGGCTTTCGGCGCCGCAGGCCGGCAAAGACAACCGCAGTCGAGCAGCCTGGTGGGGCGGATAATCCCCAGATCGGGCGTGTCGACCCACCGAGCAACCCGCGGGCTGCCATGCGTCGCATCGCTGCGGAGGCGGTGATCCTGCAGGACGAGGCCGAAGCGGTGGTCCGCGGTGCCCGGGATCGTGAGGGTCTCGGCTACCTGGCCCCACGTGGCGGACCGCTGGTACGCCGCTTCTTCGGCCTCAGGGATCTACTGCCCAGGGCATGCGAGGACCCCACCGACGAGGCGGTGCGTCGCCAGCTGGATGCGATCTTGCATCACCACGCTCTGGCTGTCTGGGTTGCGCTGGACCTGCTCGCCTGCGAGTGGCGGTCAGAGAAGATCGGTCGCCAACTTGATGCACTCGACGGGCTTGGAGAGCCGGCCGCTCAGCTCGAGAAGCTGTATACCGAGCTGGCGCACCCCTCGACGACCTCCGGCAGGACGGCGATCCGAGCCTCCGCAGGTATGACACGGACGTAGCGGAATCTCCGACCAGTGCGGACTTTTCGACCTCGGACCCGCCAATTGGTGGTCGAATTTCCGACCAATGCGGACATTTCGAAGCCTCCGAGCTCGCCGCTCGAGCTACGAGACTCCACGCAGGACCAGCAGTTGCTCAGCAAGATCGCGGTAAGCCGCTGCGCCCTTACTGGCACTGGCTGTGCGGAGTACCGTCTGGCCCACGGCCGGCGCCTCCGCGAACCGCACGGACTTCGGTATTGGCGGCGATAACACCGCCACGCCATAGTCCTCACCGATCCGCTCCAGCACGGTCCGACTATGCGTGGTGCGGCCATCGAACAACGTGGGAAGCACGCCGATCACCGCCAGCCTGCGGTTGGTGAATTTCTTGACGTCGTAGACCGTGTCGAGAAGCTGACCCACGCCGCGGTGGCTGAGCGTCTCACATTGCAAGGGAATCAATACACCCTGGGAGGCGGTGAGAGCGAGGGTGGTCAAGATCCCGAGAGTGGGAGGGCAGTCCACGACAATGAAGTCGTAGGAGCCGAGCAACGGTTCCAGTGCGACCTTCAAGAGGCGCTCTCGGCCCGTGCGGGTGAGCAGCAGCTGCTCGGCCATCGCGAGCTCGATCGTGGCAGGCAGCAGGTCGGAGCCCTCGTCGGTTCCGATCACCGCGTCGTACGCCGGCACCTGGGCCACCAGCACCTGGTACACCGAGCAGCCGATCGACTCCGGATCGTGGCCGACAGAGAACGTCAGACAGGCTTGCGGATCAAGATCAACGATCAGTACCCGCTGACCGAGTTGCGACCAAGCCGCGCCCAGGGATGCGACTGTGGTGGTCTTGGCGACCCCGCCTTTCTGGTTTGCCACGGCGAGCACAGTGGCCTTTCGAGGACGCACTCGGCTCATGGGTGCCTCGGGGACGGCGGCTCGATCGCGGCCGGGGCGGCATCAGCCAGCCGCCGTTGGATCTCGTCGAAGACTTCGGGGTCGGTGGTATTGCACCCCAGATCATGGTCAAGCTTGCCAGTCCCGTGATAGTCACTGGATCCGGTCGCCAGCAGACCCAGGCTGTCCGCCAAAGTGTGCAGCCGGCGCCGGATATCAGCATCATGATCTTGATGATCAACCTCGATACCGTCCAGCCCGTGATCACGAGCGAGGGCCTGGATCGCGCTCGCCGGCAGCAAGCGCTCGCGACCCCTACCCCACGGATGGGCAATCACAGCTACTCCACCAGCTTCGTGCACGAGATCGATCCCACGTTCCACCTCGATCGTGTAGCGGTGTACGTGGGCCGGGCCTCCGTCGGCCAGGAAGCGGTCGAACGCCTCCTGCCGATCGCGAACATGTCCCGCCTCGATCAGCGCATCGGCAATGTGCGGGCGACCAATGGAGGGACTGGTGCCCACTTGGGCCATCACCTCCGCTTCGCTGACCGGCACACCGAGCGCCGCCAGCTTGGCGAGGACGCCCGCCAACCGACCCAGCCGGCCATCGCGGACCAAGGCCATCTCAGCGGCCAGCCCAGTGCTGGCCGGATCAGCCCCGTACGCCAGGACGTGCACGCTACTGCCATGACGCGAGCAGGAGAGCTCCATCCCGCGTACGAACTGAATGCCAACCTGCTCCCCGGTGGCGGCTGCCTCGTCGAGGCCGTCGAAGGTGTCGTGGTCGGTCAGCGCGACGACATCCAGCCCTACTGCTCGAGCCTTTTCGACCAGCTCGGCCGGCGTGTCAGTTCCGTCGGACACCGCCGAGTGAGTATGCAGGTCGATCCGCATACCTCAGACCTATCACGCTGCCCGGATCGCGCGGAGCGGAACATCAAACACCAAACCCGCACCGCGAGCTGCGCTTTGCCGACGCCGACCTTCGTAGCTACTTCGAGAGCAATCGACGGACGACCCGAAGACCGACCGACATCCGGGCCAGGTCGGTCCGACTGCTGGTGATGGATCGCAGGGTCTTCACGGAGTCGTGTACGGCAGCGTTCGACCTCTCCCACCCGAGGACCACGTCCTTGGCGGCCTTTGTCGCATTCGCGTTCGCACCGAGCACCTCGGATGTGAGCTGGGCGTGCACGGCATGCAAGTCGTCGCGCAACGCCGCACGCGCCATCGTCTGCCACCGGTCGTCGCGGGGCAGCTCGATGATGCGGGCCAACAACCGGTCCAGTCCGAGGCGCTGGCCAAGCGTGAAGTGCAGCTCGGCCACCTTCAATACATCAACGCCGGAACGCGCTGCAGTCTGCACGATGGCCAGCGCCGCGTAGGCCGGAGGGAGAGCCGCGATCGCAGTGGCGAGCTCATCGGGCACGCCAGCGGACTGATAGCTCTTGATCCGCTGCTCGAGCGCTTCCTTGTCCCGCCCCGTCAAGATCGTTGGCAAGGCTCGCATGACCGTCCGCACGCCATCGGACAGTTGGGCAACAGCAGCGCCGATGTCGATCGGATGGCGCCGGTTGTTGGTCAGCCAGCGAGTAGCGCGCTCAACCAGCGTGCGTACTTCCATCCGAAGCGATGTCTGCATCTGCGCATCGATCTGGTGATCAAGTTCGGCAACGGCCTTGTCCAGCTCGGTAGCCCCGAAGATGTCCCGCGCGGCGATCTGTGCCCGGATAACGTCCGACGCATTGGCCCCCGTCTCTCCTGAGAGTCGGTGGAAGCAGGTAATGCCCGACTCGTTGACGAATTCATTGACGACAACGGTGGCGCTGATCTCCCGGTACAGCCGGTGCTTTGGCATCTGGTCCGCATAGCGCTCGCGCAGCGCCGTCGGGAAGTAGGTGATCAAACGATCCAGCAGGTACGGGTCATCGGGCAGGTTCGAGGCCAGGATCTCGTCCTCGAGAACGATCTTGGTGTATGCCATCAAGGTCGCAAGCTCCGGCGAGGTCAATCCCTTGTGGTTACTGCGGCGGATCTCCATCGCCTCAGTGGACGGCAAGAACTCGATTTCTCGATCGAGCAGCCCCTGACTCTCGAGGCGCTCCATCCAGTCCTCGTGTACGCCGGCCATCGACGCCGCGTGGTAGACGGCGTTAGCCAGGGTAAGGTTCTGACCGTAGTTGTCCTTGAGCACCAGCTCGGCGACCTCGTCGGTCATCGAAACCAGCAGCTGGTCGCGTTCCTCCAACGACAACCGGCCAGCGGCCACCTCTCCGATCAGCAAGATTTTGATGTTGACCTCATGATCGGAGGTATCGACACCGGCGGAGTTGTCGATGAAGTCGGTGTTGATCCGGCCGCCCCGCTCGGCGTACTCGACGCGGCCAAGCTGGGTGAAGCCGAGATTCCCGCCCTCCCCCACGCATTTGGCGCGTAGCTCACAACCGTCAACGCGCAGTGCATCGTTGGCCTTGTCGCCCACGTCGTCGTTGGTTTCGGTGATCGCTTTGACATAGGTTCCGACGCCGCCATTCCACAGCAAGTCGACGGGCGCCCGCAGGCAGACCTTGATCAACTCTGCAGGCGTGAGCTCGTGAACCGATTTGTCGACGCCAAGGACGCTCCGCATCTGATCGGTGATCGCAACGGACTTCAACGTGCGTGCGAACACTCCACCGCCCGCAGAGATCAAGCTGGTGTCGTAGTCGGCCCAGCTCGAGCGCGGCAAGGCGAACAGCCGCGCTCGCTCCTCCCAGCTGCGCGCCGGATCGGATTGGGGATCGATGAAGATGTGTCGATGATCGAACGCCGCCACGAGCTTGATGTGCTTGCTCAGCAACATGCCATTGCCGAAAACATCACCGCTCATGTCGCCGATGCCGACGCACGTAAAGTCGGTGGTCTGCGGATTCACGCCCATCTCGCGGAAGTGCCGGCGCACCGACTCCCACGCGCCTCGTGCGGTTATCCCCATGGCCTTGTGGTCATACCCAGCCGAGCCTCCGGAAGCGAACGCGTCGCCTAACCAGAATCCGGAGTCGACCGAGATCTTGTTGGCGACATCGGAGAAGGTGGCGGTCCCCTTGTCGGCGGCCACGACCAGGTAGGGATCGTCATCGTCATAGCGGACGACATCGGCCGGGGGAACCACAGCATCGGCGACGATGTTGTCGGTGACATCGAGCAGGCTGGAGACAAAGAGCTGGTAGCACGCGAGCCCTTCGGCCAGCCAGGCTTCACGTTCCCGTGGATCCGGCAATCGCTTGCAATAGAAGCCGCCCTTGGCGCCGACCGGAACGATCACGGTGTTCTTCACCATCTGGGCCTTTACCAGACCGAGGATCTCGGTACGAAAGTCCTCCGCACGGTCGGACCAACGCAGACCGCCACGCGCCACCCGCCCGTAGCGCAGGTGCACTCCTTCCATCCGTGGCGAGTAGACAAAGATCTCGAACTGCGGACGAGGCTCGGGCAGATCCGGGATCTGGCGCGGCAGCAGCTTCACGGCGATCGCGCGACGGCCCGGGACGTAGTAGTTGGTTCGGATCATCGCCTGGAGGACAGTCAGGAAGGACCTCAAGATTCGATCATGATCAAGACTCGCAACGTCGTTGAGCGCCTTCTTGATCTTGTCGACGAGCTCGCTCGTTGCCTCGGTCCGGGCCTTGACGTCCAGCCCGATCTCGGGATCGAAACGGGTCCGGAAGAGCTGCACCAGACGGCGGCCAATTGCGACGTTGCTACTCAGCGCCTGGGCGAAATAGGACTGACTGTAGGTGACGCCCACCTGCCGCAGGTAATGGCCGATAGCTCGCAGCACACTGACGTCGCGCCACTCGAGGTCTGCCCCCATCACCAGCGCGTTGTAGCCGTCGGCCTCGCTGTCCCCCACGTAGGAGGCCGAGAATGCGTCCATGAACCGATGCCGCCCCTCGGATGTCCAGCGGCTACGGACGGCATCGGCGCCACCTGGAACCTGCACGCCGAAGTCATAGATGAATTCTCGTTGACCGTTGCCCATGGCCAGCTCGTACGGCCGCTCATCAATCACATCGACACCCAGCACTGAGAGGTGCGGCAGGATGTTCGACAGCGACAGCGATGCCTCGCGCCGGAAGATCTTCAGCCGAAGGTGCGCCTCGTCGTCGGGTCGATCCGGCTTGTACATCGCCAGCGACATGTCGTGCGCATCGTCTAGGGACAGAAGGGCGGTTAGGTCCTTGAGAGCCTGCCGAGGGGTGTAGTCCTCCTTATAGCCCTCAGGCAGGGCCGCCACCAACGCTGCAAGATGCTCGGCATGATCCCCGCCAGCCATCAGGTCCGCGAACTCGTCGTCCCAGGAGCGGGTGGCTAGCGTCAGCTCCCGTTCCAGGGATCGCACGTCCACCTCGCCCAGAGCCGTGTCGAGCGGCATCCGGACGACGAAGTGCAGCCTCGCGAGCACGGATTCGGTGACGCGGGCCGTGTAGATGATCGAGGCTCCTCCGAGGGCATTCATCAAGATGTTCTCCATGCGCCGGCGCACCGATGTGGTGTATCGGTCCCGGGGGAGATAGATCAGGCACGACAGGTACCGTCCGTACGGGTCGCGCCGTACGAACATCCGCACCTGGCGGCGCTCCTTGAGGTGCGCGACCTTCTCCACGATCGCGGCCAGTTCCGGCAGCGGGGTCTGGAACAGCTCATCGCGCGGATAGGTTTCCAGCACGTCCATGATCGCCTTGCCGCCATGGCTGTGCTCGCTGTATCCAGACAGCTGGATGACGGCGGCGGCCTTCTGCCGAAGCACCGGTATCCGGGCGACGCTTTCTGAGTACGCGGAGGAGGAGAACAACCCCAGGAAACGCCGCTCCGCAATGACGTGATCACTCGCGTCGAAGATGCGAAAGGCGATGTAGTCGAGGTAGGCCGGTCGGTGAACCCGGGACTTCTGGTTGTCCTTGGTGATGATCATCAACTCGGGTTTGCCATTGGGCTGCGGAACCGCATGGAAGGTGCCTGGAAGGTCCTGATCTGCTCGCAAGATGCCGAGGCCGGTTCCAGGACGCACCCTGAACTGGCTGCCTGACTCATCACTCACCACGTCGTACTCGCGGTAGCCGAGGTAAGTGAAGTGGTTCGCATTCAGCCAACTGAGCAGTTCGCAGGCGAGGTCTGCCTGGTCCGTGCGCCCCCCGATGAACTCTGGGTCCTTGAGCATTTCAATGGTGTCTTCGGACCTGGTGATCATTTTCTGCCAGTCCTCGACCGCCTCCTCGACGAGTCGCAGAACCTCCTTCAGCCCCAGTTCCAGTTCGGGGACTAACGCGTCGCGGCGGTCAGGACGAGCCGGAGGAAGGATTTCCAAGTGCATCCACGACTCGGGTATGGCGCTTGGGTCGTGCTCGGCCTCGCTGGCACGCAGGATGCCTTGCAGATTCCCATCGAGATCGCGTCGCACCATGAACTGCGGATGGAAGACCTCGCGGATACTCCAACCCTGGCGCAATACCTCCATGGTGACCGAATCGACCAGGAACGGTCGGTCGTCGGTGATGATCTGCACGACTGTCGCCCCGCCGGTGGTCCACCCATCGTCCTTCTGACTCGGTATCCGGATGGTGATCACCGCGCGGGCGGCCGGCCGCTGCATCGCTGCTCGGTAATGGCTTTCCACGAGGCCGAGGAGATTCGCGACGCTGCGTGAGTCGACGTCGACTGCATCGACGTGCCGGAAATAGTGACGAAGGAAGACTTGTACCGCCTCCGGGTCATGACCGAACTCGGCAGCGATGCTGGCTGCGCGAGCCGCTACCTGAGCGATCTTTTCGGTCTTCTCCTTCTCCTGCTCGAGCTCGACCTCGAAAGTTGTCACGTCGACCATCCGATCAATGCAGCCTCACCCCGCTGTGTGGCTACCTCCGACATTAGCCCGTCCAGTCATTGCGCCGGCCGACGATCCCAGCCTCACCCAGCACGTCTTTTCAGCCAAACAAAATTCTCATGTGCCGCTCTGGCGGCGTAGCAAACCTAGGATGCTTGAATCCCAGATAGAGCCTGGGGCCAAGTTGCCGCCAAGCCCTCGACACGTTTGCCTAGCCGCTCAAGCAGCACAGGAGGATCGACATGGACATCTCGAGCCACATGGACTTCGCCGCTGCCCCTGCTGAGGTGTACGCAATGCTGACCGACGAGAAGTTCCTTGGTGAGGTCTGTGTCGCCAGCGAATCGCTCAGCTACCACGTCTCAGCGGACGGCTCGACTACCCGGACGTCGCGGACATTGCCGGCACCCGAAGCCGCGGCTCGGTTCACCGGCCCCCAGCTGACCGTCAACGACGAGGTCGTTTGGGGAGAGGCGGCGGCCGACGGTTCCCGGAGTGCAACGGTGACGATGACCGTGCTCGGACAACCGGTGACCTTCAAGGGAGGGATGCGCCTCTCCCCCGGTGGTCGCGGCAGCGTGGTGGATGTCCGGGGCGAACTGAAGGTCACGATCCCGCTGCTCGGCAGGAAGCTCGAAGAGTCAGCGGCACCTGCGGTGACCGCAAGCTACCGAAGCCAGCAGGAGGTTGGCGATAGCTGGCTGGCTCGCTAACCAAGCGCGCCTCCGGCTAGCGCGACGGCGTCGCGTGCACTCGGGCAGCCACCTGTCGCGTTTTCCGCACGTGGCGACGAAAGCCGGCGGCTAGCGGATTTCCTGAACTTTCTTCGCTTTGTGCGAAGAAACGCGGCATCTCGACGAGTGTCCTGCTCACCGCATATGGGGATAGCTGTAGTCGGTTGCGGGAACGAAGGTTTCCTTGATCGATCGTGGACTGGTCCAACGGATCAGGTTCCACATCGAGCCGGCTTTGTCATTGGTACCGGAAGCCCGGGCGCCGCCGAACGGCTGCTGACCGACGACCGCGCCGGTTGGCTTGTCATTCAGATAGAAGTTTCCCGCCGCGAATCGCAGCCGACGGCTCGCAAGATCAAGTGCCTCGCGATCATCGCCGATGATCGCGCCCGTGAGGCCGTATGGAGCCGCCCGATCAACATCATCGAGAGTGGCCTCGAAGTCGTCATCGTCGAAGATATAGATGCCCAGTATCGGCCCGAAGTACTCGGTGGTGAAGACGTCGTTTCTCGGATTGTCGGACACGATCAAGGTCGGCCGCACGTACCAGCCCTCACGATCGTCGGTCAGTCCGCCGGCGATGATCTTCGCATCTGCAGAATCGCGAGCCCGCTCGATGGCGGCTACATGCTTGCTGAAGGCGCGTTGATCAATCACGGCTGAGGTGAAGTTGGATAGATCGCGCACGTCGCCGACCTGCAGCCCCTCAGTGGCATCGATCAGCTCGTCGCCCATCCGGTCCCAGACGCTGCGAGCGACGTACGCCCGAGATGCAGCCGAGCATTTCTGCCCGGAGTACTCAAACGCACCTCGCACTAGCGCGGTACGCACGGTATCGGGGTCGGCGCTGGCATGGGCGACGACGAAGTCTTTCCCTCCGGTCTCCCCCACCACCCGGGGGTAGCTGCGATAGCCGCCGATATTAGTACCGACGCTCTGCCACAGATGCTGAAAGGTCTTGGTCGAGCCGGTGAAATGGATGCCGGCGAGATCACGATGAGGCAGCGCAACCTCGGAAATCGCGATGCCATCTCCCGGCAGCATGTTGATCACCCCTGGCGGCAAACCGGCAGCCTCCAAAAGCCGCAGGGTGAAGTGCGCCGAGAATTGCTGAGTCGGGCTCGGTTTCCAGATGACGACATTGCCCATCAAGGCAGGCGCCGTCGGCAGATTGCCCGCAATCGAGGTGAAGTTGAACGGAGTAATCGCGTATACGAAGCCTTCGAGTGGCCGGTAGTCGGCCCTGTTCCAGACCCCAGGCGATGAGATCGGTTGATCTTCGAAGATGCGACGGGCAAAAGCGACATTGAATCGCCAGAAGTCGATCATCTCGCAGGCCGCGTCAATTTCGGCCTGTTGCACTGTCTTCCCCTGGCCGAGCATCGTCGCGCCGTTCAACGTGTCCCGCCACGGTCCGGCGAGCAGGTCAGCCGCACGGAGAAAGACCGCTGCCCGCTGCTCGAAGCCCAGATCGGCCCACCCAGGGGCGGCTGCCAACGCCGCCTCGATCGCTTCGGTCGCGTCAGACTGGGTGGCATGTGCCGCGTGCCCAAGGATGTGGGAGTGCTCGGAGGGCATCGTGACATCGAAAGCCTCTCCCGAGGCTGGCTTGCTCACTCCGTTGATCGTGGCAGTGAGCTCGATGGGATCCTCGTTCGCCATACGCTCGAGCGCTGACTCGATCCCTGCTCGTTCCCGCGAACCCGGAGCGTAACCGAGCACGGTTTCGTTGACCGGCACGGGCACATGTGCCATGGCATCCACAAAGCCACGCTACTCTCGTCGGTCCGGAGACCTACTCGCGCAGCTTTGGGGCTGGACGTCACACCGCCTTGGCGGTCTCAGCCTCTTCCCGCCGCTTCTTGGCCGCTTCGACCGACGCCCGCAACGCGGCCACCAGGTCGACCACCTCGGCCTCCTTCGGGGCCTCCGGCTCGGCCAGGGGCACGCCCTCGGCTTTGCTCTGGACCAGCGCCTCCAGCGCCTCACGGTAAGAGTCGGTGAAGTCCTCAGGGTTGAAGTCGCCCGCCAGAGCGTCGATGAACGATTGCGCCATCGTGACTTCAGCGTCGGACACGGTGACGTTCTCGGGTGGCGCGGCAAAGGATCCGTCGCGAAGCTCATCCGGCCACAGCATCGTGTGCATCACCAGCACACCGTCTTTGGGCCGGATCAGCGCGAGCGCTTCGCGCGATCGTAAAGCGACCTTGACCACGGCACTCTGGCCACTCTTGATCAAGGCATCGCGCAACAGCACGTACGGTTTGACACCGGGGCCTTCAGCCTGGAGGAAATACGTCTTGTTGAAGTAGGTCGGATCGACGTCCTCCTCAGCTACGAACTGCACGACCTCAACCGCTTTCGTGGTCGGAAGTGGGAGGGCATCAAAGTCTGCCGCCTCCAAAATCACCATCCGGCCATCCGGCATCTCATAGCCTTTGGCGATTTCGGTGTAGGGAATTTCCTTCCCATCTATCTCGCACACGCGCTTGTACTTGATCCGGCCGCCATCTTCTGGGTGGACCTGGCGAAAACTGATGTCCTTCTCCTCGGTCGCCGAGAAGAGCTTCACTGGGATCGTGACCAGGCCGAAGGAGATTGCACCCTTCCAAATTGAACGAGGCATTCCCCTAGTCTGCCCGATCCCACTGACAGTTCCGGCGGTACATCGTGGCCGTCGCCGGCGCAGACTCGATCAACACTCAGAGCTGATCGAGCTCCTCGGGCGCGTACCACAGCAAGTCATACCTATCGAGTACCGCCGCCACTTCCGGTGCGATGAGGGCCGCTGCGAGGCTCCGCCCGGCTACGGCCTTGCTCGCCAGCTTGACCGCCTCCCGTGCGGCTGGCTCGTCAGCGAACAACGCCCGTACCTGAGCCCAGGTCAGTCCATGGACCTCGACCTCCCCCTGTGGTGCCCCCTGATCGACGATCTGTTCTTCCGGCACCTCGGCTGCCACCACGAGGCGCGGCGCGTTCGGCTTCAGCACCAGAGCCAGTACGCCGGCGTTGCTGAGCGCGGCGTACTCGATCTCCTCCATGACAGTGTCTGCCTCCATCGATGCAACCAGGCTCGCAGTCGCTGCACACCCTTGATGGTGGTTCACGCCGACGCCGGAGCGAAGGGCCGCAGCATCGTCCGGAGTCATCGGAACGAAGATCATCTGAGCCATCAGCTGGTCGGAGGTCCTTCAGCAGGACGCTTCTCTGCGCCTGCCTTCGGGGGCGGGGACTTCTTGGCGGCACTCTTGGGAGCCGCTAGTTGCCGAGACTTCGCCGAGGTTGTCTGGCTCTTCGGTACTGGAGGTGCTGGTGGGCGGCTGCCCAGTTCAGCCGCGCGGGACACCAGATTGCGCACCGCCGCACGCTTCTGCTCCGCCGCCTTGCGGGCGGCTTCCTGCCGTGCCGCAGCCTTCTTGGCAGCGGCGCGACGGGCGGCCGCAGGCGCCTTCCGAGTGGGCTGACGTACGGCCGTACCACGCACAGCGGTATCCAGCAGCTCCTCAAGGCCATCGAGCAGGCATTGGACAAGTACGTCGAGATCGCTGATGGCGTCTCGGTCAGCGTTCAGCCCGAAGAAGACCTCTCCGTCGTATGAAGTAACCCCGATGGCCAGCAGGTGGCCCGCGGAAAGCGGAAGAACCGGATAGCTCGCCACGAGCTGAGCACCCGCAGCGAAAAGCGGCACCTGCGGTCCGGGAACATTGGTGATCACGAGATCGTGCTGCTTGCGCACCACCTCGGTTGAGGTCCGTACGCCAAGGGCGTGCAGCGTCGTCGGGGCAAAGCCCGCAATGTCTGCCAGTGACCGGGCAGCCACCGCCCGTCCCGAGTCCTTGTGAGCCTGGGTGTCATAGGCCACTTGGTGCAGCCGCATCAATGCGTTCGGCTCGCCGATCGGCAGGCTTTGTAGGTGCGGCGCCACCTGGCTGCCCAAGGACGTCGGCTCGCCATCGTCTTCGGTGATGCTCATCGGCACGAGTGCGCTCAGTGAGGTTCCGGATCTGATGGACTCACCCCGCGTCAAGAGCCAGGTACGCAGCCCACCAGAGATCATGGCCAGTACCACGTCGTTGATCGTGTGACGGTGTTCTTGGCTCACCGCCTTCAGCGCACCGAGCGAGGTCGTCATTGTGGCGAACCGGCGTTGCTCGGAAACCACGCCGGCCAGGGGGGAGTCGGCGGACGGACGTTGCCCGCGCAACGCATCGGCGGCCAGCTCGCCGAGCGCACCGCCAATTCCACCGACGACTTCGCCGACGGCGACCGCGACTCCGAGAGCGCTCGCCAGCGCGCCGCGCAGATTCTGCAGCGCCATTCCGGGGTCCTGCGCACTTTCCAACAGCGCGCCAGCCAGCAACTCCAAGGACGATGGCTCAGGCACCGGCTGCCAATAATCGACATCGCTTCCGGAGCCTGGGATCGCGTGCGAGCGAGCCGTCGAGTCGAGCAGCACCTGGCCGATCTCTACGTTGTCAATACCATCCACCAGACACAGATGAGATTTGGCCACGAGTGCGAATCGACCGTCTGCCAGGCCCTCCACCAGATAGATCTCCCACAGCGGCCGCGATCGGTCGAGGCGTCGCGCGAGTACCCTCCCGACGAACTCCCGTAGCTGGGTGAGCGAGCCAGGCCGCGGGAGCGCGGAGCGCCGTACGTGAAACGTCAGATCGAAGTTCTCGTCGTCGACCCATACCGGCCCAGCGAGCTGCGCTGGAATCGCTCGCACGCGTTGCCGGTAACGCGGCACAAAGGCGATCCGCTCGCGAATCAGCGCGACCAGCCGCTCGTAGTCGAAGCCTTCAGGGCCAGCGTCAAAAATGTCGACGGTGCCGACATGGCCTGGGGTATGCGCAGTATCCAGCGCCAGCAACGACACCTCGAGGGGCGTGAGCCGCTGCGGCATACGAGCCCTTCCTGCCTGGAATCCCTGGAGCCATTACGGTACTACCGGCGTACGCGTGCCCTGTGGGCAAACGGCGAGGGTCACGGCGGTTCGGGAACCTGGGTCCCATCAGCTTCGTACAGGATTGGTGGATCATCGCAGGACTTCGCGGTCCTCAAACTCCTTAGATGATCGGGTGCGGGAGAAAGGCTGGAACGGATGAGCGAAAGCGCCAGCAAGGCGCGAGGGGCGCTGGTCTGTGGAGCCGTGGCGCTGGGCCTGCTGATGAGCGCGTGTACGAGTGCGGCCGAACCGCAGGCGAACGCGAGCCCACCGGTGGCAGCCAGCCCTAGCGCGCCCTCTTCGTCCGGCGAATCCCCAACGTCAATCCCGCCAAGCCCGCCGTCTTTGAATCCTGACTACGCCCTGACCATCAACGTCACCATCGCGAATGGAAAGACCATCCCCAGCGGGGAGAAGATCAACGTGCGAGTCGGCCAGAAGGTGATCTTGAATGTGACGAGTGACACCGATGATGAGGTCCATGCTCATATTGGTGGGCCGGGTTATGAGCTGCAGGTGACGGCAGGCACGCCGGCCAAGGGCGAGTTCACCATTGACAGCCCGGGCAGCTTCGAAGTGGAGTCTCACCATCTCGAGAAGATCATCGTGATCTTGAACGCGCGCTAGCTCCCCCTCACTCGCCTGATGCTCATACCACTGCATGGGATCGCGTCGCGGCGGGACCTGCCGCTGCCCTTCTCCTTCGTCGTGGTCGGCGCCGTCCTGGCCTTGGTGATCTCCTTCGCAATCTTGATCTTCGCGTGGCGCAAGCCGCGGTTCCACTACGTCGGCGGCCACCCGCTGCCCGGACTGACCGCAGTCCTGGACCACCCGATCGTTCGGCTTGTCGCCCGAGTGCTGGTCCTTGCCACGTACGCCTGGGCGGGCCTGGCGATGATGGCCGGCCAGGATCTGCTGACCAATCCGATCTTCGGCTTCGTCTTTGTCTGGATGTGGGTCGGCCTGGTGCCGATCTCGCTGCTGCTCGGTCAGTTCTGGCGCGCAACCAACCCGCTGCGGGCGATCCATCGCGGGCTGTCCGCCGTGGCGCGCGTCGACCCGGAGCAGGGTTTGCTCACGCTGCCTGCCGGCATCGGCGTCTGGCCGGCAGCGGCAGGTTTGTTTGGCTTCGGCTGGCTTGAGCTGGTCCAGCCGGATCGAACCACGCTGGCGGTGCTGCGACTCTGGGCGCTCGCCTGGTTGGTGATCTTGATACTGGGTGCAATCGTATTCGGCCAGCGTTGGATCGGTGCGGCGGATCCCTTCGAGGTGTATGCGAGCACCCTGGCCCAGATGTCGATCTTCCGGCGTGTGGGTGATCAGATGAAACTGGTCAACCCCTTGGCCGGCCTGAATGCCTGGCACGCCCCGCCCGGGGCCACTGCGGTGGTGGCAGCACTGCTCGGGAGCACCGCGTTCGACAGCTTCACCAACACCACGTGGTGGATCCAAACGGTGCAAGACTCCACAGCGCCCGCGACTCTGTGGGGCACCGGTGGACTGCTGACGATGATCATCATCGTGTTCGTCAGCTTCAGCCTCGGTGCGGCCTGGATGGGTCGCTACGGCAACCGCCCCGCGACGGCGTATCCCCGGCTCATGGTGGGCTCCCTGCTACCGATCGTCCTGGGCTATGTGGTAGCGCACTATGCGACGCTTCTCATCGTCGAAGGGCAGCGAACCGCGATCAGCTTCTCTGATCCGCTCGGCCGCGGGTGGAATGTCTTCGGATCGGCAGAGATGGGCGTCAACTCGGCGATCTTCAACCATCCGACCGCGATCGCGATGGTGCAGGCGTGTGCCATCGTCGGCGGGCACGTGTTCGGCATCATCTGCGCGCATGAGAAGGCGGTCGCCCTGCTACCCCCGGAACGGGCTGTCCGTGGCCAGCTGCCGCTGCTGCTGGTAATGATCGGCTATACCTGCGCCGGCTTGTTCTTGCTGTTCTCGCCGTAGGCTCCATCAACGTCCCGGGTCTGAGCCCCGATCTGGTCACCCAGTGATCGAAAATCCGACCAGTGCGAACTTTTCGACCTCGAACCCAGTTACGGAGTATCGAAATTCCGACCGGTGTGGACTTCTCGACGTGGAATGCGACAAGAACAAGAGGAGGCACGCAGAGTGGTGAACGACGGCATGACTGAGGAGTCCTGCGTGCTAGGCGTCCGGATTGTCGGCTGGGGCTGGACGGGTCAAGTGCATGCGCGCGCGTGAATTGCAGCTGTGCCTCGACCAGGACTACCAGAACGCCCGCTACGTGAGGCGCTATGTGGCACCAGGTGATGGTGAGTTCGCGCGCTTCCAGCCCGCAGCGGGTATCCGATGGGATACGACGACCTCAAGGTCGTCGAGGCTTCCCGCCTGGTCCAGTCCATAGCGGCCGGAAAGCCCCACGGAGCAACGGTGGAGGATGCGCTGGCGGCAGCGGAGATCGTTGAAGCGATGTCCGAGTCGGCCCGGAGTGGTCGCTGGGTAACAATCCGTCAGTGAATTTGTTCGGACAAAATGACGTTGCCCGATATGCTGCCCACATGACAGAAGCGCCCCCGGTGCGTGAGCTCGACATCACCCTCGAGCGCAACTCCCCTGTCCCCCTCTACTACCAGCTTGCGCAATCCATCGAACACGCCATCAACACCGGTGCGCTGGCCCCAGGTGATCGCCTGGAAAACGAGCTGTCGCTCACCAGCCGGCTGGGCCTTTCCCGGCCCACCGCCCGTCAGGCTATTCAGGAGCTGGTCAAGAAAGGACTGCTGGTCCGCAAGCGCGGAGTCGGCACCCAAGTCGTACGGTCCCAGTTCCGCCGGACCGAAGCGCTCAGCAGCCTGAACGATGACATCATCAAAGCCGGCAAGACGCCCAGCACGCAGCTGCTTGAATTCTCCCTCGGCATGCTCGATGACGACGTTCGCGATGCCATCGACGCCGTCACCGCTTCCGACTCGGAATTCCTCAAGATCAGAAGGCTGCGGCTGGCCGACGACGTGCCCCTCGCGATCCTCACCAACTATCTGCCGGCCCGTTTCGAACTCACCGAAGATGATCTGCGGACCAAGAGCTTGTACGCGTGCCTGCGGTCTCTCGGCGTCAACCTCAAGATCGCCCATCAGCAGATCTCGGCACGGCTGATGACCGAGGAAGAGGCAGAGCTTCTCGATGCCCAGACACCGACGGCATGTCTGACCGTCGACCGTCTCGCGTACGACGACGTTGGCCAGTTCGTCGAGTATGGCCGCCACATGTACCACGCCGGGCACTACTCGATTCAGTCCTCGCTCGTGGCCTAGCTCAACAGGCCCGCAACCCTGTGACTCGAGCAACGGGGACGGACACTCTTGAAGCGCCGCGCGGAGAACCTAGCTCCAACGCGGTGCACAGCCAGCGGTCGCCAAGCGCCTCAAGCCGGAATGCCATAGCGGCCGATCGCTTTCCGATCACGACATGTGCCGCGACCTCGGCAACCTCTGGATCAGGATGCTGAACGCGCACCGAACGCACCGCCGAAGGTACAGCGATCCGCCCATGCACTCGCAGGCTGCGTCGCTGGTACATGCTGATTGCCGCAAGGACTTCCTCAGCCACCCAGCGGTTCAGCTGAGCGACAGGTCGCTGGGCCAGTAGCGCTTGAATCAGGGCCAACGCCAGTGTGGTACTCCACTGTTGCGCATCAGGCAAGCCGCGTCGCGGCCGTGCGGCCCAGCGTGCTCTGACCGTGCTCACCCGTACGCCGCGATCGTTCGAGGGCGCCTGCACACGGTCGGCCTCGTGATCGCTCAGGTCGAGTTGCGGTTGATTTGGGTGCAGGGATGACGACGGCCGCGACCAGGTCATGCCGGGCGGCCGACTTTCGATGAGCCACTGGACGCTGGCGATCGACATGCAGGCCTCCTTGGTTGGTCGGCCTACAGGTTGGCTCAGCCGTCGCCCGCCGCGAAACCACCCGAGGGCAATCTGTGGACAATTCCGTATTGGCTCAGCTCGTCCTAGTTGGGGCTGCTCGCGCGGCGGTCCTCGGAAGCTGACGTCGGCAATTGGCGCTGCAGAGCCTGGCGATCGCTGACGTCACGCAGAGCGGTGAAAGAGGCGACCAGTACCAGTCGCTCCTGGGCCAACCTAGGGTCGGTGAGTTGGCATCCTGCAGCAACCCAGGCATCGGAGAGGTCCATGGCCTGCACCCTAAGCTCGGCCGCGCGGCGTACATCGTCTGGCTGGGCTTGATAGATGTAGCAATACAGGCTGACCAGCGCAGCGAGCAGGTCCTCATTGCTCACCTGACCATCGTGCTGATGCGCGCGATGGGCACGCCACCACGCCAGCTCCAGCTCAGCTGCAGCATCGGGGTCGACGCTAAGCCGTCCCGCTTTGCCGGCCATTCGGTAGAACCGTGCCATGTATTGCCGAGCGGCCACCGGATCGTTGTCCGGGTAGGGCGCCCATGCTTGATTCGCACGCATGACATGCCAGGCCGCCTTGAGGTTTCGAAGCGGTCCAAGCGCAAATCCGTGTCGAACCATGCCGAGCGCCCCGGCAAGCATCCGCGGCCAATCCCGGCGGTAGTAGGCCACCCATGCGTCACACTCACTCCGCCCGACTGCGACGGGATCGAAGCTAAACCGCTGCCCCCGGCCTAACATGCCCCCGATCCTTCCTGATCGGATCGCATCGGGGAAGACTGGCAGCCATGCATGATGGCGGCATCGATCAACCAGCCTCCTCAATCGGCGATGTCGTCGAGAAGTTGCAGCAGCGGATCGACGTGCTGCCTCACGATCAAGTGCATCGCCGCACGTTCATCAAGACCTATCAGCGCACCACCCAGGCCGTCGGCGACGGTGTTGATGCAGCGTTCTTCGAGGATCCCGAATGGGTGGTCCGCTGGGATATCGCATTCGCGGACCTTTTCATCGTGGCGCACGATGCTGATCAAACAGGTGGCCGGGTGCCGCGGCCCTGGCGGCTCGCATTCCAGGCTGACCCAGACCTGCCCACCATCGTCCACCTGCTCTTGGGCATGAATGCGCACATCAACTACGACCTGCCGCAGGCGACGCTATCCGTGATCACCGACCAAGAGTTCGAGGATCCAGTTCTGATCGAGAGGCGCCGCCGTGATCATGAACGCATCGACCAGATCCTGGCCAGACGGGTGACAGCGGAAGATCACACAATCGGCGGGCCGCGGACTGTCCTGGACCGATTGCTAACACCGGCCAACCGACTGAGCTCGCGGCGTTTCCTGCGCGAGGCTCGGCGAAAAGTCTGGCTGAATGTCGCTGAGCTCCAACAGGCGCGAATCGAGGGCGCCGACGTCTACTACGGCCGGCTGGATGAGCTTGAGGTGCTCTCGGCGGCCAAGATCGCTGACCTGTTAGGGCCAGGGCACGTGCTGCTGCACCTGGCAATGACCGGATTTGGCGTCACGCTTCCGCCGCCCTGAGGAATCGTGCACCTCTCTAGCCCGCAAGCGCAACCCAGGTCTGACCAGGTTTGAGGGCGATCGGATCGCCTGATTTATCGGTGAAGCGGAGCGGAGCAGAGGCCTTCGACCGCCTCCATTGACCGACAATCTTTCTGCCGTCGCGGTAGATGGTCACCTTGCCCTTGCCGACCGTGTCGGACTGCACCGAGGGAGCGCCGAGCACGTCACGATTCCCGTCCGGATGATTGTGCACCTTCATGATCACCACGTTGTCGGCTTTGGTGATCGCGCCATTGTCGCCATCGGCGTACCGCGATCCGTTCCAGCGCACGACGTATCGACCCGAGGAGTATGTGAAGTCGAACGTGTCATGTCCGACACGCACCTTGGCCCCGCTTGACGTGCTGCCATGCGGCGCTGCGTCCTGGAAGGTCCAGCCAATCGGCGTGGCTTTGGCTAGCTTCGTCGAGCGCGCGATCGTGGCCAGGTCCACGAACACGTTGTGCGGCGCCACCCGCCGATGATCACGAGTCGAGCGCGGGATCGGCACGATCGAGGCGTTGTCGATCTTGTGCTGGACTGAGGAGTTGGCGCCCGAATAGACAAGTCCAGGCTTGCCGAACAATGGCAGCAGTTGTACGTCGGTGCTGCGGGCACTGCGAACGGGACCGAGTCGCTTGGGGAATCTGGAGTGGTAGACCGCGATGAGCCGAGTTTGAGCGCCCTCGACTTCCTCGACAAAAGTGATGTCAGCCACACTCAAGCCGACCTGCGGTCTCGCTGCCGCAATGTTCTCCACCTTGACCGCGATCACCTCATGATCGCTCACCTTGCCGCCGGTCAGCGGGTCGGTGGCCTTGGATCGCGAGGTTGGCGTGCTGCTTGGCAACGGGGTTGGGGTCGGCATCGAGGAGCTGGTTGTGATGGAACTGGTCGTCACCGGCTGGGAGCTGGGTCGGCTGAGCGCAGCTGCGAGGCCGACCCCGCTGGCAACGACGACGGCAGCGGCCGCGACGGCGATGACGGGCGCGCGCTTCATGAACTCGTGGGCATGACGATGACCTCAGGGATCGCGAGAGTAACGAGGACAGCCGCTGATCGCGAGCGTCGGCACTGCGCGAGCGACCACCAACCAATAACCTTGCGCGACAGACTAGACGGCGCCCGGCCGTCCGTGGCACATCTTGAACTTCTTGCCGGAGCCGCAGGGGCACGGCGCATTGCGGCCTACGTTGGCGTACGGGTCGTTGGCTTCGCTCGCCTTCTTCCTAGCGGTCGTCACTGACCCGTCCTCCCCTGGAGCCGAGTAGCTGAGCGGGGCACGTGAACCGGTCTGGCCAGCGAGGCCCTTGGCTGTGACCTGGGGCCGCGCCGCAAGCGGCTCCTCCGCCAATGATGCGGACGCGGGCTCCTCGTCCTCGACCGAATGCACGGCCACGCCTGGGCCGTCGGGATCAGGTCCAGATTCCACGAGATGCCGATCGTGACCGTTCCTACGGTCCCCGTCAGAACTGCCGGATCCAATGTGGATCGCCTGCCCGTCCGAATCAGTGACGACACCGACCGTGGGGGTCTGGTGAACCTCGACGTCGAGATGAAAGACGTAGCCCACGACCTCCTCCATGAAGGCCTCCATCATGGCGTTGAACATGTCGCCGCCCTCTCGCTGGTATTCCACCAACGGATCGCGCTGCGCCATGGCCCGCAAGCCGATGCCTTCGCGGAGGTAGTCCATTTCGTAGAGGTGCTCGCGCCACTTGCGGTCTAGAACCGTCAGCAATACGCGGCGTTCGAGCTCTCGCATCACCTCGGGGCCAAGTGCCTCCTCGCGCTTGTCGTACGCGGACTGCGCGTCGGCCTTGAAGTCATCGATCAGCATCTGGCGATCGAGGTCGTCGCGTTCCTCGTACTCGGCGCGTACCAAGGACACCGGATACAGCGTGTTCATGTTGATCCACAGCTGTTCCAGGTCCCAGTCCTCGGCAAATCCCTCGGTCGCTCCAACAACATATTGCTCGATAACGGTGTCCACGGTGGCCCGCAGCCGCGGCTCGACGTCGGCCCCTTCCAGGACCTTGCGGCGATCGTTGTAGACCGCATGCCGCTGGCGATTCATGACGTCGTCGTACTTGAGAAGGTTCTTGCGGATTTCGAAGTTCTGCGCCTCAAGCTGGCTCTGCGCGCTCGCAATAGAGGATGTCACGCGCTTGTTCTCGATAGGCACGTCGTCGGGCATCTTGAGAGCCTGGAGGACCCAATCCACGATGTCGGACTTGAACAGCCGCATCAGATCATCACCGAGAGAAAGGTAGAACCGACTCTCCCCGGGATCGCCCTGACGGCCCGAACGACCGCGTAGCTGGTTGTCGATTCTGCGTGACTCGTGCCGCTCCGATCCAACGACGTAGAGCCCTCCGAGTTCGACAACCTCGTCATGCCCGACCTGAGTTTCTTTCTCGAAACCTTCCAGGAGTTCTGGGTAGAGCTTCTCGTACTCCTCGGAGTTCTCGAGTGCGTCGATGCCGGAGTCGTGCAATTGCTTATCGGCGAGGAACTCCGCATTGCCGCCCAAGATGATGTCGGTTCCGCGGCCAGCCATGTTGGTGGCAACCGTGACCGCGCTCTTGGCACCCGCCATCGCGATAATCGCAGCTTCACGCTCATGCTGTTTGGCGTTAAGGACCTCGTGCTTGACGCCAGCGCGCTTCAGCAGCCCCGACAAGATCTCGGACTTCGCGACCGATGCGGTGCCGATGAGCACCGGCTGGCCTTTCTCGTGTCGCTCCGTCACATCGTCGACGATCGCGGCGAACTTTGCCTCTTCGGTGCGGTAGATCAGATCACGCTGGTCGCCGCGGACCATCGGCATGTTCGTTGGGATCGGCACGACGCCGAGGCCGTAGATCTTCTGAAACTCGCTGGCCTCTGTGAGCGCAGTGCCTGTCATTCCCGCGAGCTTCTCGTACATGCGGAAGTAGTTCTGGAGGCTGACGGTGGCGAGTGTCTGGTATTCGTCGCGGATCTGGACAGATTCCTTGGCCTCGATGGCTTGATGCAGGCCCTCGTTGTAGCGACGTCCGATCAAGGTACGACCGGTGTGCTCGTCGACGATGAGCACTTCGCCGTCGATCACCACATAGTCGCGGTCGAGCTTGAACAGCTCTTTGGCTTTGAGGGCGTTGTTCAGGTATGAGATCAGCGGGGTGTTCGCGGACTCGTACAGGTTGTGGATGCCAAGCCAGTCCTCGACGGCATCGATGCCCATCTCATTGATCGCGACGGTTCGTTTCTTCTCGTCTACCTCGTACTGCTCGTCGCGATGCAGCCGATTCACCAGCTTGGCGAACTCGGGATACCACCTGCCGGTGTCCTCGGCCGGCCCGGAGATGATCAACGGCGTGCGCGCCTCGTCGATCAAGATCGAGTCGACCTCGTCGACGATGGCATAGTGATGCCCACGCTGCACGCAATCCTCGAGGCCGAGTGCCATGTTGTCGCGCAGGTAGTCGAAGCCGAACTCGTTGTTGGTGCCGTAGGTGATATCGGCCTGATACGCCTTACGCCGATCAGCAGGATCCATCTGCGACAAGATCGCCCCGACGTCCACGCCCAGGAAGTGATGTATACGCCCCATCCACTCCGAGTCGCGTTTGGCCAGGTAGTCGTTGACCGTGACGATGTGAACGCCATTGCCCGTCAGGGCGTTGAGGTAGGACGGCATCGTCGCAACCAACGTCTTGCCCTCGCCGGTCTTCATCTCGGCGATATTGCCCATGTGCAGCGCCGCGCCGCCCATTACTTGAACGTCGAAGTGCCGCTTGTCCAGAACCCGGTGGCTGGCCTCGCGTACGGTCGCGAAGGCCTCGGGCAGTAGCGACTCGAGGGTTTCCCCTTTTTCATACCGCGCCCGGAACTCCCCGGTCTGACCGCGCAGCTCCTCGTCGCTCATCGCGACGAAGTCGTCCTCGATCGCGTTCACCTGTTTGGCGATATTGCTGAGCTGCTTGAGAAGTTTGCCCTCGCCTAACCGCAGCAACCTATCCATCAAAGCCACTTAAAACAGGCTCCCTTACCCTCGTTTATCACTTACCTGCACGGTTATCACTTACCTGCACGGTCTCCGGCGCCGAGATGTTCCCTCATGCCGCTCGGTTGCGCCAGGATCCTTCCATCGTAGAAGTGGCCCAGCGCGTCCCCCATCGTAAGCCCGTGCCCCTCTTATGGTTAGCTGCTCGCGCAGCGCTGAAATTCGACGCGTTCGGGTGCGAGCGACGGTCATGTCGTGGGGCCGGTCACGGCGCCGCTATCGAGACGAACAAAGGCCGCGATTGCCTCAAGATCTGGGTTGTAACCACTTGTGGTGTCGACGTCGAGAGTGGGCGCGCTGAGCCGGATCGGGTCGAAGGACCGTGCCACGCTGAAATGGCCGGCGTCGTCGTGTGCTGCTCGTGCTGGCTGTTCGTGTCGTCGACTTTCGGCCCTGGATTGCGAAAGGGCGTCTGGAACCTGGCAGCGCAGAATCCGCAGCTCGGCAAGCGGCCTGAGTGGCTCGAGTCCGCGGGCCCAGTTCGGATGCTGAAAGGCGGCCTCAGCCACGTGAGTTACGCCATTCTCGAGGAACAGTCGAATCACGGCGAAGAAGAGGTCGTATGTCCTCAGGGTCAGCGGATCTAGGGGCCCCGGAACGAATCCGCGGCTGGCAACAGCCATACCCTCCTTGATCTCGTCCCGGCACAAAGCCGGGCAGCCGATGAT